>Ga0182030_10000875_pt1 | contig 59629 bp, 65 predicted proteins | sample 812S3MmetaG_FD_121299 | JGI IMG/M metagenome (GOLD analysis project Ga0182030, IMG submission 121299) | Permafrost microbial communities from Stordalen Mire, Sweden - 812S3M metaG (Illumina Assembly) | ecosystem: Environmental > Terrestrial > Soil > Wetlands > Permafrost | place: Sweden... | reverse complement strand
ATGTGCCAGTAGGCGAGCCGGCCGGCCGGCAGGCGCAGGCGCAGCACGGCGGGAACAAAGGCCGCCAAGCCCACCAGCAGGCCGATCTGCATGCTGTAGGCCACCAGGTTGTCCCAGACGAGTTGCAGGCTCATGACGGCCTCCGGAGGCGCGCAATCTCTTCCAGTTCCTGGGGAGAGAGGTCGTGTTCCCGGACCAGGTGCACCAGCAGCGGTTCGGCCGAGCCATTGAAAACGCGGTCGATAAAATCGCGGACCATGTCGCCGATGACCTGCCCTTTGGGTTGGGCGGGACGGTAGACGTAAGCCCGGTCGGCCACGGTTTTTTTCAGGTACTTCTTCTGCTCCAGGATCTTCATCATGGTCATGACGGTGGTGTAGGCGACCTTGCGCCGTTCCAGCAACGTCTCGTAGACGTCGCGCACGGTGGAGCGATCGCGCTCCCAGACGATCTTCATGATTTCCAGTTCCTGCTCGGTTAAGGTGGTGCTCCGCCGTCGCATACTAATTAATTAGTACTAAATCGCCGTGGTGTCAAGCGAAAAATGCAGAGGGGGAGGAAATTGCGTGGGGACACGCGGTCGCGGAGCCAGCGGCGGTCTGCGGATGGGGGGAGGGATGGTGCGCGTTGGCGCTCAGCGGTGGCTTCGGAAGCAGTCCCGCGCTGAGCGCCCCGCGCCCGGGCACGGCACGCTACTTGCCGCTCACCGGAGATTGTGTCAGATAGGCGGTCAGCGTGAGGGCCGCTCCGGCGATGGCGGCAGTCTTCAAGTTTGCCGACGTGACGGCGCCGGCGGCGGCGGCTTGGGCGGCGCTCGAAAACGCGCCGCCGATGAGGGCCGCGGCCAGTCCTTTTAACCACACCCCGAGGTTCTTCATGCGACCCTCGCGTAAGAATAACCGATGTATAGGGGCGTCGGCCTGATGGACGGCCGAACGACGGGCATGGCGCACCCCGGCTCGCTGCCGGTCTCCGGATAGGCGGAGGGCGCCAGCGGATTCATAGAATCCGCAAAGAATCCCGCCACGAAGGCGTTGGGCGGTTTGGGCAGGTTGCGGCTGCCGGCGCGTTCGGCCAGCAGGCGTTGCGCCCAGAAATTGAATACCGCCAGATGATCCGGCTGTACTGCTTCGTTCCAGCCGTTCAACTGGCTTGGAAGCCTGGTTGCTGCAAAATCGGTGCTCATCAAGAGTCTCCTATCTACAGACTAGGAAACGCACTGCGGGCTTTTGGCCCATAAAATTTGCAAGTGATTGAAAATAAGCCGATTATTTTGATAATGTTGGTGTGACCGGGGTGGAGAGAGAGTGGAGATTCGAGGAATTCGAATTCACCGCGGAGAAAAAAGAGTCCGAGCTTTCGCTCGGACTCTGGACAGGCCGGGAGGCCTGTCCCACCAAGAGGGTCACTTCTTGGCGGGTGGTGCGGGCGGGCCGCCGATGAACGCCGGGTTCACGATCTGCACCTTGACGTCGCGATCCATGCCGCGCAGCCACGCGTCGGAGTGGGCGTTTTTCAGTTCGTTATAGATCTCGTCGCGCACCTCGGAAAGGGGCCGCACGGTGACTTCTTCGGCGCGCAGCAGGTAGAAGCCGTTGGGCTGCCGGAGCGGTTCGCTGACCTCGCCGTTCTTGAGGGCGAACACCGCGGTGCGAAACGCGTCGGGGATATTATCGCTGCTGCGCAGGGTGGCGAAATCGCCGTCCTTCTGGCGCGAGGTTTCGTCGTCGGAGTTCTCTTTCACCAGTTTCACGAAATCGGCGCCGCCTTTGATGGCGGCCAGCAATTTCGTGGCTTTTGCCTTGGCTTCGGCTTCGGTCAGCGCTTTCTTGTCCGTGCCGGCGCTGCCCGATGGCGCCTCGTCGCTGAAGGCGATGTAGATTGCCTTGACGCGCACCTGGGTGTATTTTTGCTTATTGGAATCGTAGTACTTAACGATCTCGCCGGGTTCGACCACGATCAGGTTCATGGTGGCGTTGATCTGGGCCGTCGCCAATACAGTCATCCGCTGGTAGGCCAAGGTTTCCTTGTAGGGGCTCTGCTGGTCCAGTTTGGCGTCTTCCGCCATTTTGGTCAGCTTGCGGAACAATTCCCACTGATGCAGCCATTGTTCGCGATTGCGCAAAGCCATCTGCTGGTTGACCGGCGGCAGGGCGGCAAACATCTTGCGGAAATCGCCCATGGTGAACTTGGCGCCGTCACCGAAGATGGCAACTACCGCATCATCCGGAAGATCCGGCATGGCGGGCACCGCCGCGGGCGGCGCCGCGGGCGCTCCCGGCGCTGCCGGCGCGGACTGGGCCCAAATGGCGCTAAAACTTGCGAAGAGGAGTAAACAAAGGACTTTCATAGAAGGATACGCCCAGTTTATCACGCCCTCCGGGAGTGTCCTTCGCCTTAGTTTTGCTGGCTGCGCGCATCCCCGCGTTTGACCTGCACGCGGCGGCGCCCCGCCTCCAGATTTCCCGCCGCCTTCTGCTTCGCCAGATCGCTCACCTTGACGCGATTGTTGACCGCCACCGCCCCGGCCGTTTTGCACATCCGCGTGGCCGAACCCTTATGCTGCACGACATCGGTCTTGCCGTCGATAGTGGCCACGCCGCCCTGTACGCGCACGGTGAACTTGTCCGCGTTGATCTTGGATTTGGCGAACTTGGCGCGGATGACCGCCTCCAGTTGCATATCGCTCAGTTTTGGCCTGGCCGCACCCTGCTTGGCCGGGCTGACGCCGGCGGGCCGTTGATGTGCCGGGCTTGACTGGGGTGCGGCCGCCCACGCTCCGGCGGCCACGAGCGCGGCCGCCATCCACATTCCGACATTTGCCATAACCCATTCAGTTGCGGCGGTTTCCTTTTGTTCTCACAATTCTGTGCTAAAGTGAGGGGTTCTCAAAGGCTTTTCTAGAGCTCGATGCCCGAACAGATCCTGCTGCAAGGCAAAATCCTGGGCACGGAAGAGTTCCTTTTGGCGGGTCCCGCTGAAGGACGATCTGTGCGTTCCGCCGGTGAAGACCTACTGGCCGGCAAGTCGCAGTGGATTACGCTGCTGTGCGAAGTCCTGCCCCGCGCCCTGCTGGCCGAACTGGGGTTGCCGCGTATTCTGCTGGGCTCCAGCGGCGGCGGCCAGTTCCTGGTGGTGCTGCCGGGGGGAATCTGGCAGGCCGCCGAAACGTTCCTGACCGCGGCGGCGGCGCAGATTGCCGAGCTGAGCGGCAATCGCGTCAAGCTGGTCTGGGCGGTCACCGACAATCTGGGCGATTGGGCCATCATTCGCAAGCGCCTCAACGAGGAGTTGCAGAGCAAGAGCAACGCACCCTTACGGGATACCGCGGCCACCGCTTTCCAGCCTTTTGTGGCGACGCCGGGGAATGGCGCCGACCTCTATTTCGCCAGGGAACTGGGCGCCAAGGTGCGCGAGGCATCGCAAATCGGCTGGTCGCCGGAAAATCCCGGCAAAGTGATCGCGGGGGAAGGCAAGCACAGTTGGAGCGTCACTTCCAACCTTTCGCCCGACGGCATCATCGTGGCCCGGCACGCCGCGCCCAGCGATGACGGCAAGCAGGCTGCCCCGGTGCAAACCCTGGGGCGGCGCGCGCAGGGGCGCTCCATCTGGGGCGTGCTGCGCGGCGACGTGGATAATTTCGGGCTGCGCCTGCGCCGCGTGCATTCCATCGAAGAGCATGTGCCGCTTTCGGTGCTCTACAAGCAGTTCTTCGCCGGCGAACTGGAGGTGCTCTGTTCCCTGCCGGAGTTCTGGCGCAAGGTGAGCATCATCTATTCCGGCGGCGACGATTTTGCGGTCTACGGCTCCTGGGACACCTTGATCGCTCTGGCGCGCGAGGTGCAGCGCCTCTTCCACCGTTTCACGGAAGAAAACCTGAAAGAGTATCCCGGGGCGGAAGGCAAGACGATCTCGATGGCGATTGCCCTGGCGCCGGAAACCTATTTCCCGCTGGCGGCGGTGTACGAAGAGGCCGGCCGCAGTCTGGATCTGGCCAAAGCGGCGGGTAAAGACTGCATCTACCTGCTGGGCCGCATCCTGGAGTGGCGGTACCTGAACGATGCCGCCGATCTCAAGGATACGGTGACCCGCCTGATTCACGATTTCCGCATGTCCAGGCAGTTCCTCTATCAACTGCGCAGTTTCTACCGGCGCGACGCCTACGGGGGCGGCACGGACTTGCAGCGCACCTGGCGTTTCCAGCGGCGGTTCAACCGGATTCTGAGCGGCACCCGCGACAGGGAATTTCAGAAACTGCGTACCCATCTGATCAGCGAGATGGCGGGCAGGAAATCGGCGGAAGTGAAGCTGCGGCCCGCGGGCCTGGTGGCCCTGGAATGGGCCAGATTGGTGACAGAGGTTTAGCAAATGGCACAAGAGCAGGAGCAACGGAAGGAAAATCGTCCGCCGCGGGAAGGTCGCGGCGCGCAGGGCGCGGGACCGCGCGGCGATCGCCCCGGCGGCGACCGCCCTGGTGGTGATCGTCCCGGCGGCGACCGCCCCGGTGGTGATCGCGGCGGCGGAGATCGCGGCGGCGACCGCGGAGAACGGCGCGGATTCGACCGTGGCCGTCCCGAAGGCCCACCGGAAATCGAGCTGGAAAAGCTCATCGGCGACAGCCTGTACCTGGACAACCAGGCGCATGCCATCGTGAGCCGCATGCGCGATATGGATAGCGGCACGAAGAGCCAGCTTCGGCGTCTCTACAGTGCGGTGCGGCGCGCCGTACGGGCGCCGGAAGGCGAGCGGCAGCACGAGTTCGTGATGTTGCGGGCCCGCCTGGCTTACACCATCGCGCGGCACGGGCTGCGCAGTCTGGATCAGATCGAGAAGTTGCTGCTGCAGGTGACGCGGCGCAACGACAGCCGCGGATACGAACGGTTCAAGGATTTATTTGAGGCCATCGTGGCCTACAACGAGTAAAGCATGAGCGCACATACCTCCCAAACCGAGTTGAAACTGATCGGGAAGCTGATCCTCGAAGGCGAAATGCTCTGTGAAACCGGCCTCCACGTGGGCGCCGGCAAGGGCTCGCTGGAGATCGGCGGAAGCGATAATCCCGTGGTGAAGGATGCCTTCGGCCGGCCGTATGTGCCGGGCAGTTCGCTGCGCGGCAAGATCCGTTCGCTGCTGGAGCAATCGGGCGGACTGGCGGTGCCGAGCGAACTGGTCTACCTGTCGCGCCGCAAGGGCCAGGAAGTGCGCATTCACCAGAGCGACCGTCCCGACGACGAAATCTGCCTGCTCTTCGGACGCAATCCGGGGCGCATGGAGCGGGTGCAGGGCGAAAGCCTCGACACGTCGCAGGCCACGCCGGCGCGGCTGGCCGTGTTCGACGCGCCGCTCAATCCGGAGAGCATCACCGCGCAGATGCGCGAGAATCTGGATGACGAGCTCACCGAAGTCAAGAGCGAGAACGCCATCGACCGGATCACCTCGCAGGCCAATCCGCGGACGCTGGAACGCGTCCCGATGGGCGCGCGTTTCCACACGCGTTTCGTGATGGACGTACTCTGCGAAGAGGATGCCCCGCTGTTTCTGCGCGTGTTGGAGGGCCTGCGCCTGCTGGAGGACGACGCGCTGGGCGGCGGCGGGTCGCGCGGCAGCGGACGGGTGAGCTTCTCCCACTTGCGCCTGGTGTGGCGCAGTAAGAACTACTATGCGACCGGCGCCGCGGAGAAGGAAATCAGTTCCGGCGCCACGCTCGCGGCCATACAGGCGGCCGTCAATCAGTCGGCGTTTTCCTTCGTGCGCGAGGAGTAATGAACCCGGGACTGGTCGTCAAACTGCGACCCGCCGGCCCCTGGCGTATCGGGCCGGATTCGGGCGCCCGCAACCGCGTGGACGCGATCTATCACAGCGACTCGCTCTATAGCGCGGTCACCAGCGCCATGTCGCGCATGGGCTCGCTGGCCAGATGGCTGGACGCCACGGCGCGCGCTCAAGCGCCGGCGGTGTGTTTCAGCTCCTGCTATCCGTTCCTTGAGGACATCGGTTTCGTGGTGCCCCCGCGCACCATCTGGCCGCCCACGTCGCCGGCGGCCATGTCGGCGCGGGTGCGGTGGAAGAGCGCGCGCTTCATTCCGCTCAGCCTGGTGGAGGCGATGCTGGCCGGCAAGCGGCTCAACGAGAATCAATGGAGTGTGGATGGCCCGAGCGGGTGCCTGGTGCCGGTGGGCAAGGCCGGTCCCTTCCGCACCAGTGTCCGCTGGAACGCCGCGGTGGATCGATTGAGCGGCGCGAGCGAACGGTACTCCACGGCATGCATCGAGTTTCGCGAGGGATGCGGTCTGTGGACGGTGGCCGGTTTCCGCGACGAGCAGGCGCGGGACGAGTGGCAGGAGCCGGTGAAAGCCGCTTTCCGGCTGCTGGCCGATAGCGGTTTCGGCGGCGAGCGGTCGCGCGGCTGGGGCAGGTCGGAAGCTCCCGAGTTCGTGGAAGGCACGCTGCCCGGATTGATCGTGGAATATGAGCGCCGGGAAGCGCCAGTGGCAGGGGAAGAGGCGCCGGTGGAAGGTGGAGCGGTGGCCGCCCCCGCGCCCGATGCCGAGGCTGCCGCAAGTTCGGTGGGGCAGGCGCTTTCGCCTGACAACACCCCCGCGGAGCCCGAACCGGCCGCCGATCTCGCGTCCGAAGCTGAAGCCGCTGCCAAACCGCTCCCTGACGGTCGCGGCTCCGATGGATTCGCGCCGGAGACGGAAGCGGTCGCCGAGGTTGCGCCCGTGGTGGAAGTGATGGCACCCGAAGCTGTGCCGGCCGCCGAGGCTGCGCCCGAAGCAGAGGCTGCTGCGACCGTTGTGGAAGTGGTGGCACCCGAAGCCGGGCCGGCCGCCGACGCTGCGCCCGAAACGGAGGCTGCCGCGCCGGAGACGGAAGCGGTCGCCGAGCCCGCGCCCGCGGTGGAAGGTGCGGCGCCCGAAGCTGTGCCGGCCGAGGCTGCGCTCGAAGCAGAGGTTGCCGCGCCGGAGACGGAAGCGGTCGCCAAACCGCTCCCTGACGGTCGCGGCTCCGATGGATTCGCGCCGGAGCCGGAAGCGGTCGCCGAGCCCGCGACCGTTGTGGAAGTGATGGCACCCGAAGCCGTGCCGGCCGCCGAGGCTGCGCCCGAAGCAGAGGCTGCCGCGCCGGAGACGGAAGCGGTCGCCGAGCCCGCCGTGGAAGTGGCAGCACCGGAAGCGGAGGCTGCCGAGCCGTGCCAGGAAGCGACAGGCCAGGAGGCCTGTCCCACCGAAGCCGCGGTGCGGGCATCCGACGTCACCGAACCGATGCGCGTGGCGAAGGAACGCGAAGCCGCCCCGGCGGTTCCCGCTGCCGCCGCCCGCTTGCAGGCACACTGGCTGCTCTCGCTGTTCACGCCCGCGGCGGCCGACGCCGTCGATTGGGGGCGCGGCAGCTACGCCGTTCTGGCCCGCGGCGGCCGCATCGACAGCCCGTCGCCGGGAAGCGGCGACCTCAAGAAACAGATTCAGATGGTGGCCGAAGGCTCCGTCTTGTACGTGGATGGCGTGCCGCTGGGCGCCGCCGCCGACGTCGCGCCGGATGGCTTCGCACACCCGGTATTCCGCGCCGGATTCGCGCTCGCCATCCCGCTGCCCGAGGTGCATTGATGCGCTACCGCCTCACCTGCCTTACCCCGCTATTGGTCGGCGACGGCCGGAAATTGGCCCCCATCGACTACATGGTCTGGAAGGACCAGGTCAATGTGCTCGACCAGTGGCGGATCTTCCGCCTGCTGGCCAAGGGTCCGCGGCTGGAAAGCTACCTGACCCAGCTCAAGAACGCCGAGAAGCTGGATTTCGCTACATGGGGAGGGTTCGCGCAGAATTTCGCCGGCCGCCGCATCCCGTTCGAAAACGCCGCCTACTCGGCGTACTGGAATCGCGCGGCGGGCGACAGCCTGCACATCCCGACGTTTGCCTGCGGCGCCAGCGGGCCCTATCTGCCGGGCTCGGCGATCAAGGGCGCGTTGCGCACCGGCATGGTGTTCTCGCAATGGCGCGACGGCATGCTGCAGGACGTGCTGGCCCGCGTCAAGGCCGAGCGTATGCCGCGCCGTCCGGCGGAGAGCGTGGAAGAGCAGGCGCTGGGCGCCGGCGGCAGCAACAAAATGCGCTTCGTCAGCGCCGGCGACTCGGCCACCGTGGCCGCCGGAGATTTCAAAATTTACCTGCTGCGCACGTCCACCTTGCAGCCGCGCGGGGGAAATTTCACGCTCGGCTGGAAGCAGAGCCCGCGCGGAGCGGTGGATGGCGCGCGTCCCGAGGAAAGCACTCCCACCTTCGCCGAAATGGCTTCGCCCGGCACCGTTTTCTCCGGCGATTGGGACGAGAAGCAGTTCTTCCTGCAACCTGAAGTGCGCAGGAGCATGCGCTGGCCGGAATCGTTCGGCCGCGCCAAAATCTTCGAGGCCGTCAATATCTACGCGGCCGGCGTGCTCTCCTTGCAGCGTCAGTACGCCTCGCAGGCCGGCATGGGATTGCTCGACCGCAGCCTGGACGAACTGGAGCAGCGCCTGGCCGCGGCCCGGGAGAAGGGCACCTGCCTGATTTCCATGGGCTGGGGCGGCGGCCTACTCGCCAAGAGCGCCTGGCTGGATACCAGCAACACGGACTATCGCCAGATTTTGCAGCAGTTCGTGATTTATAATCGCGCGCTGTCTACCAATCTGCCGTTCCCCAAGACGCGCCGCATCGTGTTCCTGAACAACCGGCCGGCCACGCTGCCCGGGTGGGCGGAACTCTCCATCGAAGAATAGGTCCTCGGAATTTGACGCCGCGGCGTTGGAGGATCCGCTGCTGATCGACACCTCGCCGATTGACGACGCGGCGGTGAACGTGTGTACGCCTGCGGGCGTTGTCTTCTCGCGTGGTGGGCTCCGCGCGGTCCGGCAGTTTCCCTTATGGACTGGCGGGGCAACGTGAGCCAGTCGTTATATAACTCAAGGCGCGACGCGTATACTGAAGGGAGGTGAAACGATCGCGTGCGCATCGAATGGAATGCTCTAAAGGCCACCGCGAACCTGCGGAAACATGGAGTCTCGTTCGATGAAGCTGCGAGCGTGTTCTTTGATCCCCTGTCGGCCACGGGCGACGATCCGGATCATTCGCTCGACGAAAGGCGTTTCGTGACGTTTGGTATGTCGTCGTCGGGCCGCCTCCTCGTGGTCGCACACGCACAGCATGATGACGCCATTCGAATCATCACCGCTCGCCACGCAACGCGGGCAGAGAGGAACCTCTATGAGGAAGGCTAAGAAGCTTGGTGCAGACGAACTTCGTTCCGAATATAAGCGCTCGGATTTCGGGGCATTGGTCCGCGGGAAATACGCCGAGCGACTCCAGATGAGCTCCAACGTTGTTGTCCTCGACCCCGAAGTTGCCGAACTGTTTCCGAACGCGGCGGCGGTCAACGCTGCGTTGCGGTCGCTGGCGGAGATCGCCAAGCGTGCCGGCTCCCGACGTAACTGATCGTACTGAGCTGCGGCGAGGGAGAGGTGTCAGCTGATGCTGCCATTTGACCCGGGGGGCAATCGCCGCGACTGCGGGCTCCTTTGGCTCGCTTCCACGGTTTGGGCGTTGTTCATCCATGTGAACTCGGCTGCGACTTCTCCGTGGTTTCCAAACCCTACGGGACTGGTCGGGAGTGCCGTCAAGAAAGTAAAATGAAGGGCTCAAGCAATGGCACAGTTCTCCAGACGGACGATCCTTGCAGCCACAGATCTTATGGCGAACTGGGGCCACACGAATATCGACCGCTTTTTGCTCGAATGCGGGCTTGAGGAAACCGTGAGAGGCAACTCCATGGCCAACCGGGCAAATGCGCTGGGCAGGCATCTGATCGCCAATCCGGACGCCCTGAGCGAAGATGGCGAGAATCTGACGGATTCCATCGTTGGCGAGCTGGTCGACAGCGCGGTCCGTAGCTCAACGGACGGCTATCCCAGAGAATTCAGTTTCGACGTGTTCAGGCAGAATTACCCGGCGCTCCATCGAGGACTTGAGCGGGATGGCTTCACGGCGGAGGATGGTCAATTGCGAAGGGCGCTGCCCGAGGCACTCGATCTGCCGAGAGCTGACGACGAAGTGCACGCACTGCTGAATCAGTGCGGCTTTGCAGTACCGAGAGGCCATCTCGATCAGGGAATCGCGGCGTACGCACGCGGGGACTGGGCTGCGGCAAATGCGCAGTTCCGCCCGTTCATCGAAAGCCTTTTCGACTCGATCGCGGAACACCTCGCGGGCGGAGCAGCCTTGCCGCCTGCCGGTAACCATCGGCGGATATGGCTTGCAAACCGCAACCCGCCGTTTTTCCTTGCGGATCTAAACGAATGGGACGGCCAAGGCCGCGGATTCATCGAAGCCTTCTTCAGGAGGTTGCACCCGGCAGGCGCGCATCCCGGCCTTTCGGGTGAAGATGACTCGACGTTCCGGCTGCACCTAGTGCTGTTGGTCGCACGCAACCTGCTGCGGCGCATCTGAAGCCGAGTCGCGAAACCTAGGCAAGAACTGGTCGATCAACTGGAGGCTTCGCTGCTTGGCGGGATGCCCCCACGGCCCCTCTAAGCGGACTTGAGGAGAACTTGAAGCCGCTTCCGCGAGATGCGCGTTTTTCGGCCAGGTGGCATCGTTGGGGTGACGCGGACATCACTGGAGCAATCGGATTACTTCTCGAAGAGTGACCGATGGATGTATTTGGCGGCGAGGCGGCGCGGGCGGCCGGACTTCGGGTCGGGATGATGTAAAGAGATGATCACGCCGCGTACGGCGTGCCTAGGATCACGTCGTCTCCTCGTTCGGCGAAGTCGCCTTCCATTGGTCGTCAAGCGCGTGAAAGACTTTTGCGAACTCTGAGTCGGGGTTGTCGCCAGCGTAATTGATGCTTTTCAGATACAGCAGCCCGAAGGCTTCGGGGGTGGTAGCTTCCTTTCCATGGTGCTCACGGCTGAGTTCCTGAAGGAACTGCCGCATGCAGGCCGCCTCCTCCGATGGAGCATGGAGAACATTTTCTCCAACACCTCTGACTATGCGCTCAGCGGTCTCTTTTTGGCTCGCTTCCAATTCCTTGTGGATCTGCCCTGGGGGCATCGAACCATCTACCAATGCACGCAAAGCCGGTGCTTGTTCTTCCATTCCGAGATCGGCCGTGATCTTGTGCAGCAAGCGCAGGGCTTCAGTCTTCGATTCCTCTTTGAACTTAGCACACGCCGCTTCGAAGTCAGGACCGACCGCAAACGCCGCTAGGCCGCGGCGCATGAACTCAATACTCTGCCTCAGCGTGCCAGACCTTTCCCATATACGGAAGTTGTCAGCATGCCCCTTTATCCAAACCGCGTGCTCGTTAAGGTTCGGCTCGCCGAAGACCGCTCGTACGCTTCGGCAGAGGGAACTCTCGGCATCTTCGACCGATTCGTACGGACCAAAGGCAGCCCAAACTCCCATGGCGAGTTCTCGGCTGTTGGGCCTGGGTCCACGACGACCGAAGATCCGAGCGAGGATGGATATGACGAGGGCTGCGCCTACAACGCCGACAATAACTTGGCTCACGTCATTTCTCCGAGGAGGCTAACACCACGCAGTCATCTCGGCTGTCGTGAATGAACACTTCACCGAACGGCTTGCGTGTGTCCGGCAGAGCCAATGCTGGCGGAGGCTCTCGAAAAAGCCGGAAATTGGTGGCAGTTCACTCGGACGGAAAGTCGCCTTATGGTTCCTTCTGGAAGCCCCAGGTGCACCCTCGGAATCGTACGGAAAACGTCTTTAATCCAGTTCCGCGACCGATCCGAGGTGAATGAGGGAACAAATCCATAGTTTGCTCCGCAATCAGGCTCGCACCGTCTCCCAATGCGATGCCATCTCGATGAACGCCGCCGCGCAGTTCGGCCACTCATGAAGTGTCGCGGGGTCGAAGTCGGCTCCGTTCGGCCACGCAAGCGTGTGAGCCTCCAGGTCCAGATGCACCCGCCGGAATAGGTCCGCATCCCGAAGGGGGCCGTACAGTTCTCCGCGCAGAACCGGCTCAAAATTGATGATCTGCTCGGTGCCGTCGTCGAAGGCGACACGCAAGGTATATGCAGCGATGATCTCGAAATCCTGGACGCTGGAAATTAGATGTGTCATCGGTATTCCCATTTTACTTCAGAGGCTCGATGGGGACGGCGGCGCGTCCAGCATGCAGCAACTGCCAGTCTGCAATCAATTCTGCTTGATGCAGTTCCGCCCATGCCTCGACAAGACGGCGCTGCCTCTGCGGAAGCGTCCCGGCAATGAGTTCCACAGGACTAATCGAGAAGACCGCGGCTTCGTCTCGGGTGTAAGCATGGAAATGCGCAACGTGGTGTGACATGCCGGCCTCGGAGAACATGCGGATGATGACTCCGAAAAACCGGCTGAGTTCTGGCATGACCCTATAGTAAGCCACGTCCTCAGAACGGGCACACCGGCTGGATCCCTCCAGACGGCGCGTCTTCACGAATCCACTTGGACGGGAAGTCGCCATGTCGGACCTCTGCCGCTCCGGGTCCCAAACTGTTGGGTGAAACGGGGTGTACGGGAAATGCCCGAGCTTTAGCGCCCAGAAGGGCCTACCGCCCCGCCATCAACCCGTCGCGATCATCTCGACAATCTCCGCGCCGATGGCCAGCGATGCCGTCGCGGCCGGGCTCGGCGCGTTGAGCACGTGCAAGGCGTTGGGGCGCGAGATCAGGCGGAAGTCCTGCACCAGTTCGCCCTCGGGGGCGATGGCCTGCGCGCGCACGCCGCTGCCCCCGGTGGCCAGATCGCCGGGTTGGATCTCGGGCACCAGGCGCTGGAGCGAGCGGCAGAAGAGCTCGCGGCTGAAGGAGCGGCGCAATTCGTACCAGCACATGGAGGGATAGCGCCGCATGAAGCGCCAGAAGCCGCCGTAGGTGAGCGCGTCGAAGAGGTCGCGGGCGTTGAAATCGGTCTTGCGATAGCCCTCGCGGGCGAAGGCCAGCACGGCGTTGGGACCGGCTTCGATGCCGCCGTGAATGAGGCGGGTGAAGTGCACGCCGAGGAACGGAAACTGCGGGTCGGGGACGGGATAGATGAGATGGCGCACCAGGTGCTGGCGCTCCGGGCGGATTTTGTAATACTCGCCGCGGAAGGGAAGGATGCGCATGTCGCGCCGTTCGCCGGCAAGCGCGGCGACACGATCGGATTGCAGCCCGGCGCAGGTGATCAGGAAATCGGCGGCGAAATCGCCCCTGGTGGTGGTGATCATCCATCCCGCTCCCTCGCGGCGAATGGCGTCGACGCGCGCGCCGGTGACTACACGGGCGCCGCGCGCGGTGAGTTGGGCGACCAGGGCGTCGCAGACCTTGGCGTAGTCCACGATGCCTTCCTGCGGGACGCGCAGCGCGGCAATACCGCCCACGTGGGGTTCGATTTCGCGCATCTCGTCGCGCGCCATCCAGCGCAGGCCTTCGAGCCCGTTGGCGATGCCGCGCTCGTGCAAGGCGCGCAGGCGGGTCACTTCGGCGTCATCCACGGCGACTACCAGTTTGCCGCAGATCTCGTGCGGGACCGCATTCTGGCAGCAGAACTCCACCATCTGGCGGATGCCGGTGACGGCCAGGCGCGCCTTCACCGATCCCGGTTTGTAATAGAGGCCGCAGTGCAGCACGCCGCTGTTGTGGCCCGTCTGGTGGCGGCCGACGCCCGCCTCCTTTTCCAGCACGCAAACCTGCGCGCCCGGAAAACGCTCCGTGAGGCGATATGCCGTGGCCAGCCCCACGATGCCGCCGCCGATGATCGCGACTCGCTTGGAATTCATGGATGAACTTCCAGTGTAGCGGCAGGCGGCACCTGCATGAGCAACTTCACCGCTTCATCTCCCGTTGCAGGAAGTCCACCGCACTCACGATCCCGATCCCGGCGTACTCTCCCAGGCGCAGGAGGTCACTGTCATAGGTCACGATGCAATCCGAGCCAGCCGCGATGGCGCACTCCAGGACGCGGTTGTCGTCCGGATCGTCGGTGACCTTGAGGTTTGCGTGGGCACTACGATGCTGGCGACCTTGCCCAGTTCCAACTTGGCAAAGTGCAGCCGGTAGCCATCCCATCCGAACTTGTCGCGCAGCACGCCCATGGTCTCGGCAAGAATGGCCTCCGAGGTGTCCACCCGGATTACGCCCGACCGGGCCGGCCGATACATAGATGTTGGAATCGAGCGTTACGCTTATCACAGACCGCGCTGCTCACGCCGCCATTCTTTGACGATCCGCGGAACATCTTCCTCGGTGCAGCCAGATGCGCGGCCCCTTTCCTGGCCGTAGGCGAGGAGATCCTCCCAGGACTGTTTCTCAAGCCCCTTACGAAGGGCTGCCTCGGCCAGTTCATCGACGGTCTTGCCCTCAGCCGCCGCCTTCGATTGCAGTTCCGCCAGCAGTGCGTCCGATACGTGAACGTTGATCGTGGCCATCGTCGTGCCCTATTTCAAGAGTACCGTATCGCCCGAGAACGGGCGCTGACGCTGTCACCCGGTCGACGTAGCATACCCCGCCGCACGATATAATCGTCATCGAATGGACATTTACGAGGAACTGGTGCGTCTCCGCAATTTGGGGCAGAAGTGCGCGCTGGCCACTATCGTCGAGGTGCGCGGCTCCATCCCCAGTTATGAGAGTGCCAAGCTGCTGGTGCGCGAAGACGGGTCCATGACGGGCACGATTGGCGGCGGCTGCGTGGAGGCCGAAGTCTGGAATGCGGCCCGGGAGGTCATCCAAACGGAAAAGCCCAAGCACCTCACGTTTAACCTGGGACAGGACGCCGCTTACGATAACGGCCTGATTTGCGGCGGCCAACTGGATGTCTTCGTGGAGCCGGTGCTGCCGGTGCCGCACGCCTTCATCTTCGGCGCGGGGCACATCTCCAAGAGCCTCTCTAAAGTGGCCGTGCTGGCCGGCTTCGCCAGCGTGGTGATCGATAACCGCGACACCTTCGCCAACCGCGAGCGCTTTCCCGAGGCGGCCGAAGTCCACGCGGCCGAGTACGAAGAAGTTTTCCCGAAACTGGCCATCAACGAAACCAGCTACCTCATCATCGTGACCCGCGGCCACCGCGACGATATGCGCGTGCTCCAGCTCGCCATTGCCACGCCGGCGCGCTACATCGCCATGATCGGCAGCAAGCGCAAGGTGCTCAACGTGATTCGCGAACTCGAGAAGGCCGGAATCGCGCGCAGCGCGTTCGAGCGCATCCACGCGCCCATGGGGTTGGATATCGGAGCCATTTCCCCGGAGGAAATCGCCATTTCGGTGACCGCCGAGATGATCGCCGTGCGCCGCAACGCCGGGTCGAACTGGCGCTCGCTCTCCATGTCGGTGTTCGCCGACGAGGGGGAGCGGGCCGTGCTCTCGAAGTGAGCGTCGCCGGCCTCATTCTCGCCGCCGGGGAGTCGCGCCGCATGGGCTTCCCCAAAGCCCTGCTGCGCTACCGCGACGAGACCTTTCTCGATACCCTCATCGGCCTGTTCGTCGAGCGCTGCCAGCCGGTGATCGTGGTGCTCGGGGCGCACGCCGGCCGCATCCGCGAGGGCACCCGGCGGCCGGCCACATTCGTGACCAACGAGGATTACCAGCGCGGCCAGACCAGCTCCATGCAGTGCGGCTTGCGCGCCATGCCGCCCGGCGCCGGGAGCGTTCTTTTCACCCTGGTGGATCATCCGGCGGTGAGCGCGGCCACGCTCGATGGGCTGCTCGCCGGGCATGTCCACGTACCGGGCCCGCTGGTGCGCGTGCCGCGCTACCAGGGGCGCCGCGGGCATCCGATCCGGTTTTCCCGCGAGCTCATCGCGGAGTTTCTGGACCTCGCCGAGAACGGCGCGGCCCGCGATATCGTGCGCGGTCGCGCGGCGCAAACCGAATTCCTGGACGTCGACGACCCGGGCATCCTGGCCGATATCGACGATGCCGCCGCTTACGGGCGCCTCACCGGAGCCGCCTTATGAAGCTCCGCCTCGGGCTCCTTTTCAAGGTTCTTGGCGCCCTGCTGCTGGTGCTTGTTATCGCCGGTTTTGTAGCGCCGGTGTTCACCGTCGACCAGTTTGGCCGCCGCCTGCAGGCCTCGCTGGAGCGCTCTCTCGGCCGCCGCGTGGAAATCGGCAAAGTGCATTTCAATCTCTTCAAAGGCCCCGGGTTTTCGGTGGACAACGTCACCATCTACGAAGATCCCGCCATCGGCATGGAGCCCGTGGTGTACATACAGGAGCCCGACGGCTCGATGGAGGTGGCGCCCAGCATCTGGTCGCTATTGGGAGGCAGGTTCGTGATCGCCTCCATCCGCCTCGATGGGGCCAGCATCAATCTCGCGAAATCGGGTCCGGCTTCGGAGTGGGGACGGTGGAATTTCGCGTCCATCATCAACCCCTCGGTGATCCGCACGGCGCCGGCCATCCACGTGCGCGGCAGCCGGATTCACTTCAAGTTCGGTGACACGAAGAGCGTCTTCTACCTGACGGAAACGGACATGGATATTTCGCCGTCGGGCCCGCGGGGCGATTGGAAGATCGCCATTTCGGCGCAGCCGGCGCGCACCGACCGTCCGGCGCAAGGGTTGGGATTGTTCACCCTGAAGGGCCGCTGGTACGCCGTGCCGGGCCGGGTCGATCTCGATATGGAAGTGGACCGCGCCGCGCTCGGCGAAGTTACCGCTTTGCTGAGCGGCCAGGATGCCGGCGTTCACGGCACGCTGAGCTGGCGGCTGCACCTGGCGGGGCCGCTCGACAATATGGGCATCACCGGCCGGTTGGATATCGGCGATGTGCACCGTTGGGACATGCTGCCCGGCAACAGCCAGGGCTGGCGGCAGCAGATCAGCGGGCGCCTCGACCTGATCGGCCAGCAGATCGAGCTGCATTCCATCACGGCGGGCAATGCCACCCTGCCGCTGGCCGTGCACTTCCGCGCCACCGATTATCTTTCGCAGCCGCACTGGGCGGTCGGTCTGAATTGGAATCGCTTTCCGGTGGCGCCCATCATGGAACTGGCGCGCCACATGGGGGCGCAGTTTCCGCCCAAGCTGCAACTCACCGGCACGATGGATGGGGCGATCGGCTACTCGGGGCAGGGAAGCCTGCAAGGCGCCCTGGCTTTCCACGATACCGCGCTGGCCATTCCCGATTCGCCCGCCGTTCGTTTCGAGCAGGCGCACATCATTCTGGGAAACGGCCACGCCCGTCTTTCTCCCGCGCTGGTGCGCGGCGGGGAAAATGACGAGGCGCGCATCGAGGCGGACTACGCGCTCGATACGCAGACGCTCGATCTGGCCATTACCACCGACGCCATGAAGGTGCAATCGTTGCGCGCGCAGGTGGCGCTGGCCGCCGTGCCGTGCCTGGAGCAGATCACCGCCGGCCAGTGGAGCGGAGAACTCCACTACCACCGCGAGCCCGTCGAGGCGGCCTGGAGCGGACGGCTGGCGCTGACCGATGCGGCCATCGCCATCCCGGGGCTGGCCGACCCCGTGCAGTTGAACTCGGCGCGCGCGCAGATCGATGGCGCGCGCGTGGTGCTGGACCATATCGACGCGCAGGCGGGCAAACTCGCCTTCACCGGCGACTACCGGTACGAGCCCGGCGTGGCGCGCCCGCATCGTCTGCGCCTGCGCGCCGAAAGCTGGGATGCCGCCGATCTGGAGGCCGAGTTAATGCCCACCTTGCGCCGCAACACCAACCTGTTTGCGCGCGCCCTGGGCCGTCCCATGGTTACCGACTGGCTGCGCCAACGCAATCTCGACGGCAGCGTGCAAATCGACGATTTTCTGATCGCCGGCGCGCATCTGGAAAACTTGCGCGCGCGCCTGCTGTGGGACGTGGCGCGGGTGCAGTTGGAAGGCTTGCAGGCTGGGCTGGATCGCGCCGTGCTTACCGGAAAGCTGGACGTCAACCTGCGCGGCTCGCGGCCGAATTACAAGCTGACGGCGAAGGTCAAAGGGATGAAGTGGCAATCCGGGAAAGTGGATGCCGACAGCACGCTCGCGACCTTCGGCACCGGGATGCAGTTGCTGACCAACGCCACCGCGGAGGGAACTTTCAGCGGCGCCGCCATCGATCTGGGCACGCTCCCGCCGCTGCGCAGCGTGGCCGGGGCCTACAGTTTTTCGTGGTGGCAAGCCGGCCCGCGCCTGCTGCTGAGCGGCCTGAATCTGCGCACCGAGGACGAGACTTTCACCGGCCACGGGGCTACCCAGGACGACGGCCGCCTGGTCATTTTGCTCACCAACGGCGCCCGCGAAATGCGCATGAGCGGAACGCTGGCGAAGTTGAAAGTGGAGTAGGATCCCGCGAGCAAACGCCTGCCAGCGGGCGTTGGCAGGATGAATCCTGCCCCACCTTGAGCCGCGGCTTAGATTGTCTCTTTTCCCACCGGCCCGCCGCGGAGCCACTGGCGATCCTCGCGGGACGGCTTGAGCGCTTTCCGTGAGGACTTCGCAAGCAATTCCTTCAGTGTGTAGTGTGGCTTCTTCCGCGGCTCGGTCACGAGAATGTTCTTGGGGACTGCCATATCGTCGTCGCCCCTACCGCAGCGTGGCGTTCAACAGCGCCGCCAGGCGCGCGCCCGCCTTTTCGATCTGGTCCTTGATTACCGCGTCCGCCAGGCGCTCGTATGCCGCATCCACTTTGATCTCTCCGCCGGCCGGAGCTTTCGGCAGTTTTCCGTACACCACCTTCTGCGCGGCCTTGTGCGATTGCTCCGCCCACTCCTCGACAGTCCCCTTGCCCCACTTCTTCGCCCGTTTGTCCGTCAGGTCCCTGGAAAACTGCGCGAACAGCTCGTCTTCCTTTCCCATGCGTCCCAAAAGGCCGCTGTCCCACACGCTGTGCAGGTTGTAATTCCGTCCGAAGAAGTCCAGTTTGACATCGTTGCCGCCTTTGTCCTTGTTGTCGGAGCTGTGCAGCGGCTGATGCATGTCGCCCACGAAGTGCACCAGGAACATGAGGGCCTCCTTGCGCTCGACCGGCGTGGCCGACGGGTCCACCACCACCTTCTGGAACTCCTCGATCCTGGCGATTACGCAATCGCCCTTGGGGCAATCGCGCGCCATGTCCAGGTGCGGCTTGTCGATGGGAATATCGATGTAGTGCCACAGGCCGGTGGCCTCCCGTTGGCGGCGGATCTGGTCCGGCCAGGAGGAAATCGATTGCATGGTGGTTCCGGGACCGAGGATCTCCGCCACACGCGCCGCGGCCGCGGGCGTCAGATGGGCGGCCGCCAGACGGGCTACCAGGTCGTGGCCTTCCGGCCCCCACCCGAAAGCGGGCAAACTCCCACACAAGACCACGATTACCGCTAACCTGCGCATACCGATGAGAGTATCATACGTTACTTGACTTTCGCCGTTTATTCGCCTTTAATAGAGCAGTGTCCCTCAAGCTCTACCTGGTATCTTGCGATTTGCTACAGGACGGCGACTATGCCTCGCTGCGCGCGCGCCTGCGCACTTTCGAAGCCCGCCCGGTGCTGGCCAATCAGTGGGCGCTGCACAGCACCCACACGGCGGCGCAGTTGAAAGACATCCTCAGGACTTTTCTTCACGATGGCGACCGCATCGTGGTCACCGAAGTCGGCGCCGAACGCGCCAGCCGCCGCGCGCTCTCCAACCTCACGGAGTTGTAGGCGGGGAGGTCCGAACTAAGCACGCGGCTGCACAGGGCCGTTCCCGTCCGCCCAACCTGTCCACTGTTTTCGTAGAAACAACACTTGACTGACATGGCTGCCCAGACGTCCCAGATTTGGGGTGGTGTGACAGGTAAGGCGTGGGTATACTAAAATACGAAAGCTGCCAGGGTTGAAGTGCCCGGTGGCACTGGTGTTTAACCAGTGTTGCGACCGCGGATCGATAGGTTTTTGGCAGTGCTATCCGATTTCCGAATACGACCGCAACATGCCCTATCGAGGGCTGGAGGACTATGCCAATCAGCAAGCCGATTTCCACCAGTTTGCTTGTATGTCAAGCAGTCCTAACGGAGAACACAGGGGGGACAAGCGCGGTGCGGATAATGGATGTCCTCACGATCGGCCGCGTCTCACCCGCCGCCCAATTCTTTGTCCTCACGTACCTGCACTCCAATCCCGGGGACTTTCTTCCGCACACTTTGAAAGTGCAGATGGTCGGACGAAACGGCGAAAACTGGGTGGTTGCGGCAGACGCCCCAGAGGAAAAGTTTGTGTATGGATACAAGGTCGACGCTAGCGGACCTGGCGGTTATATGTTGACCACTGAGTTTGTCCTTAATCCGCAGGTAATGGGACCGTTGGGGCTGTACTTCATCCAGGCTGTCTTGGACGGCGATCTTGTGGCTCAGACTCCGCTCACGCTGAAATGGACAAGTTGACGTGATTCATTGCGTATGCTGCGTTGGATCCCCATGTCGGTATCAGGCTTGAATCGCGATTGGCACTTGCGGCATATGAGGCCATCAAGTACACCCGGGGCGGCGCAAAAGGGATTTCGATTCTTGCCAACTCCGCCTTTAACCCGTCCTCGTCCAGACCCTCAAAGTGAAACCGTGAAAGCGCCGCTTCGACAGCCGCACAGGTTTCAACCACGCTTGGCCCTTCAGCAAACATTTTTCGGGAACTGGTACGAAATCGGTCATCGAATTCATCAAGAGACACGTGCCCAATCCGATAGGCGGCTACTGCTTGCGACAAATCAGCGAGTATGGCCATGACCGTCTCCACCTCTAGTATACGCAAAATGCGGGTGTGTCCTGAACACATGTGCCGGATCTTTGAGATTGAGCGACTGTGGGCGCGCATGGAGGCAGGAGAGTTCATTCTGTACACACACAGCAAACCTCGAAATCCACCGTTCGTGGACCACAAAGGACAAAAGTGTGTTACGACCGAAGAACATTTTCTAAGAGATGAACGCTATCCTTCGAATGACGACCGTCACATTGTTCTGAGAGCCCACTGCTTCCGAACTGAAGATGGATCGATTGGAGCAAGCGGAAAAATGGACCCTAAGGAGATTATGCTGAACGGGATCAACTATCGGCAACTGGATCCCAGCAATCCGCACTGTGAGCTGTGCGAAGGCGGGGACAGGATCCCTGTCGAACAGCGGTTTTTCAATTCCAAGTACAAGCCGACCGTTCCAACTGAAAAATCGGAGTAGCGTGGAAGAAATGAAGGGGACAGTGGAATACGTGGGACGTACGGAAGCGTTCACGCGGTTCCGGAGCGCCCTGCAAAAGGTGCTTGTCGTGCCCCACGCTTACATCGAGCGCCGCGTCGAAGCTCATCGCAAGGATCCGCCGCGAACCCACGCACCCGGTCTCAAAGTAAGCTCCCCTAGTCTCTCTGCGTGGAACCCACTTTGGCTGGCGGTATCCGCATTCTCGAGATCGTGGTGTCCGCCTGCTGGTCCTCGTCGTCCGTGTCTTCCAGATTCATGTGAGCGTAGTACGAGGCGTATCCGCAGGCGGCCAGCACGGCGAGCGTGACGCCCAGCCAGCGCAGCGTCTGTCCGTTCCATGCCCGGTCGCCAGAGACCGATGCCGCCGTCGCCCGCACCACACCGTAGGCGGCCGCCAGACCCAGCCCCAACTTGATCCACCAGGGCAGCAGGTCGAGGTGGCTCTGGCCGCCAACCTGGCTCCAGAGCACAAAAATTGCAATCACGGCAATCAGAAACTGCGTCGAATAAGCGAGGCGAAGTGTGGGCATTGGATCGTGCCGACCTTCATTTTACGTTATCCTGGAAGATAAGAATACTCATGGCTCACAGCAACCCGGGGCGGATCCGCTCCTGGAGTAATTTCCAAAATGCATTTCGCCTGGCGATGGATTCCATCCGCGCCCAAAAGCTGCGCAGCTTCCTGACTCTGCTGGGTGTCATCATCGGCGTGGCCAGCGTCATCATGGTGGGCGCGGCCATCGAAGGCCTGGGAGTGTACGCCGAAGAGAGCACCGCCAAAGCCTTCGGGTCGGAGTCTTTCCTGGTGGCGCAGATCGCCGCCACCGGCCGTCTGAGCCGCCGCGAGTACTTCGAAAAGATCAAGCGTAATAAGCCCATCCACACCGACGACGAACGCTTCGTGGAAGCTCTCGCCGGCGACCGCGTGCTCTACAGCCCGTACCGCCAGCACACCTCCGACGTCAAGCGCGACAACCTGATCTGCGAGGATAGTTCGATACTCGGCTCCGCCTCCGCCATGGCGGACATACGCGATATCGGCGTGGTGGATGGCCGCTTCTTCACCGACCAGGAGGACCGTTCCCGCGCCTTCGTCGCCGTGATCGGCGATACGGTGCGCACCACCCTCTTCCCCGGCGATACCTCGCCGCTCAATCAGATCGTCCGCATCGAAGGCATCGAATTCAAGGTCATCGGCGTGCAAGAACGCCTCGGATCCTCCTTCGGCCGCGATCTGGACAACTCCATCTATATTCCGGCCTCGGCCTTCAATCGCATGTACGGCCCCGGCAATGGCTTCGCTCTCTTTGGCCGTCCCCGTCCCGGCAGCGGACTGGATCTCGACGGCGCGCTGGATGAAACCCGGGTGGTGCTGCGCACCCGCTTTCATACTCGCCCTGGCCAGCCTGACAATTTCGACACGCTCACGCCGGACGCCATCCGCGGCTTCATCGATCAGGTTCTCGGCATGATTGCGGCCGTGGTGGTGCCGGTCACCTGCATTTCGCTGGTGGTGGGCGGCATCGTGATCATGAATATCATGCTGGTGAGCGTCACCGAGCGGACGCGCGAAATCGGCATCCGCAAAGCCGTCGGCGCCCTGCATAGCGATATCATGACGCAGATCCTCATCGAGGCGGTGGTGCTGGCGAGCGTGGGGGGCGCCATGGGGGTCGCCCTGGGCGCGGTGGTGACGGCAGTGCTGGGCCAGGTGTTCGAACTCTCGCTGCACATCACGGCGGGCTACGTGCTGCTTTCGCTCGCCGTCTCCAGCGTGACGGGCATTGTCTCCGGCTGGTATCCGGCCTCGCGCGCCGCAAAACTCGATCCGGTGGTGGCCCTTCGTGCGGAGTAATTCGTGAACATCAGCGCCGTACAGAACGTGAAACTGGCCATCCAGGCGGTGGGCGAACACCGCTTCCGCTCGCTGCTCACGGTGCTGGGCATCGTGATCGGGATTACCACCGTGGTCACCGTGGCTTCGCTGCTCACCGGACTGCGCGAAGGCGTGGTCACGTTCTTCCAGGAAATGGGCCCGGACAATATCTTCGTCTATAAGACCTCCGGCGACCCCAGCATGGAACCGCCCAAGGAACGCAAGCGCCGGCCCATGAAACCGGAGTACGCCGAGTTCATCCGGCGCTGGTCCAGTTCGGTCCAGGATGTCGGGCTGCAACTCTACATTCCGCCGGTGGTGGATGGCAATCCGATCACGGCGCGGGTGGGGGGCTTCGAATCGGAAAACATCAACATGGCGGGCCAATCACCCAACATGGGCGACATTACACCCCGCGATTTCGACGCGGGCCGCTTTTTCACCACGGAAGAGGACCAGCGGACCGCGCACGTCGCCGTGATCGGCTACAGCGTGGCGGAGTCGCTCTTCCCCGGCGGCACCGCGGTGGGCGAAACCATGATGATAGACGGCGCCGAGTACACCGTCATCGGCGTGTTTGCCAAGGCCAAAGGGGGATTCTTCGGGGAAAACGGCCAGGACAGCGCGATCGTCATCCCCCTGCGCACCGCCGAGAGCCGATACCCGCAGGTGGACCGCTTCATGATCACCGCCAAAGCGAAGCCCGGCAAGCGGGAAGACGCTTTCGCGGAGGTGGAGGGCATCATGCGCCGCATCCGCCGCCTGGCAACCGATGCCAAGGACGATTTCGCCATCTCCACGCCCGACCAGATCATTCAGCAATTCGACCGCATCACCAGCCTGATCGGCCTGGTGGCCATCGCCATTTCCGCCCTCGGCCTGCTGGTGGGCGGCATCGGCGTCATGAACATCATGCTGGTGAGCGTCACCGAGCGTACGCGCGAGATCGGCGTCCGTAAGGCGCTGGGCGCGCGCCGGCGCGACATCGTCGGCCAGTTCCTGGTGGAAGCCATGACGCTGACCGGCGCCGGCGGCACGCTGGGCATCGCGATCGCCGTGCTCATCACCATGCTGGTGGGCGCGCTGGTGCCCTCGCTGCCTTCCAAAGTGCCCGCCTGGGCGCTCGTCACCGGCTTCAGCGTGTCGGTGATCATCGGCGTGTTTTTCGGCGTCTGGCCCGCCATGAAAGCCGCGCAGCTCGACCCGGTCGAGGCGCTGCGGTACGAATAATGGCGCTGCTTGGAAGCTGCACCGGCCTCACCAAATCCTACGGCTCCCGCCTGCTGTTCGAAAACATCGCGCTCGGCATCTCCGAAGGCGAGCGCCTCGGTCTGATCGGCCGCAACGGCGCCGGCAAATCCACCCTGCTGCGCATTCTCGCCGGCCAGTTGGAACCCGACGGCGGCGCGGTCTCCTTCCGCCGCAATACGCGCGTCGGCTACGTGCCGCAGGAGGCCGAATTTCCCGAAAGCCACACGGTGCACGAGGTGATTGCCGCCGCCATCGCCGGCGAGCGGCTCGACGAGTTGGAGCGCGCCGCGCGCATCAACCAGACACTGGGCCGCGCCGGCTTCACCGATGCCACGCTGCGCACCGAGACCCTCTCCGGCGGATGGAAGCGCCGCCTCGCCATCGCGCGCGAGATGGCGCAATCTCCCGACATCCTGTTCCTCGATGAGCCCACCAATCATCTCGATTTCGAAGGCATCCGCTGGCTCGAAAAGCTGCTGTCCAATGCCGCGTTTGCGAGCGTCGTGGTGAGCCACGACCGCTACTTCCTGGATACCGTGGTCAACGACGTGGCTGAGATCGACCGTGCCTACCCCGGCGGCCTGTTTCGCGTGGAGGGCCGCTACAGCCAGTTCCTGGAGAAGAAAGAGGAGTTCCTGCTGGGCCAGTCCAACCGCCAGGAAGCCCTCGCCAACCGGGTGCAGCGTGAAGTGGAGTGGCTGCGCCGCGGCGCCAAGGCCCGCACCGGAAAATCCAAAGCGCGCATCGATAACGCCGGCCGCCTCATGCGCGAACTCTCCGACTTGGAAACGCGCACCGCCAAAGGCGTCACGCAGATCGATTTCACCGGCACCGACCGCCGCACCAAGCGCCTGCTTTCGGTCGAGAACATCTCCAAGGACCTCGGCGGACGCACCCTGTTTCGCGACTTGAGCTTCACCTTGTCGCCTGGAGTGCGCCTGGGATTGGTGGGGCTGAACGGCACGGGGAAGACCACGCTGCTGCGCATTCTGGCCGGCGAGCTCGGCGTGGATTCCGGCACCGTGGAACGCGCCAGCGCCCTGCGCACCGTGTACTTCGATCAGGCGCGCGAACAACTCGATCCCGAACAGACCTTGCGCCAGGGCCTGGGCGCGCACGGCGATACCGTCATCTTTCAGGACCGGCCCATCCACGTGGCTGGATGGGCCAAGCGTTTTCTCTTCGATTCGGGCCAGTTGGACCGCCCCATGTCGAGCCTCTCCGGCGGCGAGCAGGCGCGCGTCCTGATCGCGCGCCTCATGCTACAACCCGCCGACCTGCTGCTGCTCGACGAGCCCACCAACGATCTCGACATCCCCACCCTCGAAGTGCTGGAAGACAGCCTCACCGACTTCCCCGGCGCGCTGGTGCTGGTGACCCACGACCGCTACCTGCTGGATCGCGTCTCGAACGTGATGCTGGGTCTTGATGGGCGCGGCGGCGCGCAGCTTTTCGCCGACTACTGGCAATGGGAGCAGGCCAGGATGGCGCAGGCCGACGTGCCCAAGCCGGCGAAGCCGGAGAGCGCCGCGCCCAAGTCGCAGCCCGCGAAAAAGAAGCTCTCCTACCACGAAGCCCGCGAGTGGGAGCAGATGGAAACCCGCATTCTGGAAGCGGAGCAACAGGTCGAGGCCATCCGCGCCGAAATGCACTCCCCCGATGTGGTTTCCGATGGCCCGCGTCTACAGGCCTGCTACGCCAGGCTCCAGCCCGCCGAAGAGGCCGTTCACGCCATGTACGCCCGCTGGGCGGAGTTGGAAGCCAAGCAGCAGTAGGACAGGCCATCGCCTTGCGTTGTCTTTCATGCCTTTGCTCCGCCGCTCATAAAGCTGGCAGAATAGAGGTTCTGGTTAAAGGAGCAGCCGAGTGAGTTCCATGAAAACGTGGGTGAAGTTATTGGCGGTGATGTCGACCCTGGGCGCCTCGTCGCCGGCCGCCGACAAGACCTTGATTGACTACTTTCTGCCGATGCCGGTTCGCGGTCAATTGACGACAGAGGCGTGGGGCGCGCCCAATGTTCTGCCACGCGATCCGAAGAACGGCCTCGAAGACAGCACGATGAAACAGTGGTGTTATTGGGACGGGCAGATGATCAAGGGGCCGGACGGCAAATATCATATGTTTGCCAGCCGCTGGGATCAAGCCCAGGGCCATAGGGGATGGGGCGGCTCGGCCGCCGTGCAATCGGTCAGCGACAACCCCATCGGGCCCTACATAGACAAGGGTCTTGCCTGGCCCGATAATCAAGGCGGCAAAGGGCACAATGTGACGGCGCTGGTTCTCCCCGACAAGAGTTATGCCGTGGTTGTCAGCGAGACGAGGCCGGGCGATGTTTTTGTTTCCAAGTCGCTGGATGGGCCGTGGAAACAACTCGGCTCGATCCAGGTTGATGCCAACGGGTTCGAAGCCCGGGACGGCAGAATGTCCAATGTGAGCATGATGGTTCGCCCGGACGGCGGCTTTGAGATCGTGGCGCGGAGCGGCGCGATTATGATCAGCACGAACGGTATCCTGGGCCCTTACAAGCTACAGGGGCGCAGCATTTATCCGGGTATGCCCGGCCTCCCCACACGCAATCTGGAAGATCCGGTGATCTGGTACAGCGGGGGCCTGTATCATATCGTGGTCAATTGCTGGAGCGAGCGCAAGGCGTTCCATTTGACATCGCCCGATGGCATTAGCAACTGGACGAATCGGGGGCTGGCCTACGATCCGACTACGGACTTCATCCGCTATACGGACGGAACCGTGAACCATTGGAATAATATCGAGCGTCCCGGCGTGTTCCTGGAAAACGGCCATGTCGCTTACTTTACCTTCGCGGTCCTCGATGTGCCGAAAGCGCAGGAACTGCCAAACGACAATCATGGCAGTAAAGTGATCGTTGTTCCATTCGATGGCGTAGCGTTTGATCGCGATATGGCAAACCTCTCCAAGGCGGCGCCGCGCAATGGCAATTGAGGGGAAAGACCGGCTTTGCTGAGAGCCCCAACGGCGAGCCGTCTGGAACCGGCGCCGCGCAGGGCGGTCAGATGCGCTCCAACAGCCCCGTAAGAAACGCCCAGAACGGCCCCACCGACGAGATCTTGAGCCGCTCGCTGGGGCTGTGCGGATCCACGATATGCGGCCCGAACGAGACCATCTGCATGCCCGGATATTTCTCGCCAATCACGCCGCACTCCAGCCCCGCGTGCATGGCCACGAGTTCCGGGACCGTGCCCAGGATCTCCGTATACACAGCCTGGCACTTGCGCACGAGATCGCTCCCCGGTTCGGGCTTCCACCCCGGATAGCCGCCGCTGTGCCCCACTTTGAAACCGCCAATGCGGAAGACGGTGGCGACCATGCGGCCGGCATCCATCTTGGCGCTCTCGATGGGGCTGCGCTGGCTGGTCTCGATCTCCACTTCGTCCTTCTTGGTCGACACGGTGGCCAGGTTGGTGGACGTCTGTACCAGTCCGGCCACGTCCGGACTCATCGCCAGAACCCCGTGGTGCTGGCTGCCCAGTAGTCCCACGATGGCGGCGGCGTCCACTTCATTCAGCACCCGCTCCGGCCGCGCCGCGCGCTCCAGCGTAATCCGCACGCCGGCATCGAATGCGCCGAGTTCGGATCGGACAGCCTCCTCCACTCCGCTCACCACCGCTGCCAGATCCTGCGCGCGCGCCCCCTCGATCACCACCGTGGCCGACGCTTCGCGCGGAATGGCGTTGCGCTTGCTGCCGCCGTTGATCGCCGCAATCCCCAGCGGCATGCCGCTCATCAGCGTCTGCAGAACGCGCCCGATGATGCGTACCGCGTTGCCGCGGCCCTTGTGGATGTCGACGCCGGAGTGCCCGCCCTGTAAACCCGACACCCTGATGCACCACGCTTCGCCGCTCCCGGCCGCGCGCCAGGCGACCTCGCGCCGCGCTACCGTATTGAGCCCGCCGGCGCAGCCGATGCACAGCGTTCCCTCTTCCTCGCCGTCCAGGTTGAGGAAGTATTTGGCCTTGAGCAGACCGCCGGGGAACTGCGATGCGCCGGTCAGGCCGCTTTCCTCGTCGATGGTGAAGAGGAACTCCAGCGGGCCGTGCGCCACCTCCGCACTCTCCATCACGGCCAGCGCGGCGGCCACGCCCACGCCATTGTCGGCGCCCAGCGTGGTGCCGTCCGCCTTCAGCCAATCGCCATCGCGCACCAGGCGAATGGGGTCGGTGTCGAAGTTGTGAATCGTCCCCTCATTCTTCTCGCACACCATGTCCAGGTGGCCTTGCAGCACCGCCGCAACGGCGCCCTCGCGGCCCGGGCGCGCAGGCTTGCGGACCACGATGTTGCCCACATCGTCCGTGACTGCTTCCAGTCCCAGGCGGGCGGCTTGAGCCAGCACATAGGCGCGCGCCGCCGCCTCTTTCTCGGAGGCGCGCGGAATCGCCGCCAGCGCTTCGAAGTGCCGCCATAGCGGCTGAGGTTCTAAATTCTCGGTTGCAGTTTTCATAGTTTGCTCGACCCCTTCATTTTACAGCGGCGTGGGGTTTCCAGATGCTACGCTGTTACGTCGGAAGCCCAGGGAGCGGCGCGTGTGAACTTCGTGCAAAGTTTGAAATGCCTGTTTTGCGAAGCCGTCTATCCGCTTCGCGTGGGGAACACCTGCCCGCGTTGCGGCATCGCGGGCATCCTCGACGTGCAATACGATTACGCCGCGATTGGCCGCATTCTGACGCGCCGGCGCCTGGCCGCCAGAGGCGAGCAATCGCACTGGAGGTACCGGGAACTTCTGCCCATCGGCGCGGATGCCGTGCTGCCCGCGCTCTCCGTCGGTTGGACGCCGCTCACCTCCACGCCCGCGCTGGCCCGTCACCTGGGGCTGGCCAGGCTGTTCCTCAAAGACGACGGCCGCAACGCCACCGGCTCGCTCAAGGACCGCGCCAGCAGCGTGGGCGTGGTCAAGGCGCGCGAAAAACGGCGCCCCATCATTGCTTGCGCGAGCACCGGCAACGCGGCGTCGTCATGTGCCGGAATGGCCGCCAGCATGGGTTTGAAAAGCGTCATCTTCGTTCCCGAGCGCGCGCCGGAGCCCAAGGTCACGCAGTTGCTCATCTTCGGCGCCACCGTGCTGCGCGTGCGCGGTAGCTATGAGGACGCCTTTCAGTTGTGCCAGCGCTCCTGCGAAAAATGGGGCTGGTACAACCGCAACTCCGGTATCAACCCCTATCTGGTGGAGGGGAAAAAGACGGCCGGCCTGGAAATCGGCGAACAACTCGCCTGGCAGCCCGCCGATTGGGTGGCGGTTTCGGTAGGCGATGGCTGCACCGTGGCGGGAGTCTGGAAGGGCTTCCGCGAGCTCAAAACCCTGGGCCTCATCGAGCGCACTCCGCGCATTCTCGGCGTGCAGGCGGAGGGCGCCGCTCCCGTGACAGCCGCATTCCTGAGCGGCGAGCCGATGCGCCCCATGGAACCTTCCACCATCGCCGACAGCATCGCCGTAGGTGTGCCGCGCAACTGGAAGCGGGCGGTGCTCGCCGTGCGCCAATCCGGCGGCACCATGATCAACGTCAGCGACGCCGAAATCCTGGATGCCATGCGCTACACGGGCCGGCTGACGGGCATCTTCGCCGAACCCGCCGCCGCCACCGCGGTCGCCGGATTGCGCCGCGCGGTGGCCGAAGGCTGCGTCGGACGCCGTGCCAGCGCGGTGGCGCTGATCACCGGCAACGGCCTCAAGGATGTGCAGTCCGCCCGCGCCGCCGCCGGGCAGCCGTACGACATCGCCCCCGACGGCGCGTCGCTCGAAGAAATCCTCCGCGAACGAAAGTTGCTCGCATAATGCCGCCTGTCGCGACAAACCGCTCCCTCACGGTCGCGGCTCGGTCAACGATAATGCCCCCCACCTCCCTCCTGATCCGCAATCTCCACACGCTCCTGCCGATGGACGCCGAAAACCGCGTCCTTCACGCCGCCTATCTCTACGCCGAAAATGGCGAGATCCGCCGCGTCGGAACGGGCGCCGCGCGCTTGCCGAAAGCCGACCGCGTCATCGATGGCCGCCACTTCATCGCTCTCCCCGGCCTCGTCAATACCCACCACCATCTCTACCAGACCCTCACCCGCGCGTACGCTCCCGCCGCCGACGCCAAGCTCTTCGACTGGCTGGTCACTCTCTACCCTATTTGGGCGAGGCTGGATGAGGAGTGCGTCGAAGTGGCCGCCCTGGCCGGCATGGCGGAACTCCTGCTCTCCGGATGCACCACCACCAGCGACCACCACTACCTCTTCCCGCGCGGCCACGCCAACCTCATCGACGCGCAGATCGCCGCCGCCCGCCGCATCGGCATGCGCTTCCACCCCACCCGCGGCAGCATGAGCGTGGGCCGCGCCAACGGCGGATTGCCACCCGATTCCGTGGTGCAGCGCGAAGACCGCATTCTCCAGGATTGCGAGCGCCTCATCGCCCGTTACCACGACCCCGCGCCCGGCTCCATGCTGCGTCTCGCCCTGGCGCCCTGTTCGCCCTTTTCCGTCTCGCCCGAGTTGATGCGCGCCACCGCCGGTCTGGCCCGCCGTCACGGCGTCCGCCTGCACACCCACCTGGCCGAGACGCGCGACGAAGATGCCTACTGCCTGAGCCGCTTCGGCAAGCGCCCGCTCGATCTCCTGGAGGACGTCGGATGGCTGGGTGCCGACACCTGGCTGGCGCACGGCATTTATTTCAACCGCGGCGAGGTCAAGCGTCTGGGCCGCGCCGGCGTGGGAATCGCGCATTGTCCCAGCTCCAACATGCGTCTCGGTTCCGGCTTCGCGCCCGTGCCTGCGTTGCGCCGCGCCGGATGCCCGGTGGGGCTCGGCGTAGATGGCAGCGCGTCCAACGATAGCTCGCACATGCTCGCCGAAGCCCGCCAGGCGCTGCTCCTGCAGCGTGTGCGCCACGGCGCGGCGGCGCTCTCCGTAACCGAGGCCTTGCGCATGGCCACCGTGGAGGGCGCGCGCTGCCTGGGCCGCGACGACATCGGCAGCCTGCAACCCGGCAAGCGCGCCGACATCGCCATGTTCGATCTCCGCGGCGCCGGTTACAGCGGAGCCGGCGACGCTGTCTCCGCGCTGCTATTGTGCGCGCCCGCGCAGGTGCACACGCTGGTAGTGGAAGGCAGTGTCGTGGTAGAGGGCGGCGCACTGCAAACCATCCCCCTGGAATCGATCCTGCGCCGCCATCGCAGACTCGCCGCCAGGCTCCAGTCGGCCGCCATTTCGTAAGACGCCGTTTGCCAGGCCTCGTGCCTTCGTGACCCGGGAAAAAAAACGGCATTGTCGGCGTGCCTCGCCGGCTTGCGTAGCGTATATGTCAGATATATACTGACGATTGTGGCGGAGTACAAAAACCCACTCGATGCTTGTACCGGATTTGATTGGGATGAAGCGAACGCGCACAAAAACTGGGAACGGCATCGCGTCACGCCGGAGGAAGCCGAAGATGTGTTTTTCAATGAACCTCTGGTCGTTCGAAGTGATGTACGCCACTCCGGGCAGGAGAAAAGGTACTACGCACTTGGGCAGACCAGCGGCGGACGGCGCCTGTTCGTTGCGTTCACGATTCGCCGTTCTCTATTCCGCGTAATCACCGTTCGAGAGATGAATCGAAGAGAAAGGGACGCCTATGCCAAGCACGAAAATGAAACCGGTGCCTGAGTTTCGATCCGAAGACGAGGAACGCGAGTTCTGGGCTGACCATGATTCGACCGAGTTCATCGACTGGCGGTCCGCCGCGCCTGTCAAGTTTCCAAACCTGAAGCCCACCCTGCGAACCATTTCTTTACGGCTACCGGTTTCCATGATCGAGGATCTTAAAGTTCTGGCGAACAGGCGGGATGTGCCTTACCAGTCTCTGCTGAAGCTGTTCCTTGCCGAACGGCTGAAAAAAGAGCGCCGGCGGGCATAGCGAGGGCCGTTGGGTTCTCCCAGACCAGCGGAAACGCCGCGACCACGATGCTCGGGCCGCTGGAGTCTGGCCCCCACGCCTTCTCCTCCGACACCCTCCGCCGCTATCGCCCCCCGTCGTTGTAACGCACCTCTAACCCTGTTATATTTTGGTCAGCCGACGGTGCACCGCGCCGCGGGTGGATAGGGGTGGCCGGTAAACGGCCTCGCAGATTATGTTCGATAAGGTCGAAGCGTTTTACAGGCCTGCCAGTGTCCGTGAAGCACTTCGCTTGCTCCACAGCGGCAAGGGCCAGGCGCGAGTAGTGGCCGGCGGCACGGACGTGGTGGTGCAGGGCGGCGACTCGATCCGCTTCCTGATCGATATCACCCGCGCCGGCTTGAGTTACATCCGCCCGAGAGGCACGGATTTGGTGATCGGCGCCACCACTACCATGGCCGAACTCGAAGCCTCTCCCCAGATCCAGGCTCTCGCCGGAGGATTGCTGTGCAGAGCCGCGCGCACCTGCGGCAGCCTCCCGATTCGCAACCTGGCGACGCTCGGCGGCAACATGGCCAACGGCTCGGCCGCCGCCGACACCGCCGCCCCGCTGCTCGTGCTGGACGCCGCCGTCGTCATGGCCGATGCCAAGGGACGGCGCAAAGTGCCGCTGGCCGAATATCTCGTCAACGTGCGCACCCTCCGCTATGCCAAATTCCTGCTCGTGGAGGTGGTCATCCCCGAGCCGCCGCAGGGCAAGGGCTGCCGCTGGTCTTTCCAGAAGTTGGGCCGCACCGCGGTCGATATCTCACTGGTCAATGTGGCGGCGGGACTGCAACTGGATTCCCGCGGCCGCGTCAAATGGGCGCGCATCTCTCTCGGCGCGGTTGCCCCCACTCCCATGCGCGCCCCAGGCGCCGAAAAGCGCATGACGGGACGCATCCTCGACCAAGCCCTGCTGGCGGAAATCGGCGCCGAAGTGGCGCGCGAAGTCAGTCCCATTTCCGACGCCCGCGCGTCCGCGGAATATCGCCGCGAGATCTGCTCCGTCCTTACCCGCCGGGCGCTGGATGAGTGTTCGGCTCATGCGGGGTGTTCCTTATGAAAACTATGGAACTGCACCTGACCGTCAACGGGGAGTCGCTCGATTGGACCATCGCTCCCGGCGAACTGCTGCTCGACGTGTTGCGCCGCCAGGGCTATGTCGGCGTGAAGCGCGGCTGTGAGGAAGGCGAATGCGGCGCCTGCGCGGTCCTGGTGGACGGCAAGCCCATCAATTCCTGCCTCATGTTTGCCGCGCAAGCCGAAGGGCGCCACATCCTGACCATCGAAGGCGTTGCCGTCGGCGGCAAACTCGATCCCGTGCAGGAAGCCTTCCTGGACCACGGCGCGGTGCAGTGCGGCTTCTGCACCCCTGGCATGGTGATCAGCGCCAAGGCCCTGCTGGATCGCTGTCCCGATCCCTCGGAGGCCGATGTGCGCGAGGCGCTCGCCGGCCACCTGTGCCGCTGCACCGGGTACCTGAAACCGGTGGAAGCGGTGCTCGCCGCCGCCGCCAAACGGAAACACAAAGCCCGGCGCGCGAAGCCCGTGGCGGAGGTGGCGCCATGAGCGGCAACCGTCTCGTAGTGGGCCGCAACCTCCGCAAGGTCGATGGTTTCAAACTGGTCACCGGCGGCGCTGCCTTCACCGACGATGTGCAGCTTCCCGGCATGCTCTACGGCAAGATCATGCCCAGCCCGCACGCCCACGCGCGCATCCGCCGCATCGATACCAGCAAGGCCAAAGCCCTTGCCGGCGTGCATGCCGTCCTCACCTATAAGGACGTGCCGCGCGTGCCGCACACCACCGCCGGCCAGGCGTGGCCCGAACCGTCCCCTTACGACACCTACCTGCTCGATTCCAAGGTGCGCTTCGTAGGCGACCGTGTGGCCGCCGTCGCCGCCGAAACCCGCGCCCTCGCCGAACGCGCCCTCGCCCTGATCGACGTGGATTACGAAATTCTGCCCGCCGTGCTCGATATGGAGCAGGCCATGGCGCCCGGCGTCGCCGTCATCCACGACGAGCCCGACTCCACCAAAATCTACGACCGCGAGCACAACATCGCGGGCTACATCCTGCGCGAGATCGGCAATGTGGAGCAAGGCTTCGCCGAATCCGATTACGTCGTCGAGCGCGAATTCCGCACCCACCGCCAGCAGCATTGCCCCATCGAGCCCCACATCACCATCGCCTGGCTCGATGCCGATGGCCGCCTCGTCATCCGCACCAGCACCCAGGTGCCGTATCACACTCGCCGCCAGGTGGCCATGATTCTGCAGATTCCCGTCAGCCGCGTGCACGTCATCAAGCCGCGCATCGGCGGCGGCTTTGGCGGCAAGCAGGAGATGCTCCTCGAAGACATCACCGGCGCGCTCGCCCTGGCCACGCGGCGTCCCGTGAAGATCGAATTCACGCGCGAAGAAGAGTTCTACATGGCCCGCACCCGCCATCCGCAGATCCTGCGCATGAAGATGGGCGTCAAGCGCGATGGCGCCGTGATGGCGAGCCAGCTTACCGTGCTCGCCACCACCGGCGCTTACGGCAGCCATTCCACCACCGTGCAGGGCAACACCGGTAGCAAAGTGCTACCGCTTTACCGCGCGCCCAACATGCGTTTCGAATGCCACGTGGTGTACACCAATAATCCCGTGGCCGGCGCCTTCCGCGGATACGGATGCCCGCAGGGGTTCTTCGCCCAGGAGACCCTGGTGGATGAAATCGCCTGCCAGCTCGGCATGGACCCGCTGGAGTTCCACCGCAAGAACGTCATCCGATTGGGCGACACCGATCACCTCTCCGCCCAACTGGGCGAGGGCAAAGAAGGACTCCCGCGCCTCATGCGCAGTTGCGGCCTGCCGCAATGCATGGAGCGTGGCGCGCGTGCCATCGGCTGGGCACAAAAGCGCAAATCGCTGCCCAACGGCCACACGCACCTGCGCCGCGGCGTCGGCATGGCCTGCACCATGCAGGGCTCCGGCATCGCCGGCGTCGATTGGGCATCGGCCTTCCTCAAGATGAACGAGGATGGATCGTTCTATCTCCAGGTGGGCGCGTCCGACGTCGGCGGCGGCGCCGATACCGTGCTCGCCCAAATCGCCGCCGAAACCCTCGGTGTCACCCTCGACAAAATCACCATCACCTCTGGCGATACCGATATCACGCCCTTCGACGTCGGAGCCTACGCTTCCAGCACCACCATCATCTCCGGCGGCGCCGTCAAGAAGGCCGCGGGCAAGGTCCGCGCCCAGGTCATGGAGATGGCCTCGAAGATACTCAACGAGCCGGTCGATAAACTGGATTGCGCCAACAACGAAGTCTTCACCACCTGCGTCTGCCGCCAGGCGGTCAGCATGACCGACATCGCCATGCGGGCCATGTACAAGGAAAAATTCCAGATCATGGATGGCGCGTCGCATTTCAATACCGATAGCCCGCCGCCCTTCTGCGCCACCTTTGCCGAAGTGGAAGTGGATACCGAAACCGGCCAGGTGCGCGTCGTGCACCTCGCCACGGCGGTGGACCCCGGCACCGCCATCAATCCCATGCAGGCCGAAGGCCAGGTGGAAGGCGCCGTGGCGCAGGGGTTGGGCTATGCCCTCACCGAGGAACTCCTCCTCGATGCCGCCGGCCGCCCCGTCAATCCGAATTTCCTGGATTACAAAATGTTCTCCGCCGAAGATATGCCGAAGCTCACCACCATCTTAGTGGAGACCGACGAGCCGCTCGGACCCTACGGCGCCAAATCCATCTCCGAAGTGCCCATCAACGGCCCTGCCCCGGCCATCGCCAACGCCATCTTCCACGCCGTTGGTGTGCGCATCCGCAAATTGCCCATCCGGCCGGAAGACGTGCTGCGCGCTCTCGCCGCCAAACGCGCGGCCAATCTCGAAGAGGAGGCCTTGTTGACGCCATGACCGCACCCCCGCCCGCCATCCCCAACCGCCATCGCCTGGCGGAACTGGCGCAGTCTTACGAAGCCGACATCGTGCGCTTTCTGCGCGACCTCATCGCCATCCCCGCCGAGAGCGGCCACGAGGGTCCGGTGGTGGCCCGCATCCGCCAGGAAATGGAGAAGGTCGGTTTCGACGAAGTCCGCATCGACCCCATGGGCAACATCCTGGGCCGCATCGGCTCGGGCAAAACCGTCATCATGATGGATTCCCATACCGATACCGTGGGCGTGGGCGATCCCAGGGAATGGGCGTGGGATCCCTACCAGGGCAAGGTGGAAGACGGCTACATCTTCGGACGCGGCGCTTGCGACCAGCGCGCCGGCATGGCCAGCATGGTGTACGCCGGCAAGCTCATCAAGCAACTCGGCCTGCTCGGCGACTACACGCTCTGGGTGGTGGGCTCGGTGCAGGAGGAAGATTGCGACGGTTTGCCCTGGCTCTACATTCTCAAGGAAGACGGCATGCGCCCCGATTGCGTGGTCATCACCGAACCCAGCAAACTCGGCATCTACCGCGGGCATCGCGGCCGCATGGAGATTGAACTTCACCTGCGCGGCAAGTCCTGCCACGCCAGCGCGCCCGAGCGCGGCGATAACCCCATCTACAAAATGGGTCGAATCATCGCCGAAGTCGAGAAGCTGAACACGCGCCTCAAGGACGACCCATTTCTCGGCAAGGGCACCATCGCCGTGACCGAGGTTCGTTCCCTCTCGCCTTCCCTCTGCGCCGTTCCCGGAGCCTGCTCCATTCATCTCGACCGCCGTCTCACCGCCGGCGAAACCAAAGAGAGCGCCGTCGCCGAAGTTCGCGCGCTGCCCGGCGCCCAGGACGCCGAAATCGAGATCCTCACCTACGACGTGCCCAGCTACACCGGCCTGCGCTACCCGATGGAGAAATACTATCCCACCTGGGTGCTCGCCGAATCCGACCCGCTGGCGCAGGCGGCCATCGCCGCCTTCCGCGGCCTCTGGGACAAAGAACCCGTGGTCGACAAGTGGACCTTCAGCACCAACGGCGTCGCCTCCATGGGCCTGATGGGTGTGCCCACCATCGGCTTCGGGCCCGGCGAAGAGGAAGTCGCGCATTCCGTCATGGAGCGCGTGCCCATTCGCCATCTCGTGGACGCCGCGCAGTGGTACGCGGCCTTCCCACTGATTTACACTGCCACGGCGAAGCACGGCAATGGCTGAACTGGTTCCGATTCCACTGCCGCTCTTGTTGCGGCGCGCTTTCCTCGAGTATTCGCGGGAAGGCCAGATCTTCGACCTGCCGAAGGACAAGTTCTTCCGCGGCATCCCGGGGCTCGATCTGTCGGTGGAGTTTCACGGCCATCGCGCCGCCACGCCCCTCGGCCCCGCCGCCGGACCACATGGACAACTGGCCCAGAACATCGCGCTCTCCTGGCTCGGCGGCGCGCGCATCATCGAGCTCAAGACGGTGCAGATTCTCGACGAGCTGAAGATCCCCCGCCCCTGCATCGACATCGCCAACGTCGGCTACAACGTCGAGTGGTCGCAGGAACTCAAGCTCGAACAATCCCTCCGCGAATACGTCAAGGCTGCGATGCTCCTGGAGGTTTTGAAGGCCTCATCGGTGCTGGAGCAACTGCCTCCTGCTTTGGTGGGGCAGGCGCTTCCGCCTGCCAACTCTTCCCTCTTCGACACCGTCTTCGACATGAGCGTCGGCTACAACCTCGAAGGCATCCGTTCCCCGCGCGTCCGTTCCTGGATCGCCTCCATGCGCAACGCCGCTCCGCTCATCGAAGAACTGCGCTCCACTCTCGCCGGCGAATTCCAGCAATATCGCGACCTCCCCTTCCCCACGTGTATCAGCGACACCATCAGTCTCTCCACCTTCCACGGTTGTCCCGCCAGGGAAATCGAAGGCATCGTGACCTTCCTGCTGGTGGAAATGGGCTGCCATGTCTGCATCAAGCTCAATCCCACCCTGCTCGGCAAGGAAGAAGTCGCGCGCCTGTTGCACGATGTGCTGGGCTATCGCGAGATCCAACTCCATCCGCCGGCCTTCGACAACGACCTGCAATTCGATGAGGCGCTCGACCTGATTCCGCGCCTCCAGCGCGTGGCCCGCCGCCACGGCCGCAGCCTCTCCCTGAAGTTCACCAACACGCTCGTCGTCAAGAATCACAAGCAGGTCTTCGGCGACGAGCTGATGTACCTGTCGGGCGCGCCCCTCCACGTGCTGGCCATGAACCTGGTCCGGAAGTTCCGCGTTTGCCGCCGGGACCCCATCCCAATCTCCTTTTCCGGTGGACTGGATGCGCACAACATGGCCGCGGCCGTGGCCATGAATTTCGTCCCCGTGACCACCTGCACCGATCTCCTGCGCCCCGGCGGCTACGCGCGGCTGAGCCGCTATCTGGATAACCTGGGCGCCGAGATGCAACGCCTGGGCGTCACCACCATCGCCGATTTCGTCCTCAACTATCGCGGTCAGGCGCAAGCCGCCGCGGGCGACGTGTACGCCGCCGGGTGGCTCAACACACCCGTCCTGGTGGCCGAAGCCACCGCCAATCCGCGCTACATCTGGGAGCGCAACATGGGCGTGCCCCGCAAAATCGGGTCGAAACTCTGGCTCTACGACTGCATCAACTGCGACAAATGCGTCCCGGTCTGTCCCAACGACGCCAACTTCGCCTACGAGACTCGACCCGCTACCATCGAGTACGACAACTTCGAATTGCTCCCCGGCGGCGCGGTCGGGCGCATTCCGGGCGGCGTCCTGCGCGTCATGAAGGCGCACCAGTTGGCCAACTACGCCGATGCCTGCAACGATTGCGGCAACTGCGACATTTTCTGTCCCGAGGATGGCGGCCCGCAGGTCGAGAAACCGCGCTTCTTCGGCAGCTTCGAAACCTGGCAGGCCGACGCCGGCGCCAACGGGTTCTTTATCGATTGGGACGCCCATACCATTCACGGCACCCTGGCCCACCAGCGTTATTTGCTGAATGTGGATGCCGCCGCCGGCCGTGCCTGGTTTCACCGCACCGACGCCGCCGCGGAGATTCGTCTCGGCGATAACGAAGTCCTTGCCTGGCGGCCCACCGATAGCCTCGCCCCCCCGCCCCCCGCGCTCGACATGCTGCCGTACTTCAAACTCAAACTGCTGATGGAATCCATCGGCGACCCGCGGCACGTGAACTTTGCCAACGTGGCCGGTCTGTCAGGAGAGATCACGCGTGAACAATGAAACCAGGAAAGCGCTCTTCAAAGGAAGAGACTGGATCACTACCCAGGAATGGACCGATGCGGAACTGGACGTCCTCCTCGATGTCGCCGCCGACCTCAAACGCAAGTTCAAGGGCCGCGTCCCGCACCGCTACCTCGCCGACCAGACCATCTTCCTGATGTTCTTCGACAAGTCCACCCGCACGCGCAATTCCTTTGAAGCCGGCATGACCCAGCTCGGCGGCCACGCCCACTTCCTCACCGCCGACGTCATGCAGGTCTCTCACGGCGAAAGCCCCAAGGATACCGGCATCATCCTCTCCAGTTACGGCCACGCCATTGCCATTCGTCACGACCTCGTCCCCGGCGAAGGCAACGCCTACATGCGCGAAGTCGCCAAGTGGGCGGACGCTCCCGTCATCAACATGCAGTGCGATGTGGACCATCCCTGCCAGACCCTGGCCGACGTGATGACCATCCGCGAACTGCGCGGCCGCAATCTGCGCGGTCTCAAGATCGCCGTCAGTTGGGCCTACGCTCCCAGCTACGCCAAGCCGCTTTCCGTGCCGCAAGGGCTCATCATGCTGATGCCGCGCTTCGGCATGGACGTGGTGCTGGCCCATCCGCCCGAATACAACCTGATGCCCGAGACCATGCGGGCCGCCGAAGATAACGCGCGCTCTGGCGGCGGCCGGTTCCGCGTGGTGGATGACATGGACGAAGCCTTCCAGGACGCCGATGTGGTCATCCCCAAGAGCTGGGGCTGCCTGGATACCATGGGCAGCAATCCGGCCGAATCGCTGCGCATCGCCAAACAGTACACCAGTTGGATTTGCCATCGCGAGCGCATGCAGCTGGCCCGCCCCGACGTGCTCTACATGCACCCGCTCCCCGCCGACCGCGGCAACGAGGTGACCGACGAGGTGATCGATGGCCCGAACTCGGTAGTCTACCAGGAGGCCGAAAATCGCCTCCACACCGCCAAGTCCATCATGGCCCTCACCATGGCCGATCTCGCCATCGAATATGAAGCGTAGGACAGGCCTCCTGGCCTGTCCCGGCCAGAGGCCGCTCGACACCCTGGGCAAGCGCAGCTCGAAATCCTCTCTCCTCCGCGCTCTCCGCTCTCTCCGCGCGCGACGCCGGGCGGACAACCAATCTCCGCCACGCTCCGCCAGTTCCCTCTCGCCTTTCTCCGCCTCTTCCTCCGCGTCTCCGCGCCTCCGCGTCAAATTGCCCCCTTCGCATCTCCTCTCCCCAAGGTCTTCTCTGCGCTTATCTCAGCGTCTCAGCGTCTCTGCGTTGAATACACTCCTTCCCTCTCCGAGACTCTCCCGCAAAAGGGCCCGTCCATGACTGAAACCCTGGTCATCGCCTTGGGCGGCAACGCCATCACCCGCCCCGGAGAGCCCGGCACCATCCCCCAGCAATTCGAACACACCGCCGAAACCCTAAGCCATCTGATCCCCCTTTTCCGCAGCGACGCCAGCATCGTCATCACCCACGGCAACGGACCCCAAATCGGCAACATTCTCATCCGCTCCGAAGAAGGCGAGCGCCGCGTCCCCCGCCTTCCACTCGACACCTGCGTCTCCGATTCGCAAGGCGGCATGGGCTACATGATCCAGCGGATCGCTTTCGAACTGTTCCGCCGCGAGCGCATCCCGCGTACCGCGGCCACCGTCATCACCCAGGTGCTGGTCAGCGAAGGCGATCCCGATATGGTCCACCCCACCAAGCCCATCGGACGCTTTTACACCACCGCCGAAATGGAAGAAGTCCGGCGTGACCGGCCTAAGTGGCAGCTCGCCGAAATCGTGCCCGGGCAATGGCGCCGCGTGGTGGCGTCCCCTCATCCCCTGCGCATCATGGAAGAGGATGCGATACGCTGCCTGCTCCAGGCGGGCGTCGTGGTGATCGCCTGCGGCGGCGGCGGAATCGCCGTGGCCTGGGAAGGCGACCGTCTGGTGGGTGTGGAAGGAGTGGTGGACAAAGATCGCGCCTCCAGCCTGCTGGCGCGAGATCTCCATGCGCAGAAGCTGATCATCGTCACCAGCGTGGACCGCGTCGCCCTCCGCTTCGGCCGGCCCGGCCAGCAGTGGCTGGACACCATCACGGTGGCGCAGGCACGCGCATACCTCGCGGCCGGCGAGTTCCCCGCCGGGTCCATGGGCCCAAAAATCGCTTCCGCCATCGAGTTCGTGGAAGGCGGCGGCCAAGAGTGCATCATCACCTGCACCGAGCACGTGGCGCCCGCCATTCGCGGCGAGAGAGGCACACACATCGTGGCGTCATGATTCTCACCAACGCCCGCATTCTCACCTTCGACGGAACCAACCGCGTGCTCGATTCGGGCAGCGTGGAAGTCCTCGCCGACGGCGCCATCGGCTTCGTGCGCGGCGGCCGCGCGCTGGACGCCCACGCGGTCGATCTCCACGGCCGCCTGCTCATGCCGGCGCTCATCAACTGCCACACCCACCTCTACAGCACGCTGGCTCGCGGCATGCGCCTGCCCGGTACCCCGCCGGCCGACTTCCCCGCCATTCTCAAAAAGCTCTGGTGGCGTCTCGACCGCGCGCTCAACCCCGACGACGTCTATTACAGCGCGCTCACCGGCCTGATCGATTCGGCCCGCTCGGGCGTAGGCACCGTGATCGATCATCACGCCAGCCCGAATGCCTGCGCCGGCAGCCTCGATTCCATCCAGCGGGCCTTTCACCAGGTCGGCCTGCGCGGCGCCACCTGCTACGAAACCAGCGATCGCAACGGCCGCCGCGGCGCCGATGATGGCGTTCGCGAAAATGTCCGCTTCCTCGAGCGCGTCCGCCCCGGCGCCCTGGTCGGCGGCATGTTCGGTCTGCACGCCGCCTTCACCCTCGGCGACCGCACCCTCGCCGCCTGCGTGGAGGCCAACCAGTCGCTGGGCGCGGGATTCCATATTCACGTCGCCGAAGACGCCTGCGACCGTTTGGCCGTCCGCCGCCTCTCGAAGGCCGGCATCCTCGACCAAAAAACGCTCGCGGCGCACTGCATCCACGTCACCGCCGCCGAGCGTGCCACGCTCGCGCGGCACGGCGTCAACGTGGTCCACAATCCGCAATCGAATTGCAACAACGCCGTCGGCATCGCCAACCTGCCGGCGCTGTTTCTCTGCGGCGTCCAGGTGGGAATGGGTTCAGATGGCTATTCGCCGCGTATGTGGGACGAATTCAAGGCTGCAACTCAGTTGCAGAAACTGCGCGCAAGAGACCCGCGCATAGGCGGCGCCGAAGCCTACGCCGCGCTGTTCTCCGGCAACCGTGAAATCGTCAAACAAATCTGGGGAACCGAAATCGGCCGCATCGCGCCCGGCGCAAAAGCCGATTTTGTCCTGCTGGATTACCTTCCGCCCACCCCCATCGATAGCTCCAACCTGTTCGGCCATCTCCTCTTCGGCGTTTCCAACGCGCCCGTGCATTCCTTGATGGTGAACGGGCGATGGGTCCTGCGCGACGGATGCTTGGTCAACCTCGACGAGCGCGAGATCGCCGAAAAAGCCGCCGCTTGCGCCAAAGCGCTGTGGGAGAGATTCTAAGGAGTCACATGAAACCGACCGTACCTGGCCCGACATACGCGGAAATGTTGCACCCCGAATTGCGGGCCAACCCCGCCAACGAGTTGGACCCCATCAACCTGTTCCACATTACGTGGCGCGCGCCGGACCAGCGCATCCGCCACATCGTGCTGCCCCACGAACTCACCGGCGTCCATGCCAACATCGTCGTGCTGGTGGGCCGCCATTTCCCATCGGGCAGTCACAAGGTCGGACCCGCTTATTCCACCCTCATGGAAGGCGAACTCGCCGGCGAAATCTCGCCGGACGTGCATACGGTGATCGGCCCATCCACCGGCAACTTCGGCATCGGCGTGGCCTACGTTTCGCACCTCAAGGGCTACCCCGCCATCGTCATCATGCCGGAGGGCATGAGCAAGGAGCGCTACGCCCGCATCCGTCAATACGGCGGCTCTCTCGATCTCACCCCCGGCTCGGAGAGCGACGTCATTCTGGTACTGGAGCGCACCGAGCATTATAAGAAGGACCCGAAAAATAAGGTCCTGGCGCAATTCGAGCTGCTGCCCAACTACCGCTTCCATCGCTATGTGACCGGCCGCAGCGCCCTCGAAGCCGCGGCGGGTTACGGCAACGGCCGCGTGGCCGCCTTCGTTTCCGCGCCCGGTTCCGCCGGAACCCTGGCGGCCGGCGACGAGATCAAGGCGAAGTTCCCCGAAAGCGTGATTTGCGCTCTCGAGCCCGCCGAGTGCTCCACCCTCTTCAACAACGGCCGCGGCACCCACCGCATCGAGGGCATCGGCGACAAGATGGTCACCCTCATCCACAACGTCCTGACCACCGACTACGTGGCGCTGATTCACGACGACGATTGCGTCATGGGCCTGGAACTTCTGGAGCGCCGCCTGCCGCTGGTCGAATCGCTCCTCGGTCTGCCGCCGGGCAAACTGGCGTCTCTCGAAGGGCTGTTCGGCATCTCCGGCATCTGCAACATCCTCGGCGCCATCCGTCTGGCCCACCACTTGAACCTTGGTCCCGAGGACAACGTCGTCACCATTGCCACCGACGGCTTCGACCGCTATCCCTCCGTGTTGGCCGACCTCGCCGAGCGCCGCGGTCCCATCGACAACGGCAAGCTCGCCGGCTGGTTCGAGAGCGTGTTCCGCGGCGGCAGCGAGGTGGACATCCTGGATGTGCGTCCGCGCGCCGAAAAAGAACGCCTCTTCGCCTACAAGGAAGACGTTTGGAAGAATTTCGGCTACTCCCACGCCTACCTGGAAGAGATGAAATCGCAGTCGTTCTGGGAAGCCCAGTTCGCTTCCATCGAGACCATCGACGCCGCCCTGACCGCCGCCCGGGTGGCATAAGGCGCATCCCTGTGCCATGGTGGGGCAGGCGCTTCCGCCTGCCAATCCGAGTAATGCTCGGACGCCGTCCTATCCAATCTGCGCGAACGCCTTATCGATCGCCGCTTTCGTGGCCGTCAGCGCCTCGGCGGGCGCCATCTTGCGGACGGCGTCGTTGAACGGCTCGGCGCGCACCGGACCGTCATAGCCGATCGCCTGCAATCCGCCCAGGAAGCTCCCTGCATCGATGACCCCCGTGGCGGCGGGCAACTCGCGTTTGCCATCCATCTGCTGATCCACCGGAATGCCGGCCGGGGCGTCGTTGAGGTCCACCGAAACCACCTGATCGCCGCGCAACGTGAGCAGATCGTTTTTCGTTTCGCCCGACGTGTACCAGTGCCAGCTATCCAGAACGAACCCCACGTTGGGGCGGTCGATCTCGGCCATCAGCTCTTTCATTTCGGCCATGGTGTGCACAAACGGATACCGCCTCGTGCTCCAGGAAGTCTTGGGACCGACGTATTCCATGCCGAAGCGTATGCCGTGATCGTTGAGGATGGCCGCCGCTTCGCGCAAACGCCGCGCGTGCGTGCGCAGATTCTGCATGTAGGTGAGGTCGGCGCTATTTGGCGAGATCCACGTGGTGACGCGTTTGACTCCGGCGCGTTCCAGTCCCGCGGCGTAGGCCGGGAACGTTTTGATCGAATCGCTGAAAGAGGCATCGTCCTTGCGGAACTCCGTGGGGAAGCCGGCCATCGCCCACCCCACGTTCTTCGCTTTCATGCTGTCCAGCAGGCGCGCGAGGTCGCCTTGCGACAGGTTGCCGAGATAGCTCCCGTCGGCATCCACCACGTCGAAACCGTAGCGGGCCGCATAGTCGATCGCTTCGGTTTGGGACGCTTTGATTCCCAGCGCGCCGCAGCTCAAGTGAATCGCCATTCCGTGAGAGCGGCCGAGAAGGGCCAGCCCGGCGCCCGCGGCGCCGGCGACGAACATACGTCTCGTGAGCACCATGTCTTCGAGTCTACACCGCAAACCGGGGACAGACATGAATTTCCGGCGCATTTTGCCGGAAATTCATGTCTGTCCCCGGTTTGCTGCCGCTGTCTGTCCCCGGTTTGCCGCGAGATGGAGTAACTTAAGCATGAGGTTCCTCTAATGAGTGAGAACACGACGAACTCCAACACAACGTCACGCCGCCGCTTTCTGGCGGACAGCGGACGCATAGCCGGGGTGTCTACCCTGGCCGGGATGACTATCCCCTACGTTCATGCCGCGGGGAGCGACACCATTCAACTGGCGCTGGTGGGATGCGGCGGACGCGGCACCGGCGCGGCCGAAAACGCCCTGACCGTGAAGAGCGGCGCCATCAAGCTGGTCGCCATGGCCGACGTGTTCCCTTCGAAACTCGCCGACAGCCACGGCAAACTGCGCCAGAAGTTCCCCGATCAGGTCGACGTATCCGAGGACCGCAAGTTCATCGGCTTCGACGCTTACCGCAAGGCACTCGATTCTCTCAAGCCCGGCGATGTCGCCATCTTCGCCACGCCGCCGGCCTTCCGCTGGGTGCATTTCAGCTACGCCATCGAAAAGGGGCTGAACGCTTTCCTGGAGAAGCCGGTGACGGTGGATGGCCCCACCACCCGCCGCATGCTCAAACTCGGCGAACTCTCCGTCCAAAAGAATCTCAAGGTCGGCGTCGGCCTGATGATTCGCCACTGCCGCGCCCGGCAGGAATTGCTCCGCCGCATCAACGATGGCCAGATCGGCGATATCGTGGCCATGCGCGCCTATCGCATGGGCTCGGGCGGCGGCACCGCTCCCCGCGTGCCCGCCGGCACCACCGAACTGCTCCACCAGATCCGCCTCTTCCACGCATTCCTGTGGGCCTCTGGCGGCGTCTTCAGCGACTACTTCATCCACCAGATCGATGAATGCTGCTGGATCAAAGGCGCCTGGCCGGTGGAAGCCATGGCCCTCGGCGGACGCCAATACCGCGCCGATTCCGTAGACCAGAACTTCGATGTGTACGCCGTGGAGTACACCTTCCCCGACGGCGTCAAGTTGTTCTACGACGGCCGCAATATGGCCGGAGTCCACAACGAGTTCGCCAGCTACGTGCACGGCGCCAAGGGCTCGGCCGTCATCTCCACCTCGGCGCACACCCCCGGCCGCACGCGCATCTACAAGGGCCAGAAGATCCCGCGCTGGCAAACCGGGCAGACCGCGCCAGCCGAGGAAAATCTGCTCTGGGCGTATCCCCAGCCCGAGCACTCGCCCTACGATTTCGAGTGGGAAGACCTGATCCAGGCGATCCGCGACGACAAGCCCTACAACGAAGTCAAGCGCGGCGCCGAGGCCAGCCTGGTGGGCTCCATGGGCCGCATGGCCGCGCACACGGGACAGATCATTACCTTCGACCAGATGATGAATTGCGAACACGAGTTCGCTCCCGACGTCGATAAGCTCACCTTGGATGGACCCGCTCCGCTGCGTGCCGGCGCCGACGGCAAGTACCCCGTCCCGCAACCTGGAATCGTCACGAACCGGGAATACTGATCCCGTGGCACACCGCGCAAAGGCGCGCCAATGGAGCCGCACGGCATTTGCCATGGCCGTCGTGTTCGGCACTTTGCCCCTGGCCAGCCGGATTTTCCTCGGCGGCTGGGGATTCGATGGCGCCGCTGAGATCGCGTGCCTCTGCCTGATCGCGAGCGTCTATTTCCACATCGTCAGCCGCCGCTTTCCGGCCGTCCCCGACCCGGCGGCCATCTTGGAGCGGGCCGGCCAGCACGCCTCCGAGGGCCGTAGCGACCGCGCCATTGCCCTGCTGACCGAGGGCATCCGCCTCAGCCCGCAATTGTGGCAGGCCTTCCAATACCGCGGCGAGTTGTACCTGCGCCAAGGCGGCCAGGAGGAATCGGCTCTCCAGGATTTCTCGGAAGCTATCCGCCTGGCTCCGCGCGAGCCGCACCTCTACGCCTTGCGCGCGCAGGTCTACAGCCTGTTGGGCGACGAATCTTCCGCGCGCGGCGACTGCGCGCAGGCGGCCGAACTGGCCGGCGGAGGTCCACCGGCGTGAGCCGCGCGCCGGCGTAAACATCCGATGGCGATGCCCAGCAGCAGGCCGGCGAGGCCACCAGCGGCGCTGATGATCGCGCGGTCTGGGCCGGCGGGCGCCTTGGGCATGCTGGCGGAATCGAGAACTTCCAGGTAGACGGCGTCCAGCTTCCGCAGAGCGGCGTCCGTGATGACTTTGCTGACTACCTCGCGGACACAGACGTACGCTTTATTGGGATTGCGAGATTCGCAGGAGATTCTGAAGGAGGTCGGTTGGCCGTCGAAGAGAACATCGTGCAGCGGCTCAACGCGTAGATCGCGGTTGCGCATCCGCTTGTCCACTTGATCCGGAGGCAACATCTCCTGTATGTGTCGGGCGGCGGCTTGCACGTTCTGCGGGGTTCGCAGTTCGCTGCTGACCAGGCCCAGAACGGCGGTGGACACGTAGCGATTCGGAATGGCGTAGCTCCCGAGGCCGGCCGCGAGCGCGCCCAGCACTGCCGCGGCGGGCGCGTATTTAAAATAGGAAGCGCGAGGCCCAAGCCAGGCCAGGAGAGGCCCCAGCAGTAATCCGGCTAGCAGGCCGATGCCGGCGATGGCGGCCCGGTTGGGCGAGACGGGGCGCCCCGGAAGCGAGGCGGCGTCGAGCACTTCGAGCGAAGGACTCTCGGACACGCCGTCGGGATTGGCCTCGTGCACCGCGCTGACATAGCCCTCGGTGAATTTCGTTACTCACTCGCGTACAACGACCTGGGCTTGGTGCCGGTCCGCATACTCGAACGAAATTTCGAAAGTGGTCGGGTGTCCGGGAACGGCCATGCCGAAGGTTGACGTGAGTGCGATGCGGAGGTCCCGATGGCGCATCTCGTCGACGATGGCTTCCATCGGGCGGCGGGATCGCTCCCCGCGATAGAGGTCGATCGAGGCGCGTTGGATGAGTTCGGCCAGGCTGTCGCGGCTCAGGATTTCTTGCGTGAGTTGCCGAAGGCGCGCCGTGTACTCGATCTCCGTCTGCCCCGTTATAGCGCCGCTATCGGGGGACGGAACGGCCCGCAGGACCGCAGTGGACACGTAGCGATCCGGAAGGGGGAAGCTCTCGAGGCCGGCCGTGAGCCCGCCCAGGACTGCCGCGGCGAGCGCGTATTTCCAATAGGTCGGGCGCGGCCCGGGCGTCGCCGTCTGGCGCGCCAGCAGCCACCGGCCCAAGGCCAATAGAGATCCCAGCAGCAATCCGGCCGCCAGGCCGATGGCGGCGACAGCGGGCCGATTGGGCGAAATGGGGCTTGCAGGAAGCGAGGGGGGATCGAGCACTTCGAGCATCGGAAGGTCGGAACTCAGGTCGCGGTCGGGCTTACCGTCCGCCACGCCATGGGCCATGAGTAGCAGGTCCGGACTGTCGGAAACTTCGTCGCCACCGGGCTTACGGTCCGCCCCGTCCTGGGCTATGGCGAGCTTGTGCAGCGCCCTGACGGTGCCCTCGGTGAGTTTCGTCACCAGTTCGCGTACTACGGCCTGGGCTTTGTCGCGATCTGCATATTCGAACGAGATTTCGATGGCGGTTACGGGGCCGACACCCGCGGGGCCGCCGTATCGCGTGGGCGCGATCCGGAGGTCCCGGCGGCGCATGTCGTCGATGATGTTCTCCAGCGGGCGGCGGGATCGCTCCCCGCGATAGAGATCTAGCGCAGGGCGTTGGACGAGTTCCGTCAGGCTGCCGCGGCTCAAGATGTCTTCCGTGATTAAGCGCAGGCGCTCGGCATACTCGGCCTCTCCCTGCGCGGTCACGGTGCCTCCGTCGCGAGGCATTGAGACCCGCATCACGGTGGTGGAGACGTAGCGTTCGGGAATCGCAAACGAGACGAAACCGCCGGCGATGCCGCCGCATGCCGCTCTGAAAGCGATCAACCTGGCGTAGTGGTGGCCGCCTGTGGCCCGGTCGCGCCACCAAAAAGCGGCGAATGTCAGACCGGTGAATGCGCCGAGGGCCGCGAACTGGTAGCTCTTCTCATCGTCGGCAAACGTGTCGGCATCAGCAGACAGACGGCGCCAGCGAGAGCGCATCCGGCCACCGTGCAGCCGGCCATGAGGAGCGTCCACTTCAGCCCGCGGCGGCGCAGGAAGACGAACAGGAGCCCCAACGCCAGTCCCACGCCCAGCCCGATTCCCGTGATGGCGAGCCGGTCCGGCTGGCTCGGCTTTTCGGGGAGGCTGGCCGGGGTGAGGACATCGGCGGGTCCGCTGAACCGTGCAGTGAAGGCACGCACCACGGCCTGCGCTTTCACCCGATCCGGATATTCAAAAGAGATGCGGAAGACCCGAGGTGTCAGACGTTCGATGTGCACGTCCCGGTTGCGCATGTCCTGGATCACATCCTCCATGGGACGGATGGCGCGCTCCTCCCGGTACAGGTCCAAACCGGGCCGCTGGATGATTTCGGTCAGGCTGGACCTGCTTAGGATCTCCGTCCGCATTTCCTGGAGCCGCCTGGCCCCTAAGATCTCGGCCTGCCATGCGGTCCCGCCGGGAACGACTTGCGACGTGAACCGCATCACCGCGCCGGAGACATAGCGCGACGGCAGGGTGAAGGAGATCGCACCGGCGGCGATGGCTCCGAGGATCGCGGCGGCACACCCGAACTTCAGGTACGCCCCGCGGGTGATCGGTGGCATGAAGAGAAGATACAGAGTAGCGCCGCTCGCCACCCGTCGGGTAGCGGCGCTACCAATTCAGAGCCGGTCAGGCGCCGACAATCTTGAAACAGATGGCGTACTCGCTCGGCTTCTCGGGCGGGAGCGTCACCCTCAGGGACTGCTCGTCCTGCGTGAATTTCAGCTTGCCGCGGTGGCCCAGCATCTCCAGGCTACGGATCTTCCCCACCTGGAGTTTGCCGCCCAGTGCCAGCGTCGGAACGACGGCCTCGTGCTCCGGCCAGCCCATTACGAAGGCGTACAGCGTGTTGTTCTTGGTGGTGTAGCGGACGTCGTCGGCCGTCAGGTCTTTGCGGTTGCGTTCGTTGAAGGCCATGTTTCCGGCCGCTGGCGGGGCCGCGCTGCCCGCGATCTTCCACGGACGCGTGCCGTAGATGCCTTCGCTATTGACCGCCATCCACTTGGTGATCTCTTCCACGGTCTTGAGTTCCTCATCGTCCGGCTTGCCGCTGTTGGGCAACGGAACGTTGAGCATCAGGTTGCCGTTGCGGCTGACGATATCGCACATCAGGTCCACCACGTTCTTGCCGGTCTTGTACTTCTGACCCTTCTTGTAGTGCCAGCCGCCGATGCAGGTGTCGGTCTGCCAGGCATCTTTCTGTATGTCGCCGGCCACTCCGCGTTCGATGTCCAGCGCGCAGGTCCCTTCTTCGCAATCCTTCTTGGTCTTGCTGGTGTAGACGCCGTTGGGTACCTGGTTGTAGTAGTGGGAAACCAGTTTGTAGCCCCACTCGCCGAACGGAATGCCGCCATCGGTGTAGAGCAGGTCGGGCTTGTACTTGTCCACCAGGTCCTGTATGCGCAGGAAGTAGAGCCGCTTCCAGGAATCGGGCGCGACGCGGCTCATCGCCTGCGTGGGAATGGGTTGATCTTTGGGGAACGGGTGGTAGAGATCGGCGTAGGCCGGGTCGGTGCCATCGTAAGGGACGCCGGCCAACGGGCCGGTCTTATCGGCGCCGTGACTCACGGCGAGCCAGTTGTAGCTGTTGGAGAGATGTTCGCTGACGGCGAACTTCAACCCGTGCTTCCGCGCGGCGGTGGCCCACAGCCCGACCACGTCCTTCTTCGGGCCGGTGGCGACGGCGTTCCAGCGGGGCTGGTACTTGGAGTTCCACAGGTCGAAATTATCGTGGTGCACTCCCATCGACATGAAGTACTTGGCGCCGGCCTTCTTATAAAGCTGGATCAGGTGATCGGCGTCGAAGTCGCGCCCGTTCCAGGTGTAGCAGACATCCTTGAAGCCGAACTTGGAGGGGTGGCCGTAAGTCTCGACGTGATACTTGTTCTGCGGACTGTCCTGGATGTACATGTTGCGGGCATACCAATCGCCGTCCTCGGCGGCGGATTGCGGCCCCCAATGGGCCCACATCCCGAACTTGTAGTCGCGGAACCACTCGGGAATTTTGTACTGCTTGAGCGATTCGGCGCCGTTGTACGGCCCTTTGGCGATATCTGGAATGGTGTCTTGCGCCAGCGAGCGGCGCGGTAACAGGAGCGCGGGCGCGGCGGCGGCGAGCCCTAATACGGAGCGTCTGGTTATCGGCATAGCAACCTCGGTCACCGTTTACTTTAGCGCACAAAAGGCTCCTCGTGGGACCGGCCTCCTGGCCGGTCCCACGGGCCGGGTTGCCTCTCGCGCTACACGACTTCTTCCGACCAGCTCTCCAGCACCTGCTTGACCTTCGTCATGAACTGATCCGCCAGCGCCCCGTCGATCAGCCGATGGTCGAAGCTCAGCGAGAGATGGCAGATGCTGCGGATGGCGATGGCGTCGTCGATTACCACCGGTGTCTTATCCACCGTGCCGACGCCCATGATGGCAACCTGCGGTTGGTTGATCACCGGCGTGCCCATCAGGCTGCCGAAGCTGCCGAAGTTGGTGATGGAGAACGTGCCGCCCGCCACCTCGTCGGGTTTGAGCTGCCGCGACCTGGCGCGCGCCGCCAGATCCACGATGGAACGCTGCAGGCCGAGCACGTTCTTCTCGTCGGCCGCGCGAATCACCGGGACGATCAGGCCGTTATCCAGGGCGACCGCGATCCCGATATGGATTTCATTGTGGTAGACGATGTTGTTGCCGTCCAGCGAGGCGTTGAGCAGCGGATACTGGCGCAGGCCGGCCACCGCGGCGCGCGCGATGAATGGCAGGTAGGTGAGGCCGAACCCGTAGGCCGCCTGGAATTGCCCCTTGTGGCGCTCGCGCATGCGCGCCACTTTGGTCATGTCCACGCGATGCACCGTGGTGACGTGCGCCGAAGTGCGCTTGGACATGACCATGTGCTCGGCGATCTTGATGCGCATCGTGCTCATCGGCTCGATGCGTGTCTTGGCCTGTCCCGCGGGCGGCAGCGGAGCCATGGCGGGCGCGGGGGCCGGGGCCACGGCGAGCGCGGCGGCGGGCGGGCGCGGCGCGGGCGGCGGGGCCGGGAGCGCCCCGGCCGGCGGCTGCGCGGCGGCGTATGCTTCCACGTCCTGCTTGGTAATCCGTCCACCGGCGCCAGTGCCCTTCACCTGCGTCAGATCGAGATTGAGTTCGCGCGCCATCTTGCGCACCAGCGGAGAGAGCGGGCCGGCCGGTTCTTTCTCCGCGGGTTCCGCCTCTGGCGCCGGCGCTTCCACGGGTGGAGCGGGTGAAGCCGCGGCCTGGGCAGGTGGCGCGACCGGGGCCGGAGGTGGCGCGGGGGCGGCCGGAGGCGGCGCGACCGGGGCCGGAGGCGGCGCGACCGGGGCCGGAGGTGGCGCGGGGGCGGCGGCAGCAGCGCCTCCTGCCTCATCGATGCGCCCGACTACCGTGTTGATGCCCACCGTCTTGCCTTCCTCCACCAGAATCTCCGAGAGCGTGCCGGCGGCTGGCGACGGAATCTCCGTGTCCACTTTATCGGTGGAGATTTCAAACAGCGGCTCGTCCCGCTCCACCCGCTCGCCGGGCTTTTTGAGCCATTTGGTCAGCGTGCCTTCCACAATGCTTTCGCCCATCTGGGGCATCACGATGTCGGTCATATCAGTTCTCACTTTCCGTGGCTGCGAGTTCGGGACTCTCCAGCAGCATCTCGCATTCGAAAATCCGGGCGAAGTGAACGGCGAGTTTTTCGCCCACTTCGCGCAGGCTTGCACGGACGCCCAGCGCGGCCATCGAGGTCACCGGCTTGGTCAATCCGCAGGGAACGATGTACTGAAAATAGCTCAGGTCGGTCGACACGTTGAGCGCGAAGCCGTGCGACGTGACCCAGCGGCTCAAGTGCACTCCGATGGCGGCAATCTTGCTTTCGCCCACCCACACGCCCGTCAGCTTCGGAATCCGGCCCGCTTCGATGCCGTACTCTGCTAGTGTCGCGATGATGGTCTCTTCCACCGCGCGCACGTACGCGCCCACGTCGCGCTGCCAATCGCGCAGATCCAGGATCGGATAGCCCACCAGTTGTCCCGGACCATGATACGTCACGTCGCCGCCGCGATCGGTGGGATAGAAGCCGATGCCGGCGCGCGCCAGAATGTCATCGCCGGCCAGCAGGTTCTCCATATTGCCGTTGCGCCCCAGCGTGATCACGTGCGGATGCTCGAGCAGCAGCAGTTGATCGGGGATCAGGCCCTGTTTGCGCTCGGCCGCGAGTTGCTGCTGGAGTTCCAGCGCGCGCGCGTAATCCATCCGCCCGAGTTGGCGCAGCACGCACTTACGCATTGATGGCAAGACCGTAGACGGCGTTGAATGCCTCGCCCAGCGCCTCGTAGAGGGTGGGGTGGGCGTGGATCGTCTGCATCATGACTTCGACCGTGGCCTCGGCTTCCATGGCGGCCACCGCCTCGGCGATCAGTTCGAAACCCTCCGGGCCGATGATGTGCACGCCGAGAATTTCGCCGTAGGTCTCGTCGGCCACCACCTTGATGAAACCTTCGTGATGGCCCAGGATGGTGGCGCGGCTGTTGCCGGCGAACGGGAACTTACCGATCTTCACCTTGCAGCCTTGGGCGCGCGCCTGCGCCTCGGTGAGGCCCACGCTGCCGATGCCCGGCTGCGTGTAGGTGGCGCCCGGAATGCGATTCCGGTTGATCGGCGCGGCCGGCTTGCCGGCGATATGGGCCACCGCGATCATGCCCTCGCGCGTGGCCACGTGGGCCAGTTGCGGCGTCCCCGCCACCACGTCGCCGATGGCGTAGACGCCGGGCTCATCCGTCTGCTGGTGCCCATCCACCTTGATGAATCCGCGGTCCAGTTGCACCTTGGTGTTTTCCAGGCCGATCTTGTCCGTGTTGGGCTTGCGGCCCACCGCCACCAGCAGTTTCTCGGCTTCGAGTTGCTCCTGCTTGCCGTCCCTGGTAGTCAGGGTGAGTTTGACGCCGCCCGCCGTCTTCCCGATGTTCTCCGCGCGCGCCCCGGTTTCCACCCGGATCTTCTGCTTCTTGAAGACCCGCTCCAGTTCCTTGGAGATGTCCTCGTCCTCCACCGGCACCACGCGCGGCAGCATCTCGATCACCGTGACGTCCGTGCCGAAACGTTTGAAGATGGAGGCGAACTCCACGCCCACCGCGCCCGCGCCGATGATGATCAGGCTCTTGGGAACGGCATTGAGGTTCAGAATCTCCACGTTGGTGAGGATGAACTCCGGGTCCGGTTCCAGGCCCGGGATCATGCGCGCTTCGCTGCCCGTGGCGATGATGATGCTCTTCGCTTCGAGCGTCTGCACGCCGGCTTCGGTCCGTACTTCCACCTTGCCGCCGCCCTGGAGCGTGGCATAGCCGGCCACACGCTCCACCTTGGCGCGCTTCAGCAGCATCTCGACGCCCTTGGAGTGCTTGTTGACGATGCCATCCTTGCGCTCCTTCACCTTGGGGTAATCGAGGCGCGGGTTTTCCACGTGTATGCCGTCGGCCTCGGCGTTGACGAAATGCTGCCAGACATCGGCGGTGTGGAGCAGGCTCTTGGTGGGGATACATCCCACCAGGAGACAGGTTCCGCCGAGCTTGGCCTGTTTTTCGACGAGCGCGGTCTTCAATCCGTACTGGCCGGCGCGGATAGCTGCGGAGTAGCCGCCGGGACCACTCCCGATGACGATCAGATCGTAGGGCACTTCTATTATTCTAGCGGACGAACGGGAAATCGCTCAGGCGGCGCGCGCGGCGCCCATTCGGGATCGCCCGGCCCGCCCGCGGCGGCGTGACGGTATTCTAATAGAAGGAGCGCAGACTATGGTTACGGCAACTCTCGACTGGTCACAATGCCCCGCCGTGGAGAGTATCCCCGGCAAGCGCAGCGGTGCGTGGGTTTTTAAGGACACTCGTATGCCTGTTTCCACCGTTTTCGAGAACCTCGAATCCGGGGCCAGTATAGAGGAAATCATGGAGTGGTTCGACGTGACGCGGGAGCAGATTGTAGCCGTGCTTGAATTTGCCGCCCGCAGTCTTGATGCCCCACCTTCCGCCGGCCGCTCGGTGAAGCCCGTCAATGCTCATTCTCTTTGATCACGGCACGCCCGCACCGCTGATTCCGTTCCTCGAGGGCCACGCGGTCACGAAAGCGAAGGATGCCGGGTGGGACAAGTTGGTCAACGGTGAGCTGCTCAAAGCCGCTGAGGAAGCCGGATTTGCAGTGCTGCTGACGACCGACAAGAACATGGCGGCGCAGCAGAATTTGAAGAGTCGAAGAATTGCGATTGTGGTACTCGGAAACTCGCAATGGCGGATCGTGCAGCGCTACGTCCGGAGGATAGCGGCCATCGTGAACGCTGCGACACCCGGCAGTTATGTCGAAGTGGACATTCCTTTCAGGTGACGAGGTGAGACGCTTGCCGATCAACTGTACGTTTCGGATAATCGAAATGGAGAGTTAACGATGCTGCGAACTGCCAAGACCGGACCACTGGTTGTTTCCGCGCTAAGCGCGCGAGCAAATTTCGGAAAGCTCCTCAACCGCGTGGAAGACGAGCGCCGCTCCCTGGTGATCGAAAAGCGGGGCACTCCCAGGGCAGTCCTGCTCAGCATCCGGGACTACGTGCGTCTGGCATCTCCGGAACCGGAGGTGCTGAGGATCGTCGGTGAAGAATCCAAACGCAACCGCACGGATACTCTAACTTCCCGGCAGATCGACCGGCTCATCAAGGCGTCGCGGGATCAGAGATCGAAGCGCTGATGCTGCCTCTGCGGCTGGTGCTCGATACCAACGTGGTTGTTTCCGCCGCGCTGAAGCCGGACAGTTTGCCGCGCACCGTTCTCCTGCTCGCCCTCACGAAGCCCGCGCGTTTGTACGTTTCCGATGCCGTCATGGCGGAATACCAGGACGTTTTGGCGCGTCCGGAACTCCGAATCCGCAGGGGTATTCAGCGGCAGATCGTCGATCTGATCCGACAACGGGCTTATCTTGTGAAACCGTCCCGCTCCCTGCAAGTGGCGGCTGACCCGGGCGACAACATATTCGTGGAATGTGCCGACGCTGGGCGCGCCGACTATCTGGTGACTGGCAACCAGCGGCACTTCCCGAAGTTTTGGAAGAAGACGAAGATTATCACCTCCCGCGAGTTGATCGATCTGGTCGCGCCGCATCTGGGCTCGTAAGGCTGGGACGTGACGCTCCGCGCCCAGGCGCGGTAGCGTACAAGATATTCTCAGAGTAGGAGCGCGAATCATGAGTCTCGATTGGTCGCAATGCCCCGCGGTGGAGAGCATCCCCGGAAAAGTCAGCGGCGCGTGGGTGCTGCGGGGAACCCGAACGCCGGTGAAGGTCTTGTTCGAAAACCTCGAAGCGGGTATGAGCATTGAGGAAGTGATCGAGCAGTTTCCGGTGACCCGGGAGCAGTTAGACAGCCTCATGGCATTTGTGGCGCGTTCTCTCGAAAAGGGCCCCGACCTACGGGTAGACGGTGGCCGGGATGGCTGATTCTCTCCGACAACGGCACACTACGAAGCCTTGCCTGTTTCCTTACCGGCCATTTCGTGGAGGAATCGCGGACGCGGTCGCGCAATGAAGTACTCTTAAGATGAGGAGCGGAAGCCATGGAAGTGCATTTCAAGCCCGACGTACAAGCGAAGCTTGACCAGATGGCTCGTGAGAGCGGACGCGCAAGTGACGAGCTGGTCGAAGATGCGGTGATAGGCTACTTCGACGAGTTGGCCCACACGCGGGAGATGCTCGACCGGCGCTTTGACGATCTGGACAGCGGCAGGGTGAAGCCGATTGACGGCGAGGAAGCGTACCGGCGCTTGATGGAGAAGACCGACGCCCAACGCCAGCGCCGTCCGGCATGAGTGGGTATGCGCTCCACCCGGTAGCGTTCATCGACCTCGACGAAATCCGCGAACACATAGCAGAGGACAACCCCGACGCGGCCGACCGGGTGATGACGGAAATCTTCGACGGGATTCGCGCCTTGATGGCGTTTCCCTATCAGGGCTATCGACGTCCAAATCTCACTTCGCGCCCGCTGCGGTTCAAGCTGGTGCGGGAATATGTGATTGCTTATGCGCCGGAGAAAAAACCGTTGTGGGTTGTGGCCGTATTTCACGGGCGGCGCAGCCCACGCGTGATGGCCGCGATTCTGCGAGGTAGGGAGTGAGCCCCCCGCCGTGTTTCACAAGGGTAGGTCTTGAAGCAGCGCCGAGGTGCCCGCCACTCGTGGGCTGGACGCGTTTCAAGAATCCGATTCAAAACTGACAACAGGCTTATCATGGCAGGCTTATCATTAGGTTATGCCGCTTCGTTTGATGATCATCCTCTTTGTGCTGTGTGCTGGTGTCGGTGTGGCGCAGTCTCTGACTCAGGACGAAAGAGTCGCGATTGAAAAACGGTTGCGAGAGGCGCAGGCGAGACTCGCCAAGAACGAGGCGTTGAACGATGCCTTTCATCAAGGCCAGCAGGCCGCGTCGAAAGCGACCGAACTGGAGGTAGCGGCCCGCGGCTTGGCGGGAGAATATCTGGAGCTCGCTAAGAAGCAGATCTATCAGCAATGGCGCGAGGCGTCCGAAGCTTTCCGAAAGGCTTCGGAGATCGATCCGAAGGCAGACGTTATTTGGGCAAGGCTGGCGGACTGTTACGGAGCTCTGGCAGGCTTCGAGGCCGGAACCAGCCGCGAAGCGGAGTTCGCCAAAGCCGCGGAGGCATCGACCAAGGCCATCGAACTGAAACCCGATGTGCCCGACTATTACGTACACTACGCGCTGACGCTGGTCAAGATGCAGAAGTTCGACGACGCGCAGGCAGCAGTTACCAGGGCGGCCCAATTGAATCCCTTCAATGCCGGTAAATACTTTTTCAACCTTGGTGCCGTGCTGGTGACCGCCGGGCAGTTGGAGCCCGCCGGCCGGGCGTTCAAGAAGGCGGTCGACAATCCGGATTACGCCGATGCCCAGTACCAATATGCCTCGTGCCTGGCTTCGAAGGCATCGACGGCACGGGATGGAAGGATTATACTACCTCCGGGGACGGTGGAGGCATTCCAGAAATATCTGAAATTGGAGCCGAACGGTCAATTTGCCGATGCGGCCAAGAGGATGCTCTCTTCTCTGGGACACGATTGAATCTTCCGCGGAGGCACGTAAAATCGTGAGGGTTGACGAGTTTCACCTGTCAGTATCAGAATCATGGGATGGCACTCGTCATTAAGCTCACTGCACCTTCTGGTAAGAAATATTTCGGTTCCAAGGCAGATTCTGAAGGATTGAGGCATCTTGCGTCCCAAACGGGGGACGCCGAGCTCTTTTCCTCGCGAGAGGCTGCTGATAATGCAATCTTTGCGCTTCGCCAAGTCCGTGAGCTAAGAGACTACTCATGTGACATCGTCGAAGTTTGATCGGAAGAATTTTGCCCGTGTATGGGAATCCTGGAATCCCGGATCGTTCTTGTTCTTGGCACCACCAGGTTCAGGACGCGCCTCGATCAACCCCCGGCGTAGGAGTTCGTTGAATATGGGCACAGCGTCCGCGGTGGAACAAGAGAAGGCTCTACCGATGGCCTGCTGTGCGTCGGCGACCCAATCAGTAGTGAATTCGATGGCTGTCGCGGATTTGATGGCTAGGGATTCTTGTTCCGGTGTGAGGGAAATATTCGGCGATGGGGCGGACTCTTGGCTCATGGTTAGATCCTACTACGTTGGCCCATTGAGCGCACCAATAACGAAGAGCGTAACGACTCTCATATTGCGCCATGAAGAAGCCCGGCGAGAGATCGGTCCGATTTCGATTGCCCGCTTGTGAACCACTCGCCGTCCATCGCGTATTCCATCCCCATTTCCATCCGTCTACCATAAAGAATATGAAGGTGTGCCTGATTCTCCTCCTGCTCTGCACGCCGGGGCTCGCCCAAACGCCGCCCAAGAAGGCGCCGGCCAAAAAGGCCGCCGCGCCCAAGAAAGCCGAGACTGCGCCTTCCCAGTGGCCCATCGATTCCCTCACCGTCGAAGGCAACCACAGTTACACCCGCGAACAGGTGCTCGCCGTCGCCGGACTTAAGGTCGGACAAATGGCCGGCAAGGCGGAGTTCGAAGCCGCCCGCGACCGCCTCACTGCCACCGGGATGTTCGAGACCGTGGGCTACAAGTTCGAGCCGGGAGCCAATAAACAAGCCTACGCCGCCAGCTTTCAGGTGACCGAGGTCGAACCTGCCTATCCGGTCCGCTT
>Ga0182030_10000874_pt1 | contig 59670 bp, 53 predicted proteins | sample 812S3MmetaG_FD_121299 | JGI IMG/M metagenome (GOLD analysis project Ga0182030, IMG submission 121299) | Permafrost microbial communities from Stordalen Mire, Sweden - 812S3M metaG (Illumina Assembly) | ecosystem: Environmental > Terrestrial > Soil > Wetlands > Permafrost | place: Sweden... | reverse complement strand
TGGCCGCCCCCTTTAGGGGAGCAGCCCAGCGGCCGCCGGCGCTGACCGCCCTCGGGGCTTCGCCCCTCGGCCGGTCAGCGCTCCTCAGCTACTCACTCGTACACCACGGGATGGGACGTCAGCCCGCTGCATCCGGGAGGCTCCTAGCTTGCCAGCGGATTAACGGTACGCCGGCGGACTTCAGCGCGTGCGTTTTGTTGGCATCGGCACGTCGACGGTCTGGCATCTCATGCGTTGAATCGTCGAGCTCGATTACCGCCAGGGGCCGTGTTTCGCGATCCAACACCAGAAAGTCGACAGAAAGCTGGTTTATCCGATTGAGTACGGCGTACGGCCGCCTACCGGTGCGAAACTCCAAGACCTGTAGTAGCTGAACTTGTGCCAGTACAAGGTTATCCGGCAGTGACTGTACGAGTCGCCGGTAAAGTGTCCGTTCGCGCTCAGTGAGGAGATGTCGCTTGGCTGAAAGAGGCCAGGGCCTTGAGTGCGACGCGTCTCGCGGCCTAAGCTCCTTAAGGACCAGGCTGATTACGACTGCCGCGACCAGCACGCAGATGGGGAGCGTCAAATTAGGAATTGGCATAAGCTAATAGTAGTCTCAGGGCCTACGCGACGACTGCGGGACGCTGCCTTTATTGCGGAATCCTGACTCGCAGCTAACTCTTAAAGCCTGTGGAGTTTGTGGGCTTATCGTCGATGCCCCGCCCCACCCCGAATGAAATCAATGCGAATCGAAACGCGGGCGGCGTTCTTGCATAAAGTTCGACGCAAGGGGCGTGCCAGTTTCTCTGAAGGTCAATTGATGCCCCGGGAGTTGTTAGGACAAAACCGCCGACTCTAGGTCCTGCCCAGGCCAAAACGGATGTCTGAGCGATGTCTATCGATCTGGTAGCGCGAGTAAGTTGTCGATTTTACGCCCATCGGCCACCGTTTGAACGTATTTAATGCGGCCGTTGTTATGAACGTGCACCCATGCACCCTGAAGTTGCGGGTTGCGATCGGGACACCACACGGCGTTGTTTCCATTCTGCTCGATGTAGGAGACCATCTTTTCCCTGGTTGAGTTGCCTGTCTCTCCTACATCCGCGCCATTTTCATGGCGCACCCACCACAGCATTGAAATGTGTTCGTGCCCCGCCCCTCCTGCCATCCTCTTGGCGACGCATTTGATCGTAGTACTCATACTCGACCCGTCCTTGCCCCTTTCTCAACGAGTTGTCGAACTCCTTGTACCATCCCTCTTACTTGTGTTTGCTCGCCTTCGGGCCGCCGCGCTTCGCGCTCTCAAGATCATTCCGAATGGCATGGTCCTCCACCTTGTGCCCCTGCTTTCCAGCTAAACTATCCGAACGTAGGCGGAAGCCCTCTTCCGCGCCGAGACCACGAGTCGCGATCAATGGGAATCCCTCTTGCGGGTGCCAGAGACCCTCAAGGTATCGCGCAACGAAGTTTGAAAGCGTCCGATCCTCCCGATCTGCCTGCGCCTTCAAAGCACTTAGCAACTCGGGGCGGACGTACACAGTGAAGCCAGAAAGCTCAGTCGCCATTTTGATTACTCAGTTACCCTCCACGACGGTACTGTACCCTACCTGACTATGCTTTACAAACCGCCGCGGTATTTCGGCTGTTCATGAGAGGGTTACACATATCTAACCCTCACCCCCTAGTTCCCACCGGATTCGATTGGATTGGGAAGAAAGCCAGCAGAGTAGGTGAATGCGGGGACGCCGATCCTGCTTGTTCAGCTGTTTCCGAATTCAAATTCTTGAATTCTCGGCGAGGGCGAGGTGGCCGCGGATCTCAGCGCAGATTTTCCACGATTGCCTGAATGCTGGTTGCCACATAAGTCGCGCCGGCAGCCAGTGTCATGGGGGATTCATATGGCCAGAGCCGGAGCGACTGACGAAAATCATCGTTCAACTTGAGAGAATAATGAAGCAAGGAGTCCATGTACAAACCGCAAGGGGAATGTGCGTTATTTCGAATGGCCTCTCGTGCTGCAGATTCGATTGCCATTAGCTGCGCAAAAGGTACTCCAAGACTATTCAATGAAATATGGTTACGTTTGGCCGAGATATGTGCCCTTATAATAGTCCTTATATGGTGTGGACAGCATCTGCTGAGCTGAGTACTGTTTAATTTATGGAAAAATTGCCCGCCTATGGCGCGACGCGGCAGCGCCAGGCCAATGTCTCCTATCTCGATATCGAACGGGGCGCGCTGGATGTCCTGTCCTCTGGCCGACGGCCGTCGGTGGAAATCATTCGCAAATACCTTGGCCGCGGCTCGCCCGCCACAATTGGCGACGCACTAAAGAGGTTCTGGCGCGACTTGGGCATCAGAGCTGCCGGCGATTCTGCTGCCCTGACTCGTCTGCCCGCCGAAGTAGCTACTCTAGCCGATGCTATTTGGCAGAAAGCGTTGGCCTTGGCCAGTCAGGCAGCAAAGTGCGATGACAATTCGGCGAGGGAACGTCTGAACCAACTCCAGCTCGAAAACGAGGTTAGGGCTCAGTCTTACGCGCTACGCGAACGCGAGTGGGACATGAGTATGCGGGAGCGTGAGCGAGCACTAGCCGATGCGCGAGAGCAAGTGTCATTGCTAATGAAAGAACTTGCCGCCGATCGTGCGACGATGCGCGCGCAGGTATCTCGGATTACCGAACTCAGTGGTCAGCTGGAAGCCTGTCGTCTGCAAGTCGCCGAGGTAGTCAGGCACGCGGCAATCAAGCACCGACTCCTGACGAAAAGTGCGTCTAAATCACCGGCGCGCGCTAAGGCGCGCGTGAAGCCGACACGGCGAGCAAAGCCCAAGAGTTCCGCAGCGCGCAAACGCAAGCTCGCGCCCAAGGCGAGGTGATCTCTTGCCGGCCATCAATGGCAGCCCTTCTGATCCTCAAATATTTACAATCCGGAACATCGTCCGGTTGCGCACGCGCAAGCATTCATCGTTGCAATCCGCTCCACTGACCATGATCACGACCCAAATTGCTGACCACGCGCTGCCTAGCCACGGCCGGGTAGGATCCAATTCCTCGGACCTACGGCGTCGTTTACGCGCCCACGCCCATTTGCAGCTCTACGATGAATCCGGCGTCCCGAACGAAGGCCTGGCGATCTACACGCTATCGGACCCGCGCGACATTCGCGACGTGAGATATGTGGGACAGACAAGGTCCCCGCAGCGACGCTTCTTGCAGCACTTAAATCAAGCGCAACTGGCGGTGCCCGATGAACTTCCCTGGTGGATAAAGCAGCCGAAGTTACGCCCACTTTACACTTGGGTCCGGGAATTGTATCGCGACGAGTGTCGATTACCGGTCATGGTGGTGATTGCATGGGCCGCCACAGTCTCGGAAGCGCGGGCGGCCGAGCGTGCGTACATCTTTGAGCAACTGTCCCGTCAAAGGCGGTTGCTCAATATGGAGGCGGAAATCCTTAGAGGCCAAGTGCCGCTACTGTAATCACGGGCAATGTAATTTCCCCCAAGTGCGGCGGCGCCTACGGTGTGACTACGGCTTTTCTTGGCCTACGCGGCCTGCATTCTGCTAATTGGGCCACTGCAATTGGTGCTTGCGCTCTATGAATGCCTAGAAGTCCCTAGAAACTTCTGTAGGCCATTCTGCTGCAGCCCTCTCCTGAAGCTGCGACAGGCCCTTGATGCTCGCTGCGCGCGTTTCACCCCTCACAGCGGCTTTAGCACGATCCTGCCATAGGCGATAAACGCGCAGATGGCAGCGACAACAAGCCAATAAACTACGTGCCCGTAATTCTCATCCCCGGAGCGAATGTGTAACCCGCAGAACAGGAGCATTTCCGCCGCTGTGCAGATGGCCGCGATCGGGGCAAGAATGGCCAGCTGCTTACTCAACGCCGGGAGGACCAGACCGACGCTGCAAAGTAACTCTATTACTGCCATTGCCAGCCAAGCCTGATGGGGAATTGCCTTTAAGGCAGCTACGGTCTGCTCCGAATTCGAGAATTTCCATACCGCGCCCACAACCGTATGCAGCGCCAGAAGGATTTGAAGCCCCCATAGAAGAATGTTCATCGGGCTCTCCATCAATGTTCAGTGCCCAACTTCAGGTTTGCGGCCTCTTGGGCGGCCACCCCGGCGCCTCAATACCGAACTGCTTTGCGTACTCCGCGTTCAGTCGTGGCCAATCGAACTTCATCGCGTCGCCACCCACGATCCGCCCAAGAGGTGCTCCAGCAAGGAAGCGACCTAGTACGTCCAAACAAATGTGCCAGCCTGCTGCACCCATCGATATGAACCCACGATCGATGCTATGCCATAACGTGAGGCGCGTACCGCCGCCATAGGGCTCAAGCTGCCATCGCATGTCGTTATCGCCCCATTTATACTCGAGCAGGTACGGCGCATCGGCCCGCGTTACATGCGTCTCGGAAACCTGCGGAGCGGGCGTTCCAACAGTCGAAAGTCTCACGGGGCCAATAGCGCCAAGGCTGGGATCAGCGTCGAATGGTGCCCATTCACGAAGCTGCGCGGGATCGGTCAGCGCCTTCCAAACCTTCACGGGCGGATGCCGCAGTTCCCGGATTAAGATCAAGGTCCACTTGGCGCCTTCCTTGTGGACCTGCGCACCCGCGGCGGGGCCGGGTTTGTAGTTTTCAGGGTCGCTCATGCCCGTTTCCTCTTCCGAGTGGGAGCTGGATTAGCACGATCGAGGTGGCGCTCGAGCGAATCAACGTGGGCCGACCAGAGGCGGCGGAAAGGATCGAGCCACGCATCCACCTCCATCAGCGGCTCAGGCCGGATCCGGTACACACGTCGCTGGGCATCGATGCGGGACTCCACAACGCCCGCTTCGCGCAGTACCCGAAGGTGCTTGGATACCGACGGTTGAGATAGACGCAAGCGCTCTTCAATATCCCCGACGGAAAGCTCTGACGACGCCAGCAAACTCAGGATCGCTCGGCGCTTGGGTTCGGCAATTGCGGTGAACGTATATTCCATGTTCTGTATATGCCTCACATAGCATATACGAGTCAAGACAAAGACGATCGTCGCCGGCCGCCTGCGCTGAGGCTGCGCTATCCGAAACTGGGAGGCACGCTTCTGGTATGCATCCAGATTAATCTTGCTCAACGGGTAAGTGCCCCACGGGCACCCGCTTTTTCCTTACTCACATATGCCGATGGCGGATAGTCAGATGCCGTCGGCCCAAAGACCGTGAGCATTTTCATGCCGCGCGCGTGCACGAGTTTCAGCATACCGACGAACAGATCCGGTGATCCTTTGCCGAACCCGTCACGAAACCATTGCACGTGCATACGGGCGATACCGTCAAGTACCGCGACCCGGCGCGCCTCAAAATTTCCAGGTTGGCTGTATTCAGTCTTAAGGAATGGCGACGCATCCGGTTCCTGCGGCCAGGCCAGGGTCCACTGCGAGGCCATATCGGAGCGATCAATGGCAAACTCGAGGCCAGTGCCGTAGGTTTGCGGCATACCGTTCGACTCGGCGGCGGCCGGCCTGACGGACAGGGCGGATGTGGTTAGAGTGCTTAGTGCAACCGCCGTCGCAAGCCGAGATACCCCTGAGCGCATGATGCCTTCGCGTAGGACTTCGTAGAAATCAGGGTCACGGAGGCACGTCGCTCGCGATGTAGTGAGTGACTCGTAACTCGCCCAACGTGAGCGCCCGAAGTCTTTCCTGCGCGAGCCGGTCGGCACTGGTCACTCGGTGATGCTGCCGGACATGCTCTAGCCAGGAATCCAACAGAAAAGTCTCCAGATACCGCGTCTCGTGCGCTGTATCTCTAAACACGCCCCACGCATAAGCCCCATCGCGCTTGCGCTCCCGGGCAATGGGTGCCAGTGCTGCAAGAAACGCCGCACGATTCTCCGGGGCGACGTGATACTCAACCGTCACCAGTACTGGACCTGCATCGTTGCTTACTGCGCCTTTGAGCACCGGCTCCGGCCAATGCATGGACGGCGTCAGATCTGCGGCCGGCCCCGTCTGCAGTCTCCAGCGCCGGCTGAGCACGATCGCCGCCACCGCGCCTGCAGCAGCGAGATAGTGCGCTGGTGCCAGGCCCAGGCGCTCCGCAACCCAGCCCCAAAGCGCGCTGCCGATGCTCATCGTTCCAAAGAACACCGTCACGTAGGCGGCAAGCCCGCGTCCCCTGACCCACTCGGGAAGTGCCGCCTGCGCCGAGACATTGAGCGTTGCAAGCACGATGATCCACGAGGCTCCCGCCATGATGCAGGCGAGCACCGCGACCCACTCGTGATTGGCCACGCCGAATAGCGCCAGCGCGATCCCGGTACCCAGCTCGCCCAGCGCAACCACCGTGTTCGCCTTGGCCTTTGCTTTCAGTTTGGGGAGTAAGACGGCGCCTGCCACGGCACTTGCCCCGATGGCTCCGAGCAATACGCCATAGAGCGTCGGGCCTCCGTGAAGCTGATTACGCGCGAGCAGCGGCAGCAGAGCCCAATATGCGCTCGCAAACAGAAAGAATCCGACCGACTGCGCCAATGTAGCCCGAAGATGCAGATTGTTGCGTGCATAGCGCACGCCGACGCGCATCGCGCTCGCCAAGCGCTCGGCAGGCAGAGCGTTCGCGCTGCGCGCGGGGGGTCTCCACCAGAAAATCACCGCGATCACACCGAGATTGCTCACCGCATTTAGCCAGAAGGGCGCCGCCACGCCCATGCTGAGGATAATGACGCCCGCCAGCGCCGGTCCGACCACCCGCGAAATATTCACGCCTAAGCTGTTGGTGGCAACCGCGGAAGAGAGTGCAGCTCGTGGCACGAGCAGGGGCACGATAGCTTGCCAAGCCGGTGTCTCCAAGGCGCCCAGGGCGCTGATCAGCAGAAGAAACAGAAACAGCACCGAAGGAGTAACGAGCTTGAAGCTGACCGACAGGGCGAAAAGCGCCGAGAAGAGTGTAGTGAGAATCTCAAGTGCCAAAATAAAACGGCGGTTGTCGATCATGTCCGCCAGAGCGCCCGCCGGTAGCGCCAGCACAAACAGCGGCAGGCTGTTTGCCACCTGCACAAGCGACACCACCAGCGGGTTGGCATTGAGATCCATCATCAGCCAGCCGGAAGCGGCACTGTACATCCAGCCACCCACGTTGGAAACCACAGTGGCCATCCACAGATAGCGGAACACCGGATATCGCAGCGCGCTCCACGCCGACCCAGGAGCCGCTGAAGACTCCGCGCGGCCGTTCGAGCGCTCGTTCGTTGGCGGGCTCATACTCGCACTTTACAACTCGACGCTCCCCGACGGGTGCCAAAAGCGGCAACAACTCGGCGAGCGGTATCGGCTAGCGCCTTCTTCAAGAGGCCTTTACATGATATTTGGCCGATGCGCCGAAATAAGGCCACGCCAGCTCATGGTTCAGTGATTAGACCGGGCAAACCTCTTCGGGCCGGGTCGCGAGCGTATCCGGTGCTGCTCCGGAAGCGAATGCTCAGTCGTATTAGTCGAGCAATTTCGTCAGCTCGCGCAGCAAAACGGCCGGACCTACTGGCTTGGGCAGTATCCGATCGGCAATTAACCTGGCCCTCTCGAGATGCGCTCCCTCGATATCGCCCGTCAGCATGATGGTGAGGGGCTTAAGGGTTAGGTAGCAGCGATCTCATCGCCGGTGAATCCCATCGGAAACAAACAGGCTACGGCTGATGCGCACCCCCTTGCACTCGTAGATATACGTAGACAATCACCGGCCACGCGGGAACTGCGTATGGGTTGTTGCTGGACCTATTAGTAATCTTGCTGAACCTACAATCTAAGAACGTGGTCTATGATGGCAGATCTCAGGGGATTGATCCTGCATGTGGAAGATGAGCGCTCCGTGCGAAAGGCGCTGGCGCTGTTATTGACTTCGGTCGGCTACACTGTCCAGGGCGCTGCCAGCGGACCCGAAGCCCTGCTACTGGCCACTGAGGGCTTGCAGCCCGATGTGATCATCGTGGATTTCAATCTCGATGAGCACATGAACGGAGCCGAGGTCGCTGAACAAATTCGAGGCATTCTTCGCTACACGCCGCCGACAATTATGTTGACCGGTGACCTGAGCAACGCCGAATTCCCCTGTGTCACCGGGGCGCCGGTGTGGCTTAACCGCAAGCCAATGAATCCGCAGCTACTGCTGGCCGCCCTGCCCGGGCTGATTGAATTGTCGCGTGCGACTCGCGCGCTGACTCGATAGCGCAGCCACAAGCTGGTGCGGCAGCCGGGGGCAAGCTCAAGAGATTCAAAATAGCGAAGTTGCGGTTTGGCGTGCACCACGTCGCTCGCGACACTGTCGGCTTCACCGGACTGGCGACGGCACCCTTCAGGGTTCGAACTCAGCGAGCTTCTGTCTCAAATAAGTCTCTGATGAAACCGCCCGCCCATTAGCGAACCTGATCTGATACCGAATACCAGACACAGACGAGGCCGAGGCGCAAAAATGGATAAAGTCCTCCGCCGTGACCACTCGAGACCCGGCGCTGCGAAGCTTAAGTCGCAGATGGCTCGCGGCCGTCTTCGCGTCATAGGCAGTGCCATTGCGTATGAACTGCGCGTCCGGCAGCGTTTCGATCGATGCGATGAGATACTCAATCTTTCGGCGTTCCACCGACGTAACGTCGGCAGCGTGCGCCAACGCTCCTAACATGAGGACGAAGAGGCCGATGAGGGCGCGCGTGGCGGGCCCGGCGCACTTAACATGTGAATGGTTCAGCATATTGAATATGCAACCTGCACTGTAATGCCACACGCACTTACGTCGTTCAAGTGATTCTCTGCTCAGTGCAGTTTCAACCTGGAGCCTCCAGGCTGCGCCATGTTCTCTCGCAGTTCACGATCCCGACCGAGTTGCCTATCTCTATCGGAATTCGCTCCGACCTCGCGCGAGAACGGATCAGTCTAGTAATGTAACAAACGAGACGCATATTTTGGTTGCGCTTGGAGAGTCCAAGGTGCTGCCGCGCAGCAATTTAGAGCAGCAGCGACACTTCAGACCGTAGCAGCCGCGCTGATGTGAGGCTGTCGCTCTAGGTCTCTTTCGAGGGGGCGTGTAGCGGTAAGCTATTCCACGCTATCGGTGACATTGGTCATGCGCGCGACGATCGGATAATCCTCCTCGCCCTCCTCGGCAGGCGGCTGATGGATGTAGATCAGCTCCTCGAGCCGCGCCTTCGTAGCCAGAAACTCCGCGGTCACGGTCTGCAGTAGACCGCGGGGCCGCGGCACCGGGACTTCAATCAGCTCCTGAACCTCCCCCGGGTGTGCTGAAAGCACCAGGATGCGGTCCGCGAGCAGAATAGCTTCATCCAGATCATGCGTTATGAAGATGATAGTAATGTCAATCTTCCGCCAGATTTCCAGCAGGTGGGTTTGCATGCGAAGGCGCGTCTGGGCATCGAGTGCGCCAAAAGGCTCATCCATCAGCAGCACGCGCGGCTGATTGGCCAGCGCCCGCACGATGGCCACGCGCTGCTTCATGCCGCCGGACAACTGGTTCGGGTATGCGTCGGCAAATTTCTCCAGACCAATCAACTGCAACCACTGCAGCGCCTCGCGTTCAGCCTCCAGGCGCCCGTATCCGTTCACCTCCAACCCGAACATGACGTTCTTCCTGACGGTAAGCCAAGGAAACAGGCTGTAGCCCTGGAACACCATGCCGCGATCACTTCCCGGCCCATTGACCGGCTTGCCCTGCAGCAACACGTCTCCGCCCTCGTGCTCCTCGAGCCCGGCGATGATGCGTGCCAGCGTTGATTTGCCGCATCCCGAAGGCCCAACAACACAGAGGAATTCGCGCCGATGCACCTTGAAATTAATATCTTTCAAGGCGACGGTGGTCTTTCCCGGACTCTGAAAGTTCTTATGGAGATGAACGACCTCCAGCATGATCTCGCGCGCTTTCAGGCGCTCAAAGCGGGCGCGCACGGCCTCGGACTGCTCCCGATAGGAGCCGAGGATCGCGGAGGGCATTAGCGATTCATCCATGGTGATCAGCTGCAGTGCAGGGCCATCATGCACTCTTGCCCAGTGAACGTTCCCAGGGAAAGAGTCTGCGACCCAATACCGCCAGCACCATGTCGGTGCCCAGGCCGATGATGCCGATCATCGCGATGCCCGCATACACGTTCGGAAAGTGCTGGTAGCGGGCCTGCTGCGTGATAAACCAAGTGATTCCCGAGGTGGTCCCAATCAACTCGGCCACAATCAGATACGTCCAGGCCCAGCCGAGCAAGATGCGCTGATCACGATACAGATCGGGAAGAATGCCCGGCACGACCACGCGCGTAAGCAGCTGCCGGCTCTTGGTACCCAAGGTCAATGCCGCCTCAAGCAACGCTGGATCGAGCTTGCGGGTGGTGTTGGCAATAATCAGCACCTGCTGAAAAAATGTGCCGATGACAATAATCGCAATCTTTGGCCCATCGTAAATACCCAGGATTGCTACCGCCAACGCTCCGAACGCGGGCGCCGGCAGGTAGCGGGCAAACTCAATGAAGGATTGATTAAGGCGAGCAATCGCGGCGTAGGCGCCGCACAGGATCCCGAGTGGCACGCCGAAGATTGATGAAATCAGAAAGCCCCAAAAGATGATCTGGATACTGTGCCATAGGCTCTGATGAAGCCACTCGCCGTCCTTCGTCTCCGGCGGTGTCCTGAAGGAAGTGTAGAAGGCTTTTAGAACCGCGCCCGGCGAGGGTAAATAGACCGGATTGGCGCGCACACCCTGCGGGGGCGCCCTGCCCTCGGCCCTGGCATCGGCCACTTCACTTTCAAAGGCCTCGCGCGCCATATGGGCGCCAACATCCAGATACGTCACGGAACCTGCGTTCGTGATCATGACCTGCGGGTGCCAAACTGCAGGCACGTAGCTGACGATGGACCACACCAACAACGGCAGTACGATCGAGAGCACGCCGAATACCAACCGGGAGCGCGCAGTTAAGGCTCGATGAACCTGCAGCCAGTGAGGAGTGGACACAATGCTCCGTCGGTGCCCTAAACTTACGGTTGCGCCAGCGTCAGGGCAGGATAAATGTAGCCGTCAAGATTCTGAGGGCTCTTGTAGACAGCGTTGCTGACATTGAACTCGTCAGCATTCTTGGACGATCCATACAGGGAGCTTAAGCCCTCACCTTTGGTGAACACTGATTTGCCTTCCGCGATACCGATCAGATGAGTCCCATCCAACAGCGGCTTGTACTGCAGTGGTGACAGACCGACCCGCGCCGACATGATTTTCAAGGCATCCGGCTGAGTCGCTGGATCGGCAATGTAGCTGACCACATGATCCCAGACTTTGATCAGCTTGCTGTAGTCGGCCCGATGAGCGGCAAAACTGCTCGGATTCACGGCCAGCACGTCATAGATCAGGCCGGGTGCCTGTGCCGAGGTGTAGATCGCACGTGACCCGGGCAAGGTTTTGAGGGCCATTCCGGAATTGGGCTGCCAGGCGCCAATTGCATCGACCTGGCCGGAGGCCAGAACCTGCGGGGTCTCGTTGGTCTTGGCGTTCACCAGCGTCACATCGTTCAGCGACAGTCCGGATTTTTTTAAGCCGTCGGTGAGCAGCAGATGCTCGACCAGGCCAATCTCGATACCCACCTTCTTGCCCTTCAGGTCCTTGAGGCTTCGAATCCCCGACCGGGCCACGATCATGTCATTGCCGTTGGAGTAATCCGTGACCAGCACCATCAGGTTCCGCGCGCCACCGGCGCCGGTGACCAGCGCATCCCCGTTGGTCATCAGATCTGCATCGATCTTGCCGGCGGCAAAGGCATCGATTGAGGCTGAGTAGTCAAACCACTGGAACTTTACATCGAGCCCCGCCTCCTTGAGCCAGCCTTTGTCGATCGCCACCTGCCAGGCAACCCAGCCCGGCCAATCGCTGTAGCCAATGTTAAGTGTCGCGGCCTGCGACACGCCGGCCACAGCCACTAGTCCGGCCAGCAGCGCGGCCTGTAAGCGGCGCCCGAGCCTCGCGGTTTGAACCACGTAGCCTCCCGAAATTGAAGTCATGATGTCTTATGTGTCTGGAACCTCATTGCAATTCCTGTACCGCGTGCGCAGCTCGGCATGGCGGCGGTTTCCAAAGCGCTCAGGCACCAGCATGGTGCGCCCCGTGCGGTCCGGTGTGCTGCGGTGGTGCATAAGCGCGCGGGACTTTACGAGCATGGGTGGCATGCACTAGTTTGTAGCGAAGCTGCCTTTGCGACTTCCCAACAGCGAACCGATCCATGAACAGCTCTTCCTCTGCGGGCACCGAACGGCCCCCGCCTCTCGCGCCCTCGACGCCTGAGCCGCTGTGGTCTGAACGTCTGACTCCCGGGGCGCATTGGTCGGGCATCCTGCGCCGTGGCGTGTCGCTTCGCCTGACGGCACTCGAGGCCGGCGCCAATGTCGCGGCACTCCTCTATAACTTCGAGCTGCTGTCGGAGCGCTACAGCATGGCCGACACGCTCAAGGCGCAGCACACGGCCTTTCTGACAGCTGGGTGCGTGTGCTACTCCGACATGGGGCGAATTCTCTGTTCGATCAGCGCTGACAGCTGCGGCTGGCACGATACCTTCTCCGGGCTTTCGGATGAGGCATTGATCACACGTCGCTACGGGCCCTCGCGGTACCAGGAGGCGCGCAACGCGATGCACATGAATGGGCGCGACAGCGTGCTCAACGAATTGGGTAAATACGGCCTGGGCAAGCGCGACTTGATCGACAATATCAATTTCTTCAGCCGCATCGCAGTGGGCGCCGATGGCACATTGCGGTTCGATCCGCACCACTGCCGCGCAGGCGACTTTATCGATCTGCGCTTCGAGATGCATACCCTATTGGTGCTCTCGACCGCGCCCCACCCGCTCGATCCTTCGCCGCGCTACGCGCCGCGAGCCATCCAACTGCAGGCCTGGCATTCAGGTCCGGCGCCGGCCATGGATGCCTGCCGCAGCCGCTGCGAGGAGAACGCACGCGGATTCCGGAACACAGAGATGATGTTCCTCTCATGAACACGGAGCTTCAGGCGGGCAACGCCCTGCAAAACATCACCGTTGCCGCCGGCGAACCGTGGGTGGGTTACGTCCAACGCGGTCAGACACTGCGCATCGTCGATCTGGAGGGCAATCAGGCTGTCGACACCCTCTTTTACAATGCTCAGGACCTCACAGAACATTACAGCGCCAGTGACACGATCCGCGGGGCAGGCAACCTGTATCTGACTACGGGCGTCACCCTGCGCTCCAACCTCGGCGCCCCAATGCTCACAATCACGCAAGATACCTGCGGGCGACACGACACGCTCGGAGGTGCCTGTTCGGCCGAGAGCAACACCGTGCGCTACGCGCTGGATAAGCGGCACATGCACAGCTGTCGTGACAACTTCCTGATCGCGCTGGCTCGACATGATGTGGGTCTGCAGAAGCGGGATCTTCCTGGCAACATCAATTTTTTTATGAATGTACCTGTGACACCCGACGGTGGCCTGACTTTTGCTGATGGTATCTCGGCAGCCGGAAGGTATGTGCAGCTGCGGGCGGAGATGGACGTGCTGGTCTTGATTTCCAACTGCCCGCAGCTGAACAATCCCTGTAACGCATACAATCCGACGCCAATACAGCTAATGATCTGGGCGGCGGGCTGAACACCCCGTCGGACCGCGGGACGACCCGCCGGTCCTACTCTCCAGCCGGGACGGCCCGGCGCGTTTGAAGGAAGCGGGATGTTCGGCAAGGTCCTGATCGCTAACCGCGGCGCTATCGCCTGCCGCATTCAACGTACGCTCCGCCGGCTCGGGATCGCCTCGGTCGCCGTGTATTCGGAAGCCGACCGCGGAAGCCTCCATGTGCGCAACGCCGATGAGGCCGTGCTGATCGGGCCGGCGCCGGCAGCGGAATCTTACCTGCGCTCCGAACGGATTCTGGCGGCCGCGGTCGCGAGCGGATCCAACGCCATACACCCCGGTTACGGTTTTCTCAGCGAGAACGCACATTTCGCCGAGGAGTGCGCGCACGCCGGCATCGCCTTTGTCGGGCCGACGCCCGAGCAGATGCGGTCCTTTGGGCTCAAGCACACCGCCCGCGCGCTGGCAGCGCAGGCCGGACTGCCGCTGCTGCCCGGCAGCGGGCTGCTCAGTGATCTTGAACAGGCGCTTACCGAGGCGGAGCGCATCGGCTACCCGGTGATGCTCAAGAGCACCGCGGGCGGGGGCGGTATCGGCATGCAGCAGTGCAACGATGCAGCCGAGCTGCGCGGCGCCTTTGAGAGCGTGCGGCGGCTTGCGGGCAGTAATTTTCGCGACAACGGAGTGTTTCTGGAGCGTTACGTCGTGCGCGCACGGCACATCGAAGTGCAGCTCTTTGGCGACGGCGCCGGCGCGGTGATTGCACTGGGAGAGCGGGACTGTTCGAGCCAACGACGGCACCAGAAGGTAATCGAGGAGACCCCAGCGCCCGGACTGAGCCAGGCGCTACGGGCCGCGCTGAGTTTGGCGGCCATCCGCCTGGGCCAGGCGGTGCAGTATCGCTCGGCGGGCACGGTCGAATTCATAGTCGATGCGGACTGCGCCGCCATCGAGGAAGCCGCGGAGCGGGCCTACTATTTTCTCGAGGTCAATACCCGACTTCAGGTCGAGCACGGCGTAACCGAAGCCGTGACGGGCATCGATTTGGTCGAATGGATGCTGCGCGTCGCGGCCAACGAGGCGCCAGACCTTAAGACCTACACGCTTGCACCGCAGGGGGTCGCCATCCAGGCGCGCCTCTATGCCGAAGACCCCGCGCGCGGCTTCCGACCCTCGAGCGGCCTGCTCTCCGAGGTGATCCTGCCTGAAAACCTGCGGGTGGATAGCTGGATCGACAGTGGCAGCGAGGTCCCCTCCTTTTACGATCCGATGCTCGCCAAACTGATTGCACACGCCGGGACCCGCGAGGCGGCCGTCGCGCAGCTCGATCTGGCCTTGGCGCAGACCACGGTTTACGGGGTGGAAACCAATCGCGACTATCTGCGCGCCATTCTTGCCAGTCCCGATTTCCGCCAAGGCAGGCACACGACGCGCTGGCTTAACGAATTGCCCTTCCACTCGAGGACGATCGAGATTCTGCAGCCCGGAACGCACACGACAGTGCAGGATTGGCCCGGGCGATTGCATTACTGGGACGTGGGCGTACCGCCCTCAGGCCCGATGGATCCGCTGGCGCTGCGGCTGGCCAACCGCCTACTTGGCAATGGCGAGGACTGCGCCGCGCTTGAGCTGACTGTCACCGGCCCGACCATGAGGTTTGCGTGCGACGCGCTGATTGCCCTGACGGGTGCACCGATGCGCGCCACGCTCAATGGCGAACCCGTCCCGTTCTGGCGCTCGATTGCTGTCACCGGCAGCAGCGTTTTAAAAATTGCGGCTCTCGAAGGACACGGGCAGCGCGCCTACCTGGCGGTGCGCGGCGGCTTCGAGGTGCCAAATTATATGGGGAGCCGCGCGACCTTCACGCTGGGACAGTTCGGCGGTCATTTGGGGCGCACCTTGCGCGTCGGCGATGTACTGCACCTGGGCGCGGAGGCGGCACGCGTAGCGCCCGCGGGCCGGGCCGAAGTGCCCGGGGCTGTCCGACCGAGTTTCACTGCCCACTGGGACATCGCCGTTCTGTATGGACCGCATGGCGCACCGGATTTCTTCACCGCGGCCGACATCCGTACTTTCTTTGCTACGCCGTGGCGAGTGCATTACAACTCGAGTCGCACCGGTGTACGGCTGATCGGGCCCAAGCCGGCGTGGGCGCGGCACGATGGCGGGGAGGCGGGGCTACACCCCTCTAACATTCACGATAATGCCTATGCCGTGGGTGCGATCGACTTCACGGGCGACATGCCCGTCATTCTCGGTCCAGACGGGCCGAGCCTGGGCGGATTCGTCTGCCCCGCCACCGTGGCGCTGTCTGATCTGTGGAAAATTGGCCAGCTGCAGCCGGGCAATACGATTCGCTTTCACGCCATTACCGCACGCGAGGCGCGGGCGCGAGTCAAGGCCCAGGATCTATCGATCGCGCGGCTTGAACCGGCGCCGGTTGCGGCGCCCCCAAAGCGCCAATCCGCCCGGCTCCAAGCGATTCTCGACACGCATCAAGCCACAGAGGCGCGGCCCGCGACCTGCTACCGTCAGTCGGGGGAAGACAACATACTGATCGAGTACGGCGAGCCACGGCTGGACATAGCGTTGCGCTTTCGGGTTCAGGCGCTGCTGGATGCGCTTAATGCCGAACGCGTTCCAGGCATCATCGATCTGACGCCGGGTATTCGTTCGCTGCAGGTCCACTTTGACAGCCGGCGGGTACAACGCGCCCGGTTGCTGCGCGAACTGCAACGGCTCGATGAGTCACTGCCGGCGGTCGCGGATCTGGAGGTCGCCAGCCGCATCGTGCACCTGCCACTATCCTGGGACGATCCAGCGACTCAGCTGGCCGTTGAGCGTTACATGCAGTCGGTACGCGCCAATGCACCCTGGTGCCCCAGCAACATCGAGTTTATTCGGCGCATCAACGGCCTGGAGAGCACCGAGGAGGTGCGCCGCATCGTTTTTGAGGCCAGCTACCTGGTCATGGGATTGGGCGATGTGTATCTGGGTGCCCCGGTGGCGACTCCGCTCGACCCGCGCCATCGCCTGGTGACCACCAAGTACAATCCGGCGCGTACCTGGACCCCTGAAAACGCGGTGGGCATTGGCGGAGCGTATTTGTGCGTCTACGGCATGGAGGGCCCTGGAGGCTACCAGTTCGTGGGCCGGACGCTGCAGATGTGGAACCGCTACCGACAGAGTGTGGAATTTTGCGATGGCAAGCGCTGGCTGCTGCGGTTTTTTGACCAGCTGCGCTTCTACCCGGTATCCGCTGCGGAGCTCGAGCAGCTGCGAGCCGACTTCCCCTATGGGAAAGTGCGGCTGCGGATTGAGCCGACCCGGCTTCGACTGCGAGACTACCAGCAGTTTCTGGCGCGCAACGCCCCTTCGATACAAGCTTTCAAGGCGCGACAGCAAGCTGCATTCGAGACCGAACGCGAACACTGGCGTTTGCTGGGCGAGCAGGAAACACCGCTCCCAGGCACCGACGAGGAATCATCGACCGCGATCGGCGCGGGCGCGGCTCTTCGCGACCAGGCCGTGCCTCCTGGATGCGTAGCCATCTGCTCGCCGGTCAGCGGCAGTGTTTGGAAAATCGCGACCACCGTTGGAGCGACCGTGATCGAGCACAGCCCGCTGCTGGTCATCGAGGCGATGAAGATGGAGATCGCTCTACAGGCCGAGGAGGCCGGTACCGTGGTGGAGCTGCGCTGCCGCCAGGGTCAGGCCGTCGCCGCCGGCGAAATCGTATTGGTCCTTAAGCCCGGGACACACGCGCCATGAATTTTCCCACGCCGCTTCCCGTCCCAAGCTTGGCGATCGCCGATCTGCTAGCGGCCTATCGCCGCCACGCGTTAACGCCACTGACGCTCGTCGAAAACCTTTATGAACGTCTAGCCGCCGTTTCAGAGCGCGGTATCTGGATTTCGCTGCTGCCGCTGGAGCGGACGCGGGAGCTGGCGCGTACCTTGAGTACGCGCGATCCGAACTCCCTGCCTTTGTACGGCATCCCATTTGCCATCAAGGACAACATCGACCTGGCCGATTGGCCGACGACCGCCGGCTGCCCCGCCTTCGCCTACACACCCTCGCAGTCGGCGCCGGTGGTAGTCCGCCTCCTTGAGGCCGGGGCGATACCCATCGGTAAGACCAATCTTGATCAGTTCGCGACCGGGCTGGCCGGCACACGCTCGCCCTATGGCGTGTGCCGCAACAGCTTCGATGCGGCGTTCATCAGCGGCGGCTCCAGTGCCGGATCGGCGGTCGCCGTCGCCCTGGAGCTGGTCAGCTTCGCGCTGGGCAGCGATACGGCCGGATCCGGCCGCGTGCCGGCTGCCTTTAACAATCTGGTCGGCTTCAAACCAACCCTCGGGCGCCTCAGTCCCCGCGGCATGGTGCCGGCCTGCCGGACACTCGACTGCATGTCGATCTTTGCGCTCGATGCTGAGGATGCTGCGCGCGTGGCGCGCGTGGCCGAAGGGTTTGATGCTGATGAGCCCTACTCCAGGTCTATACAGGCGCCGGCACGCCTCGTCCTGGCTGGCCAAGGCGCGTTTCGATTTGGCGTGCCGCGCGCCGAACAGCTTGAATTCTTTGGCGATGCGGACTCGGCTCACTTGTTTGAACAGGCGGCACAGGCACTCGAAAAACTCGGCGGCGAGCGGGTGCCGATCGATTTCGTCCCATTTGCCGAGAGTGCGCGGCTCTTGTACGAGGGGCCGTGGCTGGCCGAGCGTTATCTGGTCATCGAATCACTGCTCAGGAACAACCCCGATGCGCTGTTTCCGGTGACGCGGCAGATAATCGAGAAAGGACAGGCGCCCACGGCGGCGCAGGCCTTCAGGGCCCACTACCGCCTGCAGGTGCTGCGACGAGTCACTGAGCGCGTATGGCAGGACATCGATGTATTGCTGACACCGACCGCGGGTACGATCTATCGCATCAGCGACATCGAGGCTGACCCCATCCGCCTGAATACCAACCTCGGCTATTACACTAATTTCATGAACCTGCTGGATCTGGCGGGCGTCGCAGTCCCGGCCGGATTCACCAGGCTGGGGCTGCCCTTCGGGGTGACACTGACGGGTCCGGCATGGAGCGATTTCGAACTGCTCGCGCTGGCCTCCCGTTACCAACACCACACTTCGGCGCCGCGAGGCGCCCGACGGCTAGCCCCCGCATCAGACGGGGACCTGGATTGGAGCCAGCAGATCAAGGGAATCCCGGTAGCCGTGTGCGGGGCACATCTGGACGGATTGCCCCTGAACCATCAACTGCGGGACCGCGGTGCAGTGCTGCTCCAGCGCACCCACACGGCACCGGTTTACCGACTCTTTGCATTGCCCGGGGGCCCGCCCTACCGACCCGGGCTAATTCGGGTAGCTGAGCAGGGCGCTGCCATTGAAGTGGAAGTCTGGTGTGTTCCCGAGGCCGCCTTCGGCAGCTTCGTGGCGCAAATTCCCTCACCGCTCGGGATTGGCAAGCTACTGCTCGCCGATGGTCGCCAGGTGTGCGGATTCCTGTGCGAGGCCCAGGCGATCAACGGCGCCGAAGACATCACTGCGCTCGGCGGCTGGCGAGCGTTCCTGGCGCGACTTAAGTAAACCTTCATCCGCGGGCGGCCCGCAAAAGCGCCAATCGCACCGTGGCACTGTTCTGACGCACGCGCGGCTGCGCACGCCGACGCCTTGCACTCCAACGAGGCGCGCGGCCTCCCTGGCGGCGAGCCCCACACCGGCGATGCGGGCTCGCAAATCTCGCAAGCTGCTGTTTATTCACTGAAGAACGAACCCGAGCGCTCAGGCTGGGGCGGCAGGCACACAACTTGCAGTCGTCATCACTGAAATGTGCGTCTAGGGTTCCGGCCTGCACTGCAGGTGACTGGTCCGAGAGAGGCAGTCCGAGATTCCGCCGGAGATTGCTCAGCATCCGTTCCAGGCACCGCGCCGAGGATTGCTGAAGTACGCCGGAGGAAGCGGATACACGGCGGGATAAAAGCCCGGGAGATCTCGCGGGGAGGCGTTGAGCCCCGGGTTGGTCTCTGCTGCCGAGACAAGACCCAGGACAATCTCGCACGACTCCTCAAGTGTGTACGGCATGAGACCGCTCGAGAAGGAGATACGTCCAATGAATCACCCACCTCAGAAATTCGCAACGATCGGCCTTACGAGCTTCATTGTGCTGTGCGCATCGATCCTTATCGATAGCCGCGCGAACGCCGCCGATGCCTCCCCGGCCACGCCGGTCGTGGTTGCGCAAAATACCGCGGATAGTGTCAGTGGGCTGGAAGAAATCGTAGTCACGGCGAACAAGCGCTCTGAGGACATCAAGGACGTGCCCATCAGCGTCACCGCCGTCAGCGGTGAGGAGCTGACCGAGAAGCACTTGGTCGATTTCGATGACATCACACGCGAAGTTCCTGGGGTCAATTTCAATTCGCTGGCTGGCAGCGAGGGGACGACCAACATTGAAATTCGTGGAGTCAGCTCCACTTCCGGCTCAGCCACGACCGCCCTTTATATCGATGATGTCTCCATCACGACCAAGAACTTCTTCTACGATGGCGCAGCGCAGCCACGACTGTTTGATCTTGAACAGCTCGAAGTGCTGCGTGGGCCGCAAGGCACGCTCTATGGCGACAGCTCCGAGGGCGGCACCATCCGCTACATCACGCCCAAACCCGATCTGAGCCGATTGAGCGGCAGCTTTACCAGCGACTTTTCGCAAACTGAGCACGGCGGCAATAACTACTTCGAAGGCGGCGTGTTCAACCTTCCCATCATCTCCGGTGTATTCGCCGTGCATGGCAGCATCGGCTACACGAGTGACTCCGGCTGGATCGATCATTACTCGAATCCGGGTGAGAGCAGCGCCGCCACATTGTCGCAAGTCACCCCCTATTTCCAACTTGAGAAAGCTGGCGTCAATAACGATGCCATCTTCGTCACCCGCCTCACCGGACTAATCCAGGTCAGTAATGATCTGACCATCTCGCCCGCATTCTTCTATCAGCGCTTCAAGTACGGGGACAGCGATGCCTTCTACCCACCAGGGCAGCTCTCCTCCCAGGATCCAGCCGGGCCGCCGATTCCGGGCCTGTGGATTCAAGACAAGGAGGTGGCCGAGCCGGGACTGGATACGCTGATACTGCCCAGCCTGACGGTCGTCGACCGATTTGGGTTTGCGGATCTCACCTCCGTGACGGGCCTGTTCCTTCGCCAGTACAAGCGCGACATCGACGGCACCTATTACAACAGCGGCGCCTTCGCTTCCTTGATCACGCTGCCCTGCCCGGGCGCTGTGGGGCCGTCTCCACCACCGTGCGATGAGGCACAGCTGGGCCAGGTCAATTCGATTATTGCCAACCTGCCCTCGACCGTGCACCTGAGCAATCACTACGGCCAGCTGTCCCAGGAGCTGCGCCTCTCCTCACCCTCTGAGGAGGGCGGAAAGCTCAAGTGGGTGGGTGGCCTGTATTTCGAGAACTCCTGGATTCATGACGTGGACTTCCAACAGATCCCGGGTATCAGCACCGCCTTCACCAAGATCTTTGGGGTGCCGATGGAAGATACCTACGTCAATTACTACTATGGTCCCCCGCAGGCCGGCACCTCGCTGCTGTTCCCCAACGATATCGATGAATCTGACCACCGCTTCTACAACGAGACGCAATATGCACTGTTCGGTCAGGTCGACTATGACTTTCTGCCTACATTGCACGGCTCCATTGGCGGGCGCTACGCGACGACGCATGAGAGCTACACTTCGCACGAAATGGGCTTCTTCCAGATCCCCAATATCAGCCCGTACTTCCAGTCGGGAGTCTTCACGGCATTTACACCAAAATTCTCCCTCTCGTATGACCTGACCAGCGCTGACACGATTTATGGCTCAGCCTCCAAGGGCTTTCGCAACGGCGGCCCCACGGGACCGATTCCCTATGGCGGTCAGGGGGGCGGAGTCTGCGGTTCTAATCTGGCCACCTATGGGCTCAATTCCGGGCCGACAAAGTTTGATTCGGATTCGCTCTGGACCTATGAACTCGGCACCAAAAACCGATTGGATGGCAACCGCCTGACCATTAATGCCGCGGTGTACGCCACCACCTGGAGCAATATTCAGCAGTCCCTCTACCTTCCGACCTGCGGTTACTACTTCACTGCAAACGTAGGCGATGCCAGGATTTACGGCAGTGAACTGGAAATCAATTATCGCCCGATCGCGCCGCTGACCATCGCGCTCTCAGGCGGCGCTGAGCATGCCTACATTTCCAGTGCCGCGAACTCCAGCGAGGCCAGTGTGGGCTCGTGGCTGATCGATGTGCCCGAATATACCTACACCACCTCGGCGAGCTACAGCCAGCCCCTGCAAACTGGCTCGAATCTGATGGGCCGCATCGACTACACTTACAGCGGCAGTTCGTACGGCAGCTACCAGCCTCTGGATTATCTGAACAATCCCGCGACGGCCAATCCCAACTATCACAACCCCGGATATGGCGTGCTCAACGCCAGTTTCGGATTTGTAGGTCATGCTTATGAACTTACCGCCTACGCCAAGAACCTTGGCAATGACAGAAAGATTATCCAGCAGCCTGAAGTCAATACGGTCTTCGAGGCCTATACCGTTCATCCAAGAACGGTGGGGCTGACACTCAAGCTGCGGATGAACTGACCGCCGAGAGGGGATGTTGACCGGATAGCGGCGCCGACATCCCCCGGTTCTTCACGCGTTTGGCATGTTGCCAGGCCTGCCAATTGTGAGCACGGCTGCCGCTGCTGCGGGCGGATCGTTTGGCAAGTCTTGTTACCGCCCGACCGCAACATGATTCCTCCTTGCCGGTTCAGCCACCCGCTGGCCGGCAGCCGGCCCCTCAAATGAGCCCCTGCAGCGGCTGTGCCACGACTCTGGCAGCAGCGGCGGTTAGAGTTGTTGAAGCTCCTGCTCTGTATCCAGTGATATGCTTCAAAATCGCGTTAATTAAACTCCAGAACAGCGAATTAGCCGCCATCGATGTCGCAGGCCTAGATCTATGTCGTCCTCGCACTCCAGTCCAGCTGCCCTTTCGGGCTACCAGCGCCTGATTGTCGCGCTGCTCGCATTCTTGCAGTTCACAATCATCCTCGATTTCATGGTGCTGGCGCCGCTGGGCGCCATGATCATGCCGGCGCTGAAGGTGTCGCCATCCGGTTTCGGAGGCCTGGTTTCCGTCTACGCATTCAGCGCCGGCGCGGCCGGTCTTCTAGCCGCCGGATTCACCGACCGCTTCGACCGCAAGAAACTCCTGCTCTTCTTCTATCTGGGATTCATTGTTGGCACGCTGCTGTGCGCGCTGGCCGACTCTTATCGCTTCCTGTTCGTCGCAAGGATCGTGACCGGCCTGTTTGGTGGTGTCATCGGATCAATTGTCTTCGCGATCACGACGGACTTGTTCGAATACCAGCAACGCGGTCGTGTAATGGGTGTGGTGCAAGCTGCCTTCGCTGCCAGCAATGTGCTCGGGCTGCCCATCGGGCTATATCTGGCAAACCGCTGGACCTGGCATGCGCCCTTCTATCTGATAGTCACAACCAGCACCGCGGTGGGTATCCTCATTGTGCTGAAGGTACGGCCGATCAATGCGCATCTGCTTAAGAAGCCCGACAAGAGCCCGCTGCATCATTTTCTGCACACGATCTCCACGCCGCGCTATATCCAGGGTTTTATCGCGACCGTGCTGTTGGCGACGGGTGGCTTCATGCTGCTGCCCTTCAGCAGCGCCTACACGGTTCACAACCTCGGCATCAACGTAGAGCGGCTGCCGCTGATTTATATGGTGACGGGCGTGTTTGCCATGATATTTGGCCCGCTGATCGGGCGGTTAAGTGACGCCATTGGAAAATTCAACGTGTTTGCCTTGGGCTGTGCCGGGACCATCGTCATGGTGCTCATTTACACCAATCTGGGCGTAACGCCACTCAGGGTTGTCATTCTGGTCAACGTGCTGCTATTCATCTGCATTTCATCGCGGATGATCTCCTCAGCAGCACTGATCTCTGGCGTACCCAGCCCGCTCGATCGCGGTTCCTACATGTCGATCAGCGCCTCCATGCAGCAGATCTCTGGTGGCATCGCCGCAGCGATCGCTGGGATGATCGTCACAGAGTCCACTGATGGCATGCTTCAACACATCGACATCCTGGGCTACGTGCTGGTCGCAACCACGTTGCTCACCTTAGTCATGATGTTTTACATCAACCGCATGGTAGAGGTCACCGCTGGCAATGGGAGCGTTGCTGCGAGCGCCGATTGAGGCCCGCTGGTTGTTGCTTTTTATGGCAGATTGGCGAGGCCCCGGCTTCACCGCCGGGCGAGAGATCGTGGATAGGCGCGCTCGCCATGGGTGTGCGCAGGTTCGCCTAGTCCCCCTAGTGCGAATGGCCGGCCACTGGCCCCGGTTTGCTATGCACACGGCAGCGTCCATTCTAGGTCGGCTAACTCTGGCGCAAGAGGCACACCGGAAGGAGCTCTACGCGCCTTACTCGGAATCAGCAGAGCGCGCCGTAGGCTTTGACCTGCAGGAAATAACGGTTGCAAGTTTATTTTGGCAGGGCTCAGTATTCGAGCATGATACGTAAACTCAGTTCAGGCCAATATCGACTGTATTCCCGCAAGCTTGATCCAAAGACCAAGCGTCGACGCAATCTGGGAACCTTCAAGACGCGCGCTGCCGCCGAGCGCCATGAGCGGGCTGTGCAGTATTTCAAGAGGCGGTAACATTCGAGGCAGGTTGGTACGCGCCAAGCGGCCTTACTTGGCCTCTGCCGCCAGGATCTCCTCAGCTTCCAGGGCCGGCGTCCGCCAGCCGCTGCGAACGCCCCAAAAATAAAAGCAAAGGGCCGTTATCGCAACGCACAGCTGATCCCACCCGGAGGGCATGATTCCGTGCCCGTTGAAGTCTGCACTACCCGCCCACGACAGCGCGACGATTGCCAGCAGGAACGCCAGTAGCCACCAGGCACCGCGGATTTGGCTGCTGAAGTGACGCCACCCGCTGCGCGCCTGATAGTAGCCATAAAGCGGCATGGGCAGCACCAGGAGCAGCATGATTTCTCCTGTGTATGGCCAGCGCGCCCAATACAGCATGAGCGTAGCCAACACGAAGGCTATCGGCGCGAGGATGGCGAGACCTACAACCCGAAGTGGACGGTGCAGATTGGGTGCGGTGCGTCGCAGCGCCATAACGCTCACAGGGACCACCAAGTAAGTAATGATTGTGGCGACCGATATGACCGCGGCGAGCTTTCCCCAACCTCGGAAAAAAAACAGAAAGGTAAATGAGACGGCAAGATTCAACCACATGGCCGGACGTGGGATGCCAAAGCGCGGATGGATGTGTCCAAGTGCCTTGGGCAGCACGCCACTGCGCTCCATCGCGAATATCATGCGGGCCGTCGTTGCGGTATAGGTGCACCCTGTGCCACTTGGACTGATGAAGGCATCAGCAAAGAGCAGGAGCGCGAGCCCATTGAGACTCAGCGCCAGCGCCAATTGCGCGAACGGGGAGCTGTAGTCCAGGGCCGCCCAGCCCTCGCCCAGGTGCTGCGGACTGACGGCGCCCAGGAACGCCACCTGAAGCATCACATACACCACGGTGCTGATCGCGATCGATCCGAAGATCGCAAAGGGCACACTGCGCCCGGGGTTACGCGCCTCTCCGGCAAGATTGACGGGACTTTGAAAGCCGTTGTAACTGAAGACCACGCCGCTGGTTGCCACCGCGGTAAGCACCGAAGCCCAATGGCCGACATGCACGCCGCCGTGTATGCCGATCTGAAAGTTGCCGGGGTGAAACTCCGTAGACATGAGGGCAATAGCGGTCGCAGCGGGTACCACCAACTTGAAGAAAGTGATCGCACTGTTAGTGTGCGCGAAGACCTTTACGCTCCAGAAATTCACCAGGAAGTAAACAATCACCAGAAGCGCAGCAATCGAAAGCCCTGCTGCGCTCAGTTCACCCTGCCCGTTAGCTGCTCTGACATACAGCGCCTGCGCCCAAGCCCACGGCCAGGAGCTCATGTATTGGACTGAGGCCTCGGCCTCGACCGGAATGACAGAAACTATCGCGATCCAGGCGGCCCACCCGGTTACGAATCCCACCAGCGCTCCGTGGGAATAGTGCCCGTAGCGCACCGCGCCGCCCGATTCCGGAAACATGGAGCCCAGTTCCGCAAAGGTGAAGGCCACGAATAGGACTACGAGCGCGCCGATCAGCCAGGCGTAGACAGCGCCCGGACCGGCCAGTTGAGCACAGCGCCAGGCGCCAAAGAGCCAGCCCGATCCAATAATGGAGCCAAGGCCGGTAAACATCAGGGCCATTGGCCCCACTTGACGGTGGAGGCTCGTGCTTTTGCTCGTCATTGCGGCGCCCGCGAGAACCGGCGCGCTGCTGGTTGCTTGTTCTCGTAGTGCATTCGGAACCTCTCGGCATTGGCAGAGGGGCAGGCTGGACTGCCTACGGGTCTGGCCAAGGCAATTACGGCTTAGCCCACGTAACGGTGCAGGTCCGAACCTTTTAGCAACAAGTCCACTACAGTCGCGAGCCCGGCCCCGTCCTGTTCATCAAAGTGGCCCACCGTGGGGCTATCCAGATCCAATACGCCAAGCAGCTTCTTGCCCTGGAATAGAGGTGTAACCAGCTCCGAGCGCGCTTCAGCATCGCAAGCGATGTAGTCCGGAAAGGCATTGACGTCGGGCACAATGATGGTCTGACCCGACCGCGTTGCGGCACCACACACGCCTCGGTCGAGCGCAATCCGCCTGCAGGCCACCTTGCCCTGAAAGGGGCCCAACACCAGTTCTTCGCCCTGAAGGAAGTAAAAGCCGGCCCAACTCACGCCCGGTAGCCCATGAAATAGCAGCGAGGAAAGATTTGCGGTATTGGCCAGCCCATCACGCTCACCATCCAGGAAAGCGGCCCACTGGCTGTGCAGTTCGCGATACGCCATGGCCTTGGACTGGGCGGTCGCTATACGCATCTCCGGCATCGATTCACTCCTTATTATTGATGAGGCGCCGCGCCGAGGATTCGCGGTAATCCGCCGGCGCCAACTGCGGCTCGGGTCACGCGGGGGATTTGTATCCCCTGGACCCTGCCGAGGCAGCACTCCTATCAGCTATCTTAGCAGTCAATAATGGCCACTGTCGCAGGTGCCGGCCCGCCGCGCCATTGGCGCGAGCGGGAGTCGTGACCTTTTTAACCGGCCAAATAACGCGCGCCGGCTACGCCGATCCGGCCGCAAAGCTTGGCACTAAGAGCGCTAGGCCACCGACAAGCGGCTCCCTATAGAGGTAGCCTGCGACCAGTTGAGCGACCCCGGCATTACCAGCGTCTGGACACCGACACATCTCATGCGTCGCTGCAAGCGGCTAAAGCTAGCGTCACCGTGGCGTTAAGGTACTGGAGTATTTTTAAATGAACAGCGAAGCTTCTCGGAAAATCATTGTCGCCGGGAGCATGGCCGCGGTCGCGGCTCTCGTGATTGTGGTATTGGCCTTGCGCCACCACCCTGCCCCCGTAGCCGCCGCACCACCTCCCCCTCCGGCGCCCACTGCGGACAATTCCGGACCGCCGCCGGCAGAGCTCGCTCGCACCGCCGAGGCGCCTCCGCCAGTGCCTGCCGTCGATAGCGTCGCAGCCCCGGGCCCGGAAGCTGGTGCGCCGAGCAGCGCCGAGCCCGCAACCGCTGCGACTGCGACCCGAATCAAACCGCGCCACGTCACGGCGCCGGAATCCAGTCCGGCTAGGTCACCCGCTACGGCACTCGTCACGGACGCCGGGTCAGAAGCGGCAGCCGCCACTCCGGTTGCCGGCACCGCCGCGGGCGCGGAGGAGCCGACCAGCGCATCTGCCGCAGCCAGTCCAGCCGATGCAGACGCGGCTTCAGACCATCAAATCACCACTGACGTAAAATCCGCGATGTCACTCGATAGTATTACAAAGGACAGCGACATCGCGGTGACCACCACTCATGGCGTCGTGGCGCTCACGGGCAGCCTGCCAGATCAGGGTGCAGTGGACCATGTCGCAGCCGCCGTTGCGAGGGTCAAGGACGTCAGGAGCGTAGATACTTCCGCATTGACGGTCACAAGCCTCTAATTACTTTCGACGCCCGGTCACCACGATCAGGACAGCCGTGCTCGCTAGAATTGCACCCGCGAGATCAATGATGCGCGGGCCCCCGGGATAAATGCATTCACGCGCCCTGTGCGCGAAACAAACAGTGCGACTTCAGCGACACTGTCTGTTTGGCGCGTGGCATGGAGAACGCCGGCGGTAATGCTGGAGCGTGACTTCTCGACACTGCCGAGTAGCGCAGAGGTTAATCGCGGGACCGGTAGCCCAAGACCGGCGCCCATGGCCTGAGCGGCGTAAGCATCAGTCCGCAACTGGTGCTGTGGGCGACGCGCTTCAGGACCATGCAAGCCGCAGTGGCTATGACCGTACCGGTGGCGATGATCGAGCACGCGCCAAATCGTGCCGAGCCACGGGCGGCGACCAGGTTTATCGCCAGGAACGCCAAGCCTGTTTGCAGCGGCAAGAGGTGGCTGGCCTGCTGAAAATACAGGCTCACTAAAGAAATAAGCCCATGGAATGCGGCGTTCACCAGCAGCCCGGCCCCCGCGGTCACTGCGAACATGCCGTGACTGAGCACCGATAGCGGCAGCGGCTGGTGGGCACGGCGCTCGCGCCACAGAAACAGCGCTGCAAGAAAAGGTACCTTGGCCTTCCAGTACCCGGGGCACTCCAGCCCATTGCACCGCCCTTGATCACAGCTCCAGCAAGGGCGCGCAGCGAGCCGATAGCCGCCACCTGTCCGAGCAGGCCGAGCTTGTGACCTGGGATTGCTAATGTCTCGCGGGCCTGCTCATGCCACTCAGGGCTGTCGGGGTAAGCCTCTGCGCGCACGTGTAATTAGTGCGCACGGACAGCGTCACGCTAGGATTCATGGCTCAGGAGGTATGCGCAGCGAAAGGTATCGCTGACAGTGCGAGTCCTCTGAATTCCAGCGCAGGTGATGCTAGCCCATTCAGCAACAAGCCGGTCATTGCCCGGGCAACGCGCTTAGTGGACTACTCCAGCAGAGGGTGTCAATTGCAGGCGGATCTCACCGCCCATATGGGCAGCACTGTGGACATTCACGTACAAATCCCCGTTCTTATAGCTCTGCATTTGCTCGTCAGTGAGCTTGGTGCCCGCCGGCACCGCCCAGCGCATGGGTGACTTTTTTTCCAACGTCACCACAACCGGGCCATTGACCCCTAGGGCACCTAGGTGAATATGGGCCATAGTGCCTTCAATTCCGATCGTGTCCACGCCCCCTGTTACCGTCCCATCCGCTGCAACTGAAATGCTGCTGGTTGCAGTCGCCAGGGTTTTTACCGGTGGAACCTCTTGAGCGCCGGTGAGCGTCACGGAGAGCGGTTCGGCCATCGTGGGAACGCTGCTCATCATATACGCTGCTGTCGCCGCCAGCACCAGTGCCGCCGCCAGGATCGAATAGCCTCTGTTCCGTGATTGCATGAGACCTCTCCCGAAGAACGCCCCTGAAGAGCCAGCGCGGCGCGAAGCGCCTGGCCCGAAGCGTAGCTTGCTGCTGCGGGCTGGTCTGTACGGCATCGCGCATAGCGTCGATGGTGCAACACGGAGTGAACAAATCGCCCCAAAGACGCTGCCCCTAAATTTATACGCGCCCAAAACCGCTGGTGCCGTAAGCCGGCGCCACATGGATGCCGTCAGTTTTCGCCTACGCCAGGGAGCCCAAGCGCCTTTTAGGTGTATGCCGCCGGGGAGTGCCAGGGCGCAAGGTGCAGCCTCAGAGGGTTTCTAGATCCATTAGAAACATTCGATCCACGCGCCCTGCTCGAACCCGCACACCCTCAGCGCGCAGTCGCTGCGCCTGCTCTTGATAGGAGGAGGAGCGTTGGGGAAAGACGATACGTCCACCGGCTCCTACTACGCGGTGCCAGGGGATATTCAAAGTCTCTGGCGCCTGCTTAAGAGCGTAGCCGGTCAGCCGCGCACGGCCCGAAAGCCCCGCTGCACGCGCGACCCCGCCGTAAGTGGACACGTACCCTCGCGGGATGGTGCATACGACATCCAGAATGTTTTGGACTGCCGCACTCTCACGAAGGACTCTCCGGCGGCCAACCCTCCCACTCGCAGCAGGCAGCAGCGCGAGAACCTTAGCCATCATTCTGGGGCAATGGGTGACCTCACTACGCAAGTCTACGCCACTCCCCGATCACTCACGCGTAAGGGCGCCCAATGGATGAAACCCTTAAAGATCGTCGGGCGCCTCAGTGAGGCTGGTGGCACTGTGTGAGTTCAGTACATAGAGATCGCGCGTCGCCGGATCTGCCGTTGAGAAGGCCTTCGTGGCCCCAAGAAAACCCGAGTGCTCGGTGTTGCGGAACGCTCCGCTGAGATTGGTCGCCGAAGTGATCGGCGGCGTCCCGATGGTCCGCCCCCACTGGATTCGAGTTGGCGTCATCTGCAACCAGGGTGCCGCCGCTGACAGAGTCCTAAATAAACTGCTCTCCGGTGCTTGAGTTCATCACTGTAATCGCCGACAGACCTCGCACGACGACCGGTGCCGGCAACTAATGACATGGACTCCCCCTGCTCCTACGGCATCAGTTGTGCCAGATTGAGAGTGTTCGCACTCAATCACAGAGCAGGAGGAATCGAGATGAATATTACACGGGTTGGATTTGATATCGCTAAGCAGGTGTTCCAGGTGCACGGTGTCGATGAGCACGGCAAAGTCCGGGTCCGCAAACAGCTCGCTCGAGCGAAGGTACTGGAGTTCTTTGTACAGATGCCACCATGCTTGATTGGAATCGAGGCCTGTGCCAGTTCGCACTACTGGGGCCGCGAGCTCACCAAGCTTGAGCACACGGTGAAGCTGATGGCCGCACAGTACGTAGTTCCCTACCGCAAGTGCGACAAGAATGATGCGAACGATGCGGAGGCGATTTGCGAAGCGGTTGGGCGGCCAAACATGCGGTTTGTGGCAATCAAGAGCGAGGAGCAGCAATCGGTGCTGATGGTGCACCGTGCACGCACGCTGGTGAGGGCGAATCGGACTGCGCAGGTGAACCAGATCCGCGGATTGCTCGGTGAATTTGGGCTTGTGGTGCCGAAAGGAGTGTCGCGGTTGCGACGGGAGTTGCCGGGAATACTCGAGGACGCCGAGAACGGATTGCCGGACCTTGCGCGCGAGGTTCTCGCCGGCTTACTCAAGCAGTTTCATGACTTCGATACACGAGTTACGGCGTACGATCACCAGATCCGCGCGCTGGCTGAAGCCAGTGAGCCGGCGCGGCGGCTCATGCAGGTCGAGGCGATCGGACCGCAGACTGCAACGGCGCTGGTCGCCAGTATGGGTGACCCGCACGTGTTCGAGAGCGGCCGGAGCTATGCCGCCTTCTTGGGCATTACGCCCCGCCAGCACTCCAGCGGCGGCAAAGAACGGCTGGGGCAGATCACGCGCCAGGGCGACCGGTATCTGCGGACCCTATTGGTACACGGTGCGAGAGCGTACCTGCGCGTCGTCGAGAAGAAGACCGATGCCAAGAGCGCTTGGGCGCGGCGGCTTAAAGAGCGCCGGCATGTCAACATTGTCGCTGTCGCGCTCGCAGCAAAGCATGCGCGCATCGCATGGGCGATGCTCGCCAAGGGCACGGAGTATCGGCCGGTGGGCACCGAGGAGGCTGCGGCCTGACGGGGCCGGGACCCTAGGGTGTTCACGGGTCGGTCATTGAGGAGGGTAGTACTCGCCAGGATTGCAAGAGCGTAGATGCAGATGGAAGTAGGTCAGACCGCCGTGGGATGAGCCTGGTGTAATGCGAGGTGGCTCCGACACCGTGCAATTAGTGAGGCGCCTGCGAGCCAATGTCATTAGGGCCCGCGTCGACGGACGCATCAGAGGCCGGATATATGTGCCGCAGTCCGATCCTAAGTCCAGAAGCAAAGACGCTGCTTGTAAAGTAGGGGGAGTCCATATATGCATTACAACGATGACATATTGGACTGGGCGTTCCCGATTGGGGTCACTTAGGCTCAGCGGCAAGTAGGTCTCCTTCAGGAGGCGTAATTTAGTTATTGTCGAATGGCTAGCCTGGGCCCTTTGAGCGTGAGCCTCGAGATCACGGTTACACCTTTTGCGGGGCCCGCGTTCGCTACAATACCGTCGACATGGCGGTGGGCTTTGCTGGCTGATCGAGTCCAACAAGGAGCTGGTACTTTGAATCACCCCAATGGCGGGCGCCGGCTGGCGCAACTTTATCCTTTCGGCATTGCCTACCTGCTGCTCTGTCTCGCCCAATTGGTGAGCCTGCCGGCGGCGCGGGCTGAAAATGTGGGCCCGGGGTATGACCTCGAGATGAGCCGGATGATCCCCATGCGCGATGGCGTCACGCTGGAGGCGTGGATCACCAAGCCTTCGCAATTGCAGAAACCCTTACCTACAGTGTTCACGCTGACGCAGTACGACATTGATGGCGGTCGCCACGGCGACTCCGCCGCTTACTACGCGCGCCGCGGTTTTGCGTTCGTGCAGGTCTATGTGCGCGGCCGCGGCCGCTCAGGGGGCCTCAAAAGCGACAGTCTTGGACTGCAGGTCGGGCGGGATGGCTACGATGTGGTCGAGTGGATCGCGAAGCAGCCATGGAGCGATGGCCGCGTCGTGATGTTTGGCGGCTCCTTCGTGGGAATGACGCAGTGGCGAACCGCCGCACAGATACCGCCGCACCTGTCGGCGATTGCGCCCTACGTACCCATCTATCCTGGCTGGGATGTACCCAATACTAATGGGATTCCACAGGCCTGGTCCGCGGTGATCCTGGGCTACACCAGTGGCCGCTCGCTCAACAGCGGCTTCATCGCCAATCAGCCGTACTGGGCTGGCAAGATGTTGGAGCAGTATGCGAGCTACCGGCCTTTTGGGGAGTTGGATGCCGCCATTGGAATCGCCGCCGATGACTGGTGGATGATCGATGAGCGGGGCAAGAAACTCTCATTCATGAATATGTGGCTGGACCATGTCGGTGACCCCGCCTTTAACCTGGCAGCCGAGCCGAAGGACACCGACTACGCGCGCATGCAATTTCCCGTGCTTTCGGTTACCGGGTACTTCGACGATGATCAGCCAGGAGCCCTACGCTACTACCGTAACCACACGACCCACGCCTCGGCGACGGCCGCCGCGCGCCATTTCCTCATCATCGGGCCCTGGGATCATTCCGGGGCCCAGCAGCCGAGCAAACAGATTGATGGCCTGGCAATTCCCGAGGCTGCAGTGCTCGACATGAATCGACTGCATGCCGACTGGTACGACTGGGTGTTGGGGCGCGGCGCGCGTCCCGGATTGCTGCAGGATCGGGTCGCCTATTTTATGATGGGCGTGGACGAGTGGCGTTACGCGCCCTCACTCGAGTCCGCCGGCTCCGGCAACACCCTAGAGTTGTACCTTTCCGATCCCGCGGGTACCCCCCGCGACCTATTTCATTCCGGAACGCTGGCTGCAACGCGCCCAGGCGCTCAGCCGCCTGCACTGCTCGTCAGTGATCCCCATGAGTTGCCGGAACTGGCGGTCGCTCGCCTAGCGCAGAATGAAGACTCCAGCAGCCAGTTTCGCGCCTTCGATAAGCGCGCAATCACTTTTCATTCCGAACCACTGCCACAAGATACGGAGATCGCTGGCCATATGCGCTTGCTACTGCACTGTGCGGCCGACACCCCGGACTTTGATCTGTGGGCGCAGCTACTGCTGATTGAACCCGACGGCACGACCGTACGCCTTGGGGAGGACATCCGGCGGGCGCGCTTTCGCGATGGACCATTCCGGCAGGAACTACTGCAACCGGGGCAGCTGGTCCAGATCCCATTCGAATTCAAGTGGATGGCTTGGCGATTCCCGGCTGGTGCGCGCCTGCGCCTGACTCTCGCGCCGCTAAACTCACCCAACTATCAGAAGAATTTCAATACGGGAGGCCGCGTGGGCTATGAACGGATCGAGGATGCGAGAATCGCCAACATTCAGGTTTTCCACGACGCGGAGCACGCCAGCCTCCTGACGCTGCCGCTTGCGGCGGTATCCCACTGAGGGCAATTTAATAAGGGAAGTGCAGCATGCGTGATCTTGACCGTCGCAACTTTTTATCCATCGCAGCGGCGGCGCTCGCCGCGAGTTCGCTCCGGCCTGTGCAGGCACTGTCCCCGGTGGCCGCCAGGCGGCGCCTGATTATTAACGCGCTGGGAGCGCTCGATGATCCGAACCCGACTCCAGAGCAGGCTCAACCGACGCAGTCCAGTCCAATCAGCGATCCGCAACCCCGAGAATTCACCAGCCGAGTGTTGCAAGATGCACGCGCATCCGGACTGAGTGCAGTCAACCTGACGCTCGGATATGTCGCTGGCTCCGAGGAGCCTTTCGAGTACACGGTTCGCGACGTGGCGCGTATGGATGTGATCGTCCGGCGCCAATCGAAGGATGTGCTCAAGGTCCTCACTACCGCAGATATTCTCCGCGCCCAGAGCGAGGACCGGATTGGGCTGATCTACGGTTTGCAGAATGCGGCCATGCTTGGCGCTGATGCTTCTCGTGTAGAAATCTTTGCCAACCTTGGCGTACGAGTGATCCAGCTCACTTATAATCCGGCCAATGCGCTGGGCGACGGTTCGGCGGAACCACAGAACCGCGGCTTGACCTCATTCGGCCGCGAGGTCGTGGCGCACCTCAATGCGCAGCGGGTAATGGTCGACCTGTCGCACAGTGGCGAACGCACCTGCCTTGAAGCCATCCGCGCCTCGGCACAACCGGTTTCTATCAATCATACGGGTTGCCGGGCGCTAAACGACTTACCACGCAACAAGACTGACGATGAATTGCGCCTGGTCGCATCCCGCGGAGGATTTGTTGGCATCTACTTCATGCCGTTCCTGGATCGATCAGGACATGCCACGGCCGAAGATGTGATTGCGCACGTTGAGCATGCGCTCGAGGTGTGTGGGGAAGACCATGTGGGCATTGGCACGGATGGATCAACCACCGCGATTGATGATCTCAACGCCTACAGGGCGGCGCTAGCGCGCGAGGTGGAAGCCCGACGCGCGGCCGGCATCAGCGCTGCCGGCGAAGGACCAGATACCTTTCCTTTCGTCGTCGACCTCCGCGGTCCAAGCCAGTTCCACGAATTAGCGGAGCGCCTGCATCGACGAGGCCACTCAGAGGCGCGGATCGACAAGATCTTGGGCCAGAATTTCCTCCGCTTTGCCAAGGATGTCTGGGGCAGCTGATGCAGTTTTCGGGCTGACGATTAAAGCAGAAGATCTCCGACGCGCTCCTCAGTGGCCTTAAAGTAACCGCGCAATTGACCCATTCGAATGGTCAGCGCAGCTGCTCTCGATAACCTTGCGCCTATCTCACCCAGCTAAGCGCAGAGCTTGAACCACGAGATTTGCAAAATATGCATCACGCCTTGTAAGACAGATTACTGCGCGCCGGGCAGCCGCTGCGGCGCGAGGTGTTATCCATTCCATTTTAATGTTGCAGACCCCCTGTTCTGCGGCAATTCATGAACGGAAACCCGTGACGCCGAGGTTCTCATGCGCAATTGTGGATAAATCAACTGGCAAGTATCGGTATAAGATGCCGTGGCGCGCAGACGGTACGGGCACAGAACACTCTGCCGGTGGAGGAACGATGAAAGCTGTTCGCTTATACGAATATGGTGGTCCGGAGAATCTCAAATTCGAGCTGGATGTCCCCGATCCTGAGTTGGGTGCTGACTCGATACTTATCGAGGCTGCGGCCACCAGTGTCAACCCCATCGATTGGAAGGTGCGCTCAGGCGCGCGGCGGAAGGATTTTCCACTGACGCTGCCTGCGATATTGGGTAAGGACGTGAGCGGCGTGGTGCGTGCGGTAGGCCTTAATGTCCGCACTTTCAAGGTGGGCGAACGTGTGTTGGCGCAGGCTGACGCCACCTACGCCGAGCTGGTGGCGGTTGATGCTGCGTTGGTCACTCATTTACCCGAGGGCCTTCAGTTGATCGACGCTGCGGCGTTGCCACTCGTGATCCTGACCGGTGATCAGCTCGTCCGCGTCGCCGCGCGGGCGCAACGGGGACAGACCTTTATCGTCTCGGGCGCCCTCGGAAGTGTGGGTCGCGCCGCCGTGCACACCGCAAAGAAGCTGGGCGTACGTGTAATTGCTGGCGTCCGGGCCGCTCAATTGAAGGAGGCCGCAACGCTTGGAGTGGCCGACACGCTGGCCATAGATGATGAAAATGCGATCCGAAACTCTGCGATGGTGGATGGCATCCTCGACACTGTCGGAGGCGAGACGGCGGGAAAGCTGTTCGCCAAGGTCAAGAACGGCGGCAGCTTTTGCTACGCCTCAGTACTTCCAGAGGGAGTAGCCGCAACCAATACCACGGTACGAGTCACTCGCGTGTTCGCGCGTCCGGATGCATCGAAGGTGCGTGAATTTGCGGATGATGTTCGCGATGGTAAATTTGTATTGCCGATTAGCCAGCGATTGCCACTACGGGATGCCGCTAAAGCACACGCCCTGGCGCAGAAAGGCGGCGCCGGAAAGCTCATCCTGATAATTCGCGACTCGGCGGAGTGAGGATCGTCGAATGCCCTGCAGGCTGCAAGTATCCTGAGAGACATGTTTCGCAACACTGGCGGCCCTGACACTTGTGGATCCTCGGCGCGTAGCGGGTGCGCCGTGCTCTACAGTGCGGCCAAGGCCGCCGCTATTCATCTGAGCAAGTGCGTCGCGATGGAGGTCGGCGAGTCTGGAGTGCGCGTCAATTCCATTTCCCCCGGAGTGATCGTCACTGGTATTTTCGGCAAGGCCGCCGGTCTTTCGACTGAGGCGGCTGAGGCCACTCCGGAGCTTTTGGTCTACAGGATCGCGCAACCGATTCCGCGCGCTGGGATGCCAGAAGATGTCGCGCAGGCAGCTGTATTTCTGGCCGGCGACGATTCGAGCTTTATCCATGGCCGTGACCTAGTGGTTGATCGCGGCATGAGCGGCGGCCGCAATTGGACCCAGCATCAGAACGCTCTTGCCTCCCTGCGTAAGGCCTTCGAGCAGGCCCGCTAGGTCTGATCGATCAAAGCGGGGAGCGGTGTGCCTATTTGGGGATAGGCGCAACTTGGAATGGACCCCGCCGCATCTCCTCTTGCCTGCCCGAGGGCGGCCAACCCTGCACGCGGTCGCGACGATCTATCGCGGTATCGTATTGATTAATAAAGATAAGGACACTCGCTAATGAGGTGCTCTGCCTCGTCCTTTATCGACCCGCGGCACCCGGGCATCGGTGGCGGCTGTTCCAGAGTCGACCGATCAGTAGTCCGGATGGACATGAGCGCAACGCCAGGATGATACGTCTATAGACAGCGCTCGCTCCCGCACTGCAGAGCTAAAGCCTTACGCGTCTGCCGCGACTGGAAATATCGTATGCCAGTCAAGCCGGCGCAAGCCATTTGCGGCCCGCCAGAGTTTTATCGGGCCGCTGATTCTAATAGCAATTCCAAACATCACCCGTTAGGCTTGAGCAACAGCAAGCGGATCGACAGCGCACCGGGAGCGCCACCGTTTGCTGCAACAGCAAACAGCGCGGCCACGCCTCTGCACGTCAACAGTCACCGGCATAACGCGGCCGTGGCATTAGAATCGGATCAATCCAAGGAGTAGTGCCATGAACAAGACCTTGCTGAGCCGACGTCAGTTTAGCGCCCGTTGCGCGGCCCTCGGCTTGTCGCTCCCTGCCCTGAGCGCGATCGTAGCAAGGACCGCGGCCGCACAGGCCGTTGGTACCGGCCCGGCCGCCAGGTCCGGCGCGCGTATGGTAAAGCTGCCCGATGGCACAACCGTCCCGGCGCTGGGGCAAGGTTGCTGGCACCTTGGACAAGGACGGCACCCCGAAGCGGTCGAAGAAGAGGCACTGCGCGCGGGCATTGCGCTTGGCGTGACGCTCATCGATACCTCAGGGAACTACGGCAATGGTCGCTCTGAAGAATTCATTAGTCATGTGATTGCCGGTCAGCGCGAGCACATTTACCTGGTCTCTAAAGTCGAACCCAATGAAGTATCCGGCGACGGCATAGCCCGTGCTTGCGCGGCGAGTCTCACTCGACTTGGCACCAATTATCTGGATCTTTACTTGCTGCACTGGCCGCTTCCCATCGACCAATTCCCGGCCGTCGTTGCCCAATTCGAGCAACTGCGTGGCGCCGGAAAGATTCGCGCCTGGGGCGTATCCAATTTCAACGTCGAACAGATGGAAGCGCTTTTTCACGTGCCTGAAGGCCAACGTTGCGCGACCAATCAGGTCCCTTACAGTCTCAATCGCCGCAACATTGAGCGTGATGTCTTGCCGTGGTGCAAGCAGCACAACGTTCCCATAATGGCGTACTCTCCGCTGGGCGGCGACAACAACCTTGTCGTGGGTAACAGCACCTTGGAGCAGATCGGCACTGTCCACGGCTGCTCCGCCGCGGCAGTCGCGCTGGCATGGGTCATGCGCGGCGGCAACGTTATCGCAATTCCGGAATCCGGCTCGCCGGCGCACGCCAAGGAAAACGCTGCGGCGCTGTCGATCACACTCAATGCACAGGAGCTTCGGACAATAGAGGCAGCGTTTCCCGGACCGTCCGGCACAGCCTAGAGAGGGCCGCGACAGGAGTTTCCCTGATATAGGGTAAGTGCTGTCCTACAAAGGCGGCTTATTGCTGAAAATCTAATGGTTTAGGTCATCGGCCAATTTCCAGCTTCCGTTGACGTCGCTGAGTTATCGCGCCCAGACTCTTTTCCATGGCTACCCAAGTGCGTTCCATCGCGTCGCTCACCATTTCATTTGGATTGGTGGCGATTCCAGTAAAGCTATACTCGGCAACAGTTGCGGCAGAGCGCATTTCTTTTAACTTGCTACGTCAGAAGGACGGCTCGCGCGTCAAGCAGCAATACGTGGCAGTCAACGACGGCAGGCTCGTCGAAAGATCGGAGATGGTCAAAGGCTTTGAATTTGCCAAAGACCAGTATGTAATGTTTACGCCCGACGAGCTTAAGACGCTTGAGGATGCGACCACGCACTCCATTGATATCAGCCAGTTCGTGCCTCTGGAATCCGTGGATCCGGTTTATTTCGACGGCACCTATTATCTTGCACCTGACAAGGGCGGAGCCAAGCCTTATTCATTGCTTACGACAGCTTTACGGAAGAAAAAGCAATGTGCTTTGGGACGTTGGGTTTCGCGTGGCAAGGAGCACATTGTGGTGATCCGCCCCCTGGACAAGGGTCTGGCTATGCATCAACTACATTTTCAGGCCGAGGTTCGCGAGATTAAGGAACTTGGCCTAGAGCCGGCGACAGTATCCGAATCCGAACTCAAGCTTGCCGAACAGTTGATTGATCACCTGAGCGCCAAGCGGTTCGACCCGAACGAATTCAAAGATGAATTCAAGGACCGCGTCGAGGCTGCTGTCCAGCGCAAGGTCGCAGGCAAGGAAGTATCACTGGCTGAGGCGCCCGTGGGCACTGGCAAAGGCAACGTGATCGATCTGATGCAGGCACTGCGGGCGAGCCTCGGCGTAAAGGCGTCCAGGTCAGGTGCTGAGCGCAAACCACCAAAACGAGCCACTGAGCCTGAAAAGAGAAAAGCGGCGCGGCGATGATATGCACGCGTACAACCGACGCGAGCTGAAGCGACTGTTCGGGCTTTCGAGTGCAACCATCCAGCTCCTGGAGCAGACCGGATATCTCGATCCACAAACTTCCGGTTGCTACGAATTCGGCGACCTCGTGCTACTGCGGACGGTAGGAGCCCTGCACGCGGCAAAGCTGTCTGCCCGTACGATCAACAGAGCGCTAAGGCATATGAAGCCGTGGCTTTCCGGCGAGGCGCACAAAGGCCCAATATCACTGCGGGCGCGCCACGATCGGGTGCAGGCCCAGCAGGGTGGCTCGTTATGGGAACCGCAATCAGGGCAATACGTCCTGCCGCTGGAAGTTGATATCAAGGAACCTCGAGTTTTGACGATGAAAAGTCGCGCACCTCCGATCAAGCCCAAGGGCTCTGCGCATGAGCATTACCTGCGGGGTATGGATGTAGAGGAAGAGGACCTGCAGGCAGCGAAGGCGGCTTATCAGGCCTGCCTAAAAGGGGATTGCAGGCATCTGCAGGCTCGGATCAATCTGGGCCGATTGCTGCACCTGGAAGGCAAGTATCGAGAGGCAGAGTTAATCTATCGGCGGGCCCCCGAGCCAAATGCCATTTTGCTATTTAATCTGGGCGTTCTGTTGGAAGACCTACAGCGCGAAGCCGACGCAATGGCGGCCTATCGCGATGCGATCGTTCATGATCCAGGTCTGGCAGACGCGCACTTTAACCTCGCGCTGCTTCACGAGCGCGCCGGGGAATCGCAGGCAGCGTTCCGCCATCTACTTTCGTATCGCCGACTGATGCATATTGCAGACGCGCTCGACAAGTAGTCCTCGATAACAGAACCGTCGCCATCGTGCAAAAGGCCAAAGCGAAGACCCCATTGTCAAAGTCCCTTCTCGCCCGATATCGGGAGAAGCGAGATTTTGCTCGGACGACAGAGCCGAGCGGTCGCTCGGCAGTGCGCCACTCAGATCGCTTGCGCTTTGTGATCCAGAAGCACGCCGCCAGCCGCTTGCACTATGACCTGCGTCTCGAGCTCGATGGTGTATTTAAGTCGTGGGCGGTAACCCGGGGGCCCTCCGTTGACCCGGGCGATAAGCGGCTTGCGGTTGAAGTTGAGGACCACCCGCTTGCCTACGGGGATTTCGAGGGCACCATTCCCAAAGGACAATATGGCGGCGGCACCGTCCAGCTCTGGGATCGCGGCTATTGGACGCCAGAAGGAGCCAAGAGTCCCGAGGAGGGTCTCCAGGGCGGCGAACTTAAGTTTTCGCTGGAAGGCAAGCGCCTGCAGGGCAGCTGGGTGCTGGTGCGACTTAAAGGCGGTCGCTATGGTGGCAAGCGGAACAACTGGTTACTCATTAAGCACCGTGACCAGGGCGCACGCCCTGGCGGGGCGCAAGCCCTCTTGGATCTCGACCGCTCAGTGGCCTCAGGACGATCCATGAGTCAGATTGCTGCGGGCCAAGGACGAGAACCTACGCCCTTTATGCTGGCCGGCAAGGCAGTCAAAGCCAGTGCTGTCCGGCAAAGGGGCCGCAATAAGGCAGCCGGCAATAAAGCGAAATCGACCCTCGCGCATCCAGTGGTCACCTCAGCCAGGAAAGCGCCCAAACTCATAGCGCTTAAATCGATGCCAACCTTCATAGGCCCGCAACTGTGCAAATTGGTCGAGCGACCACCCGCAGTAGTGGGCTGGGCGCACGAGGTTAAGTTTGACGGTTATCGAGCTCAACTGCGGGTGCAACGCGGAGTGGCCCGCATTCGTACCCGCCGTGGGCTCGATTGGACGAAACACTTCGCGGCAATCGCAAAGGCGGCGAGTGGCCTCCCCGATTGCATTATTGACGGCGAAATCTGCGCACTCGATCGCAACCAAGTGCCGAGCTTTGCCGCCCTACAGGCAGCAATCTCGGAGGGCCATTCCGAAAATCTAGTGTTTTTTGCCTTTGACCTGCTGGTCGCCGGCAAGCAAGACCTGCGGCATTTGCCATTACAGGATCGCAAAGAGCGCCTGCTGACACTCCTCGAACAGGCAAATCCAGGCGAGCAGATACGCTACGTGGCCCACTTTGAATCTACTGCCGATACGGTCCTGCAATCCGCCTGCAAAATGCATCTCGAAGGTGTCGTATCTAAACGGCTCGCAGCGCCCTATTCCTCCGGACGTTCGGGTGATTGGACCAAGGCCAAATGCCGCGCGGGGCACGAGGTCGTCCTTGGCGGTTGGACGACCGAGGCAGGAGGTGTTCGCTCATTGCTCGCTGGCGTGAATCGCGATGGGCATTTGCTGTATGTCGGGCGCGTTGGCACGGGATTCGGCGCTACCGTGGCCGCCAAGTTCTTACCGACGCTTAAGAGGCTCACGCGGCAGTCTAGCCCGTTCAGCGGGCCCCACAGTCCGCCAAGAGAGAGCAACGTGCGGTGGCTTAAGCCGGAGCTTGTTGCGGAAATCGAGTTCGCTGGCTGGACCGCTACCGGAATGATCCGCCAGGCCTCGTTTAAGGGCCTGCGGCGCGACAAGCCAGCCAGCGAAGTGGTGGCCGAGACCCCCAGTCCCCCTCCCTCAAGCCGAGATTCACCGGATATGAAGCTAGCAATCAAAGCAAAGCGTGGCTCGGCCAGCGAACGGAAGGCCTCGACTGCCGCAGTTTCGAGATCCTCCGCAGCGAGCGCAGCCTCCGATGGATCGGCGCTCGTCATGGGGGTGGCGATTTCTAAGCCCGATAAGGTCTTATGGCCGAGCGCTGGAGATGACAAATCGGTTAGCAAGCTCGATCTGGCGAAATACTTTGAGGCGGTCGGCGACTGGCTCCTACCCCACTTAAAAGGGCGTCCCTGCTCATTGGTGCGCGCGCCGGACGGCATAGGGAAAGAGCAGTTTTTCCAGCGCCATGCGATGGTCGGACTCTCCAATCTGTTTACTTTGGTAAAGGTCAAAGGCGACAAAGCGCCCTACGTGCAGATTGATCGCGTCGAAGCGCTGGCTGCCGTAGCACAAATCGGTGCACTCGAGATTCATCCTTGGAACTGCACACCGGGGGACCCCGAAACTGCCGGCCGGCTCGTGTTTGATCTGGACCCGGCGCCGGAGGTGAAGTTTGCAGCGGTGATTCTGGCGGCGCTTGAGATCCGCGACCGATTGGCGAAGGCGGGATTGGAATCTTTCTGCAAGACCACCGGTGGCAAGGGATTGCATGTGGTTGCGCCGCTCGCGGGCGGAAAGAACGCCATACCCTGGCCGGCGGCCAAGAACTTCGCCCACCTGATCTGCGCGCAGATGGTGCAGGATTCACCCGCCAAGTATTTGGATACCATGTCGAAGCGGGAGCGCACCGGTCGCATTTTTCTGGACTACCTGCGCAACGATAGAACCTCAACTGCCGTGGCGGTGCTCTCGCCTCGCGCCCGGGCTGGAGCGCCGATCTCCATGCCGCTCCATTGGAAAGAAGTGAAGCCGACGCTTGACCCTGCGCGCTACACCGTTCGCAGTGGACCTGCCATTCTCAAGAAGTCCAGGCCCTGGGACCAATATGCGCAAGCGGCACGGCCGTTAGCTCGTGCAATGCGCAAAGTTACGGCTTGAGGGCCGCCGAACAAGTGCCTGCATGGCAGGTTGTCGCCAATGATCCGTGTTTGGGGGTGCGGCTGGAGAGTGTTTAAACTATAAACTTGCCGCGTAGGCTCTCTTCATGCATCAACGCACCGGTACCGCGAATCTGCCCCTGCACGGCGGCCACGTCCCCCTATGGCTGTCCAGTCGCATGGCCTCCCTGGGCCGGGTGATAGCCGAGGCCATTGTTCATGAATATGGGCGCGATGAACTATTGCTGCGCCTCGCGCATCCTTTTTGGTTTCAGTGCTTCGGTGCAGTCATGGGGATGGATTGGCATTCCTCCGGCATCACCACCAGCGTCATGGGTGCCTTGAAGCGTGGCCTCCAGCCCCTCCAGCGGGAATTGGGCATCTACGTGTGCGGCGGCAAGGGCTCGAATTCACGCCGCACGCCCGAAGAACTCATGCAGATGGGCGAAATGACTGGCACCGATGCAACGCCCTTGGTGCGTTCGAGCCGGCTGGTCGCGAAGATTGATAGTGCTGCTGTCCAAGACGGGTTTGATCTTTATCTGCACTCTTTCGTCGTCACCACGGAGGGGCATTGGTGCGTTATTCAGCAAGGGATGAATGAAACCCGTCGCGAAGCGCGCCGCTACCACTGGAAATCCGAGGGTCTGTCCGGGTTCTTCGATTCGCCGCATGCCGCGATTGAAGGCCGGAATATGGGAGCCATCGTCAACTTGGCCGACGCGCGCGCGGAACGCAGTCGCGCGGCATCGCTCAGTCTTGTGCAAGGTGGCCCGGACCATGCGATCAACGTACTACGCCAGTCGCGCCGATCCGGCAATTTGGCGCTAGCGCTATTTCCAGAGACCAAAGCGCCTCCGGCCTCGCTCCCCCACCTGCAGCTGCCGCATCACCATGAGGTGCGCGCATCGGATGTAATGCTCAAGCGCCTGCACGGCACGCTCAGCGCTGCAGCTGAGGCGGGCCCAGGTGATTTTGCTGAATTGCTGCTTACGCCAGGCGTTGGCGCTCGAACCGTGCAGGCACTTGCCTTTGTGGCGGAGGTTGTCCATGGAACGCCGTCGCGATTTACGGATCCTGCTCGCTTCTCCTTCGCTCTCGGCGGCAAGGATGGGCATCCATTTCCCGTGCCGATCAAGGTCTTTGATGAAACCATCGGTGTGCTCAAGCGCGCTGTGCACCGTGCCAAGCTCGGTGCGACTGAGGGATTGGCGGCGATCACCCGCCTGGATGCTCAGGCGCGGATGCTGGAAAAGCACGTCAGGGGCCCGGAGTTCGAATCAATACTCGCCCAGGAACGTGCCCTCGCGCCAGCCTTGGGAGGGCGAACGGTGCACAGGCCATCCAAGGCACGGCCCAAACCCTAAGCGTCCCATTAGTTCGACGCGCGGCCGTCAACAGCCGACGAGCCCTAGCGGAATTGGAATATTGACGAGTCCGGGTCGCGTTCGCCCGTTATCGCCTTTGTCAGTAACTGTGCGGCCAAGACCGAAAATGTTATTCCGTTACCGCCATAGCCAAGCACTGCAAAACATCGCGCATGGCGCGGGACCTGGCCGATCGTAGGCAGGCCTGTGTCACTTTGACCAAACGAGCCGGCCCATTGATAGAGGGCGCGCGTGTCCAGACGTGGAAGTAGTAAATGCAGCTTGCGTTGGAGGGCCTGAGTCTTAGCAGCAATTTTGGCATCACGCCGCTCGGCATGGCCATCGGGCTCGTCCTCGCCACCACAAATTACGCGCCCCTCTGACGTCGCACGAACCTACAGGTAGGGATCAGCGGCCTCCCCAATGAGCGCGCTACGCGGCCAGATGACCCGCGGCTGGGCGCGGGTCGCAAAGACCCAGGTCGAGGAGATGCGGTGGCCGCCCATCGGCACCCAGTCGGGCATCTCATAGCCGGTGCAAAATACCGTCTGTTTGCTCTCGATCGTATAGCCGTCGGAAGTGTGCGCCACCACCCGACGGGAGGTTGATTCAACCGCTGCGATCTCATGGGAACAATACAGGGCGCCATCTTTCTGGGGCTGGAATTCCACGGTGTTCACGTTGCTGCGGGCCTGGTTTGGCTGTGCTTTATGGTGGCCCAATACTCCGTGCAAGGCGCACGTGATTTTGTACACCGTCGCCTGCTTTGTTTCGGGCTGTTCTGGCACGCGCTCGACATCATCTGGGTGGCCCTGATGTCTATGGTTTATCTCATGGGTGCGCGCTGATGGCACGCCGCTTGAATCCGGATGCTGCCAGTGCGGAGACCGCTGAGGAGGCGGGTGACGGGCGCGAGGGAGGTAGCTTGCTGACCTATACCATCGGGCTTTTCTTCGCACTGCTGCTCACCGGCGCCTCCTTCCTGGTCTCGCAAACCCACCTGTTATGGGCCCACGGCGTGCCGGCCGGGCTTGCCGTACTCGCCATCGCACAAATGGGCGTACACCTGGTGTTCTTTCTTAACATCAGCACGAATCCGGACAATACAAACAACGTAATCGCGCTCATCTTTGGTCTGTTAATCGTAACGCTCGTTGTCTCAGGCTCGCTCTGGATCATGGCCAATCTGAACGCAAACATGATGCCGATGTCCGCCATCATGGAGATGCAGCGGTAAGAGAAAGCCATCCTGGCGGCATCAGTCCATTAGAACGCGCCGCACTCCGTGACGCTGACGACTCCGACAGCCTCCTGGTGGAATAGCTGACGATATCTCGCCGAAACCTCGGCCACTTTGGCGCGAACCTCCGAAGTATCTGCGGTCGCGACGATCAGGACTTTCGTGGGATCCCGGCTCACAGTATGCGTTCGCGGATTTAACCATTGACCGTAAGCGTCATAGACCGTGAATCCATCAGGAAATAATGGGGTAACTGTTTGCTTAAGAAATTCGTTCCATTCCACAGCCGTCACCGGGTGACGATGTGGAACGCTGCGGCCGAAGAACATTTGTATCACGAGCATCGGCTTCTGATCTGGAAACGGGCATGCATCCTGAGCCTGCGCAGTGCCTGCGCAAGCCAGGACAAGCAAGATTGCCGCTACCGCAGCACGCCATCTGTCGCTGGTGTGCCAATGCCGTATGTTCAGTGGTGGGATCTGGAAAATCATGCTATCGCTCCTGGGTTCGCTCACCCTAAATGCCCGAGACGGCGACAAGATTACACCTGCTGCGCCTAGATCCGCTCTCTGGCGTTGGTGGGAAGGCGATTTGCCCTGCTTCGGACCGGCGCCCCCAGGGCAGATCGCAGGAGCACCTCAGAGTGTGAATATGTCTGCCAGCCAGTGGCTTTGAGGGTGCGGGCGTAATCAACATTTCGCCCGGTCTATAGCAAGGCCTAGCTCCAAGTCTGCTGGCCGCAGCGCCAAGCGCCGGGCCGAGTTAACACTGGTAGTGTTTCGGCCCGGGCCGGGGTCGCCTAGAATTTTGCGCTGATACTCAGGTCAAAATCACGAGGCGGCTGTCGCGTCAGGAAGTCATTACCGTAGAACGGAATATCATTGGTGAGATTCCGCCTGTCGGTCAGGTTGTAGACCGCGAATTTTGCCGTGTAGTTCTGGATGCTATAAAAGACCGCGGCATTCAAAGTGTATTGCCACGGTATCGTGGGCGACTGGTAATAGCCATTGCTGGCCGTGAGCTCTGAGATGATGGATGGGGGTAGGCCCGGGTAACCCAGCTCGGTTGCTGCTAGATTGATATATCCCGATTGCGTAGTCTCAACGGGCCCGGTCACCTGAATGTTGGCCTGAGCACCCCACCCGGACTCGAACTTGTAGTTGGCAAGTACATTAAACAGGTGTTCGGGCACGCCCGGATCCTTGAATGTCTGGTTCGGCTGCCACACGACGTCAACACCGGCGCCGTCAAAATTGACCCCGGGTTGCGCCGGAAAGTTATAGAAACCCGACGCCGAATCGAGAGTGGTGTGCAGAAACGAATAGCTGGCAGTGGCGAAGAAGTGCGGGTCCGGCTGGTAGTTGAGTTCGATCTCAGCCCCCTTGAGGTGGGCCGGGCTCTGAGTCAGCCCACCGAGTCCCGTGGGGATGGTCTTTTCCTGATAGAACACCGCACTGGAGATGAAGAGCGCCTTATTAAAGAGATCGAATTTGATCCCTGCCTCCTCCAGTAGTGTGTTCTGTCGCAGCTGGGCGGTCGGATTCTCACCCCAAGTAGCGACTGCGCCGTCGTTGGCCGTCGGAAGGACGTATTGCGCCTTGTTATAGGTGAGGTAAGTCGAAACATGTTCCGTCGGGCTGTATACCAGGCTGATATTTCCGTTGTACAGGCCGTACCAGCCCGTCGCCGCGTGCTGCGCCCAACCGTTGTACAGACCGGGGCCGCCCAGCGGATCCGAGTAATCCAGCTGCACAAGGTCTCCGCGTACGCCATACAGGAGACTCCACTGCGGCGAAAACTTCATCCGGTGCTCAAGGAAGATCCCGGCGTCCTGCAGATTGGAATCCGCGGTGCCGTTCTGGAATCCGAAGCCGTAGCGGCCGGGCAGGCCCCACTGCTGGTGACCAAACGCTGCATCGTAGAGGATCGAGCCTGCCGGACCCTGGAGCGACGAGGGGAATATCCACGTATTGGGGTTCTGGGACAGATCGAAGATGCTCACCGGCTCGTTCACGAAATCCTGGATATCGTCGACGTGAGCATACCGATAGGTGAAGCCAGCATCGATTTCTTGACTGACTGAGCTACCGAACTTGAACTTGAAATCAGTCTTGTTCTCAAGCGTGAAGCTACCCATGGCGGTATCGGCGTAGTAGTCCTCCGTCTGGTTATAGCGGTTCATATAGTCAAAAAATGTATTGTTTGTGACGGTGAAATTATCGGTCGCGTTGTACGTGCCGATAATTTGCGCCTTGCCGTGCAGTGAGTGCGCCCCGGTCCCGTCCGGTTCGTCGATGATGGTGCGACCATTGAGAATCGTGGTTCCCGTCAGGTCGATCTCCGACCCGAAGCCGGAAATGCCCTCGTTCGTGCCGCCTTCCCACCCGCCCGGGACGGTGCCAGTGAGATAAGTACCGTTATTGATCAGGGCCTGATTAACCCGATTGACACCATCATTCTCGCGGTAAGTGGTGTTTTCGATGCCGCCGGTAACCAGCAGTGAGAACTTCGGCGTAATCTGATCGATCACCGAGGCAAACACCGACTGCTGGTGGAAATACATGTCGTAGTAGTAGCTACCACTGTCGTCAATGGTGACACTGACACGTGCAGCAATATCCGAATTGATCGGGCCTCCAACGTCGGCGGACACCCGCCGCTTTTGCTGGCTGTCGAATTCGATATTGAAATCCTCTGAGGTCTTGGTGAGCGAGGGCATCTTGGTAACGACATTGATCGAGCCACCCACGCCGGCTCCCGCGCCGCCCTGAACGCTCGCCGGACCTTTGACGATATCAATGGAATCCACGCTGTTGAAACTGATTGGCGCTCCGTAGCCGTTCAGCGTGAAGCTGTCACGCATGCCGTTAAAGAACAGGTCGGCGTACTGACCACGGATGCGCGGGATGTTCGGTTCACCGAAGGAGGCATCCGAATAGCTACTGGAAGTGAGATACGAAAACCCGCCCGGATTCTGGACGTTGAGCGCATCGAGCTGAGCTTTGGAGAGCAGCGTGTTGTTGCGCGGCGTGTCCATCACGCCGAGATCCAATCCGTAGGCCGAAGTCGAGGTGACTGTCGTCGGGAGGATCAGATCGCCGCGGCGGATGCCATTGATAACAATTTCATCAAGATTCTCCGAAGCGGACATCGACACTGCGGTGCTGGCCGGTTGCGGGTTGGTCGGCGCAGGGCCTTCCCCATCCGCATACGCCAGATTCAAGCTCAGCGGCACCGCCGCCAATATCGCGGTCATTAATCGAGCCATCGTAACTCCCTGACTTATATATGGTGCGGGAACGATAGCGTTCCGCCCTTAGCTATTGAGCTATGCAGTTTCTATACCAGCAAATTCCCATCGATGGCCAGGCGCCATCCGAAGACACAGGCGACTGGGTAGAACTTTGAAAATCCATTGATCCCGGTTCCCCTGGGTCAGGATCAACTTCATGCGCCCCTTCCGCACCGTTGCCAATATGGTGCCACAAAATGATGCGCGCGCATCCTGCGTCGCGCACTTTAAGAGCGCCCAGTCCGCCCGAGGAGCGTTAGCCAAATCCACCTTCACGTTGCGGCACCCTGTTGCTCGGCGGCCAGCGTCTTCCGGCGGCGACGATGCAGGATCTTAGAGTGCTGACGAGTGCTTGCGGGCAGGCTTCAACCAATTGATTGTAGGTGGTTTGGTGGCGCCCCCGAGTTGCCTCGGCTCTGTCCACGCCCGGCTGCTGGTCTCATCATTCAGGATCGAGACCGCCTGTCTCAGAGACCGCTCCTGATCAGCGTGCGGAGCTTTGCGGAACTCCCACCTTCCAGAGATCCCACCTTTGCACGATATCCGCGACTAACGGCATTCCGGCATGTACCAGATTGCGGGTAGCCACCGGAAATGCATTTGGGAGTGCGCCCTGGCTGCGCAGGGCACTCAACGCGCTTTGGTGGGCATACGGTCGATCGAAATCAGAGCCCGTCCGCAGCACGGCGACCCGGCCTGGATCCAACAGTCCCGAAGCACCGGCACGAGTCAGTGCCTCCAGCGTGGCATTGTCTTCCTGCTGCGAGGTGCAATAGGTGCCTTTACCGGCGGTCAGTAGCCGCGTCCAGGAGCGCGCATGTTCACCCAGGCGCCTGCCTGTCCACCAAGTATCCGCGGTCGAGGTGTCACACTGAATCACCGCAGGTGGTTGATTTGCCGGCGCGCTTTGGTAGTGCCGCCGGTAGCTGCGCATGTCGTCAGCGTCCTCCAGTTGGGCCGAGCCTGACAGTTCAAGGGCCTCTTGTAGTAGAGCGGCATTGAGTTCAAATACTTCGGTCTGATATTCGAGCTTGGGCATCTCATTAGGCGAGCCAGTGCCAATCCCGAAGTATCCCTCCTTCCAACCGCGCGGGATCTCGCGAGCGTCAATCTCATGCGCAATACCGAAATCAACCACGTAGTGCGCCCAGGCTGCGGACCCTAGCGTGCCGCGCGCCGGATCGATGCCGGCGATGCCGGCGATCAGGAAGTACGACTGGCGCAGATCGAACAGCCCGCTATAAAGCACGGCCATTACGGAGGCTGCAGCGTTGGCATGTCCCATGCCGGTGGTCATCTGGCAGACTCCATCAGCCGTGCATTGCACTATAGGATAGTCGCTAGGCAGCCCGGGAACGCGCACTGGCCGCGTGGGCTGTAGCGCCTTGAGCCAAGGCGCGGCCTCGGGACCGAACATGTTGATGACCAGCACCTTCACGGGTATCGGCGTCGCGATAGCCAATGTCGTCGTGGGCTCGGCGGCGACTGCTGCTCGGCTCGATGTGAATAAAGTCATCCCAACAGCCACTGCCGCGGCCGCCAGCGCCTTAAACGCCGCTTCGAATCTTCCCTTTCGATTGCCCATTCGTGTGGGAGCCCGCTGGTCGCGCTCGGTGACGCTGACAGGATTCGATCTACACATGGTGTGCCATTCCATAGGTACGCCGGAGGGGAAATTAACTGTACAGGGAATTCGCTGATGAGTAAGGCTGAACCAAGCTGTCACTTTACTACGCCGAGGCAGCAACGCTTAGCCTGGACGTGTCGCGATTACCCGCGTCATGCCGGCCATACCCACCTCGCGCCTGACGTGAAAGCCCCTGGACTCAAGGGCGCAGACCACCCAATCCGCGGACAGGCGCAGTTTCCGATAAGTGCTAACCCGCTGCCGCCAGCCCGAACCGTCACGCTCGTGAAGGATGTCGTGCACTATTACCGCCTTCTCTTCGTACTCCAGAAAGCAGGTCAGTATGCGGTCCGCGTCGCTACGCACAAGTATGAAGCGGTCTGATTCCTCAAGAGGAATTGAGTAGTCGCGAAATGTCATCAGGAAAGTGCCGCCCTCCTCGAGGACCTGCGCCACGCCGGCAAACAGCTCTTCCACCGATCGCAGATCGGGAAGATGCGCCAGCGTATCGCCCATACACACGATAATTGCGACGGGTCCTGCAACGTAGCGGCCAAAGGACATCAGATCATCATTAACTATCCTTATTGAACGCGTACCGACTTGACTCCGCAATATCTCAAGCAGCGTTGCGGAATTATCGAGCGCCAGCACCGAATACCCGCTATCTGCCATGGGGACGGTATGCATGCCAAATCCGGCGCCCAGATCCACCGCTAACCGACTTTTTGTAGGTCGCATGCCCAGAGCATCCATTTCCGCCTGCCCGCGCGCCATTGCTGCGTCGAGCCCGCCGGCCATCCAGACATAGATAGGTGCAAGAAGGCTTTGGTAGTGGTGTGCGACTGAGGCCATCGGTGCGATTCCCGGCAAGGCTCGGATAGTAGATCTTAGCTCATGCAAACATCTTCAGAGCGCAGCCAGAGTCGGCCCACTGAGTGCCTTTGGCCGCTACAGCGCACTGTCTCCGGTGCTGTCGCGGCGCAATTTGCAAATCAGCCATGGCTTGTTTGCTATGCTCCTTTAGAGCCTGGATTGTGCTCCCAGCAGCTATGGAGCGTAATACGGTGAGCCTATCGGCGCTCCTTCCAGCGCCAAAGGAATGTCGATGTCCGCTAGCGCTCGGAACTCTGCGATACGGCCGGGCGAATTGCCCGATGAGCCACCACCGCTGGCGCCTAGTGCGACAGCCGACGAGAAAGATCGGCACTGGTACACCTATGTGTATCAGGGCGACCGGGTACCGCAGCTGACTGCGCGGGCACTCCTCATGGGTGCCGTACTAGGCATGCTAATGGCCACTTCCAACCTTTATACGGTGCTGAAGCTCGGTTGGTCCTTTGGCGTCGGGGTGACTTCGTGCGTGCTCTCCTATGTGATCTGGAACGCCCTGCGGGTCCTGAGCGCCGGTCGGCTATCGGCGATGTCCATTCTCGAAAACAACTGTATGCAGTCCACCGCCAGTTCTGCCGGTGCGGCCACCGGCACGACTATCGCCACCTGCTTTGGCGCCCTGCTCATCCTTGATCCGGCACACCACCATATCGCGTGGCCCGTGGTGGCGACCTTCACTTTTGCAACCGGGGTCATGGGCGTGTTGCTCGCGATCCCCACCAAGCGGCAGCTCATCAATTACGAGCAACTGCCATTTCCTTCGGCAACTGCGGTGGCCACCACCCTAAAGAGCCTGTACGCACACGGCGCCGTCGCTCTGCACAAGGCCTATGCGCTGATCCTGGCACTCGCGGTGGGCGCAATAGTAGGTGTACTTAACACGGCGGAGGATCAGTTTGTTGCCCTTGGGCACTTCTTCACCTGGATGCGCACGCACATTGTCGACATCCATATGCCGGAGCTGGTCCCAGCGACAGGAATCCGGCTGCTCGCCGGCAAGCCGATGGTCGGGTTCGGTTTTGAGCCCAGCGGGCTGCTGATTGCGGCAGGCATGATTATTGGGTTGCGCGGCTCGCTGTCGATGTTTGCCACCTCTGGGGCCCTCTATTTTTTCATCGGACCATGGTTGGAGTCGATCGATGCGGCTCACGCTGGTGTGGCTGGCTACGTAGCTTCGATCCCAACCGTGGCCGGTGGCACAATGTTTCATCCGATGCGCTGGTCGCTCTGGGGCGGCGCATCCATCATGGTATTTGCGGGGCTCACTTCGCTTGCATTTCAGTGGCCGACCATCGTGCGGGCGTTTCGGAGCCTGCGCCGCCGCAAGTCCGCCGCACCGCGCAAGGACTCCATACAGGAGATCATGGCTGAGATCGAGATTCCTGGGCGCTGGGTGGTTATCGGCATCGTTCCGGTTGGCCTGGCACTGGTGGCCCTGCAGGTGATTGCCTTTCGCATTCAATGGTGGGCTGGATTGATTGCAGTCGGAATGTCCTTCGTGCTGGTCCTGGTAGCCTGTCGTGCGGTGGGCGAAACCGATACCAATCCCATTGGCGCGATGGGCAAGGTGATGCAGCTCTTGTTCGCTATCCTCTCGCCCGGCAACTCGACGCACAATCTAGTTTCGGCCGGTGTTGGGGCAAATTCCGCAGCCGCGTCCGCAGAACTGCTCAGTGATCTAAAGGCCGGCTACTTGCTTGGCAACAATCCGAGAAAACAGTTTGTAGCGCAACTGACCGGAGTCTTGTTCGGAACCCTGGCGGTCGTGCCGGCCTGGTACCTGATGATTCCAAATATCGCAGCGCTCGATAAGTATCCGCTGCCGGCCACGCAGGTTTGGGTGGCGGTGGCGCGAGTGCTCTCTTCGGGCGTCGAGAGCCTGCCGATGAGTGTGCGAATCGTAATCGTGGTGGGTGCGCTGATCGGCATCGGCGTGCCGCTCCTGGAGCGCTCATTCCCACGCGCGCGACCGTGGCTGCCCTCAGCAATGGGTCTCGGCCTGGGTTGGGTGATCTTTTTCAGCAATGCGCTGTCATTTGCGATCGGCTCCATTATCGGGTGGCTGTGGCGCAGGTTTCATCAGCGCAGCGAAAAGATCTACATGCTGCCCTTGGCCTCAGGTCTGATCGCCGGAGAGTCTATTTTGAAGGCATTATTGGCGATGCTTGCGACCGCAATCGGCCTGGCTGGCTAACCCGGGGATGCAGCAGCTTTTCGCTGCTGATTGACGCGCTGCTCTACCGCACCTGAGCAGACTTCTGAAAGGCTAGCAGAGCCCCTGTAATGCCAGTTTATCCGGCATTGCCAACACCTAGGCCACAGGGTTCTTGAGCGCCCACCACGGTCGGAGCCAGGCTCGCCAGGGTGCCCGCCATGTTTTTATGGATCACGCATCACCCTTACCGGGAGCGCGGAGCAAGGCGATGAGATCGGCCGCGACGAATCGTTGCAGTACCTCGAGCCCCAAGCGCCTCGCGGCCGGTAGCATCCGGGTATCAGGCGAAATTCGTGACAACGATCTGTGTCTGCGGGTGTACAACGATGGCCCAGCTCTGCCCGCAAGCGTCCAGGCGCAACACACAGGTATCGGACTGCGTAACCTGCGTACCCGCCTGCAGATTCTTTATGGCAGCAACTTCAGCCTCCATATTCAAGACGCCGCTGGGGGCGGCGTGGAGGTGGTGGTCACGTTACCCTTCCAGAAGAGCTGAGCTCTCGCGAGCAGGCGCGTCAAGATTTACTCGGGGCGGTCCGCAGCGTAGCCGGCGCGCAGGGATGCACCGCACATTGCCAAAAATCATCGCGCTTTGCTCATGGGTTGGTCCGGCACGCTGCGCGTGCCGCCACCAGCCTAGCTCTTGGGCGTTTTCTTCCGGGGCCGCACAAGCGTCAGTGACTTGGCAATCTGGGCCGGCTTGAGCACGGGTTTGGGTGTCCGGCCCAGAAACTCCTCGAGCGGCTTGCCGTTCTTGGAGTGTTCCGCGATGACCTTGAGTGCGATCAGGCTCGGCACCGCAATGATAATGCCCGGGATACCCCAGAACCAACCCCAGAACCACAGCGCGAGGAACACAATTAGCGGATTAAGCTCGAGACGGCGACCGAGGACCAGAGGCTGGATGAACTGGCCCTCGATGGTAGAGAGCGCCAGAAAACTGCCGGCGACGGCGGCCACGTGCCCAATACTTTCAAAAGTGACGAAAGCCACAATGGTCAACAACACCAGTGTGATCGCCGGGCCGACGTAAGGTACAAAGTTGAGGATCGCTGCAATGGCGCCCCACAGCAGCGGATTAGGCATCCCGAGCAGCATGGTGATTGCGGCAGTGCCCAGACCCAGTCCTACATTGATGAGCGCGATACTGACGTAGTAGCGGCTGACTTCGGTGCGCACGGCGCCAATGACCTTCAACATGTGGGATGACTTCAGATCCTTGGCCAATGATGCGGTCATGCGCGCCAGCATCGGAGGTCCGCCAGCGAGAGTGAATAGCATCACGACAATCACCGCCATACCGCTCACTAACACCGAGTTCATGAGATCTAAGAACACTACGGCCACGTTGGATGCTGGTCGTGCAGCAGGCTTCGGGATCCCGGGGGGCGGGGCGAGGGCATCTGCCGCCGCTGCATTAGCGCGCGGGGGCGGCGTCGCGGAAATTTGCGCCATCTGCCCCGCGCTGTCGGTCAACATTTCAAGGCGTCCGAACAACTTGCTAGCTGGGCGCAGCGCTTTCTCGATAGTGCGTATCGTTTGCGGCGCTGCGGACCACCACGCTTCAGCCGGCGCACGCAGGAGATTCACGGCAGCGCCCGCCACTACCGCCAGTAACGCCAGCACCAGTAACGCAGCGGCGCTGCGCGGTAGGCCACGCCGGTGAAGAGCCTCGACCGGTGTGCTGAGGATCAGGGAGAAAAGAATCGCCATCACGATCGGCACAAACGCGGTATGCGCAAAGTAGAGCAGCGCCCCGATTAGGGCGGCAGCAAGGATCCGCACCGCGAGCGGACTGCGGCGCACGGGCAGCGACTTTGGGGCTTCTAAGGCGTCTGGGGTATTGTTCATGAACTGCGCGTCGCTGTAGGTAAATGAGGCCGCAAGCGGCAGCGTCTGATCGAGAGCGTGACCGCTCACACTCGCGCAACGGCTGTATGCTTTCCTGCTGGGTATGTTCTATACCTATTTGCTAGGCAAGTCCCGCAGTGTTGTTGCGTCCATTACGGGCACAACATCAATGATAAGGTCGAATAATTGTTGCTGTTCGCTTGGGTGGGTCGGCCTAATCAGGAGTCCGCGCGCTTCTCTTCCCGAGAATAGATGCGCAGTACGGCAACAGCCAGTGACATTACTACCGGGCCCACGATCAAACCGGAAACGCCAAAGGCCTCGAGTCCGCCGAACAGGGCGATGAACACCAGTACCGCGGGCATTGCCGAATCACTCGCCAGGCGCGGTCGAATCACGTAGTCGCTGAGCCCGATAATGATCAGGGCGCCCCACAGGATTTCGATAATCGCCCGCGTGGGGTGCCCGCTCAGGAACAAGTAGATGCCGATCGGAATCCAGATCAGCAGCGTACCGACCGCCGGGATCAGCGAGGCAAATGCGGTGCAGATACCAAAGAAAACCGCCTGCGGCACATCGGTAATCAGGTATCCGATGGTCGCGAGTACCCCCTGAGCCAGACCGGTGACGAATGTGCCGGTGACGGTAATGCGCCCGACACGGCGAAATTCGGCCAGCAATGCCTGGGTGTGGCCGGTCTCAAACGGCGCTACCGCGGCCACTGCCGCGACAATCTGCTTCCAATGCCGCAGCACCGCATCCATCGCCATAAACGCGAACAATAATTCTATCAGCGTACCAAAGGTCCCCGAAGCCACGGATCCTGCAATCGCAGCGGAGCGCGAGGCCAGTGCGCCGGCACCGGCTTCGACCCGCTCGATGACGCTGGCCGGCGACAGTCCCAGACGCCCAAGCCAGTTAGCCACCGATTCGACCCAAAGGTAGATAGCTCCATTGGGCTGTGCCTGATCATGGGCCAGTTTTGCCAGCACCATTGCGCGCGCGACAAACAGCGATGCAAAACCACTCACGAGACCCAGGATGATCGCCCCGGAACCCAGCAAGGTGAGCAGCGAAGCCGCGGCCGGTCGTCGGGTGTGGCGAGCGAGAAACGCGTACACCGGCTCAAGCGTAAAGGCCATGACCGCGCCCAGCAGTAGACCAGTGGCAAACGGACGCGCCAGCCAACAAATCAGCAGCACCGCACCGATCGCGAGCCAAGCCAATGCTTGCCGCTTCGTCATGGCATCACTGCCAACCCGTACAACCGATTGCACACGGGATTGTGCAACTGCCCGGGCAACTTCCAGAACTTTGGGCCTGCCGTAGGACACCCTCGTGTTTGAGCGCCGGTTCTCATAATTTCATAATGCCTTGGTTCGACGCTGAGAGTGCCCCTGAGAATTCTCCCAACGAAGCTGTGGGCCGCCTGGGTCGTGGTAAAGAGCCATACACACGGCTCTTCAGTTGAAGGAAACACGAAGGTACAGATGACTGCCGCCGCGACGTACGTCGGTCACGCCGCCCCAGAGCGGATCGCGAGGCGCAAAGGTTTGGCCCATGACAAGGCCGGGACGGCCGTCACCTTCCTCTCGTCCGGCAATCTGCGGCGCCAGCGTCAGGAACTGCTCATCGATCAGCCGTTGCTTATAGAAATCACCGAGCAGAATCGGGCCGCCTTCGACTAGGATCCGCTTAACGCCCGACCTTCGCGATACCTCACGCAGGATCGCACTCGCCTGGATTTCACCAGCACCACGCCTGAGCGCCCGCACCTGTACCGCGGCAGGCAGCTTCTGACGGTTGAGACGCCGTGCGCCTGTCGCGCTCGTCAGGATCAGGACAGGGACCTGACCGGAGCTGAAGACCGGCAGCCGTAGATCAAGCCGCCCACTCCCGCTGACAATGACATTCAGTGCTGGCCCGCGCTTACCCAATGCGGCCCGTAACTGCCGGTAGCCAGATGCCAATTCCGGGCAAATCGCCTCGGGCGTCCATACGGCTTGAGGATCGGCTTTCAGGGAACCCGAGCCCACAATGATTACATCAGTCACGGCACGCACCAAGCCCATCACCAGGCGATCCTGCGCACTGAAGCCACTGATATCGCCACCGGTCGCATGCCCTCTGGTGTGCAGCGAGACCACGCCATCCAGGGTAGTCACAAAGTTGCTGCAGACCCAAGGCTTGGAGCGCACCGCTGGCAGGTGGAATTTTCCATAGAGGCGCTTGAGTTCGGCAGGCAAGGGGACCAGGTGTCCCGGTCCCGCCGACAAAAGAGTTTGCAGCGGCGCGAGCGAGCCCGCGCGGCGAATCGCAGCGGATTTAGGCACGCACCGAGTCCCCCTGAGCGTGTAGTACCTAGCGTCGCGATCGCATCATATCAGCCCTTGACGTTCGGCTTCGGTCGATCATCCCCTTGAGAGTTCTCGCTATGCCAATGGCCCTGCTTATCCTCATATGAGATCCGGGTCGATTCTCCCGGGGCCGCCTGTTCTTCCGCAGCATGCTGAGCGGCCTTGCGGGCGCTTTCGTGCGAAGGGAAGGTCTCCGAAAAGGTCTCATCCACTTTGTACGCCCAGCCGCCGTCGTGTTGGACGATTTCGTAAGTCAGCTTCGTCATGGGTCGCTCCAGATTCGCCAGTGGCCTAGGTAGCGAGTATCCCACACTCGCTTCGGCGACTTAAGCTTTAGACGGAAGTGACATCAACTCCAGGGGGCCGGGCCGTTTTCCTGTCAGCGAGCGCCTACAGCGCCCGCAAGTTTCGTACGGTGCGGTCTGCGGCGCCGGACTCTTCGCCACCGGCGGCGCCGGCCGAAGTTGTCAGCAAAATGGACTCCAAGCGATCGGGGAGTGCTGCCAGCGTTGAAAGCACCTGCTCCGCCGATACAGGTCGAGCAAGCAGGTAGCCTTGAAGGCTGATGGGAGCCATGGCAGAGAGCATCATGAGCTGCTCCCGACATTCGATACCTTCGGCCGTAACCTCAAGCCCGATGTTGTGGCACAGACTGACAATGGCGCGCGCAATTGCCGCCGATCGCACGCTGGTGTGAATACTTGCGATCAGCGTACGATCAAGTTTTACACGGGTCAGCGGTAATTTTTCCAGCGAAGAAAATGTAGAGTACCCAGTACCGAAATCATCCAGTGCAATGGAAACGCCTTGATCGCGCAATTCCTGCAGGACCTCGATGGTCGCCATACCCGTCTGCAGCACATTTTCGGTGAGCTCAATTTCGATGCAGCGCGCTGGCAGCTTATAGGTCTGCAGTAGCCGCAGGATGTGTTCCACAAACTTGCTATCGAGCAGTTGGCGCGAGGAGAGGTTTATGGCAACCTTGGCCTCCGGCCACGCGCCATGATGCCAATGCGAAGCTGCCGCAATCGCCGAATCAACAACCCAGTCGCTGATCTGCATGATCAGGCCGGACTCCTCAGCAATTGCCAGGAACTCAGCGGGCGCCGCCCGACGGCCGTCAGGCAACCGCCAGCGCAGCAGGGCCTCAACCAGCCCGGTGCCTAAGCTGCTTGCACTGACTTCGGGCTGAAACACCAGCTCGAATTCCCCCCGCTCCAGCGCGTGGCGCAGGCCTTGTTCGGTGCTGAATTTTGTTGAGGCGGACTCCAGCAATTCAGGACTGAATTCGCTCAGCTGGCTGCGCCCGAGCGCCTTGGCTCGAAACAGCGCGGCATCAGCGGCCCGCAGCAATGCGTCCGCGTTGCTGCCATGCTGGGGATAGAGGCTTGCGCCCACACTGATGCTGACCATCAGTTCGCGTTCATCGACGCGCAGGGGCGTGTGGAAAGCACGTACCAGATCCCACCCGGCGACCCGCACGGCTCCTTCGCTGGCGACGCTATCGTAAATGACCGTAAATTCATCCCCGCCGAGGCGCGCCGCAAAACCATTGGCGCCGGTGGCGTCCCGCAGGCGTTCGGCCACGGCAGCGAGTACCCGATCGCCGAATGCATGTCCCATGCTGTCGTTGATGTTCTTGAAATTATCGAGATCGAGAAAGAACACGCCTACGTGGGACTTGCTCGCGGCAGCCTGTGTGATCGCTTCTTTCAGATGTGTAAAGAGCTGCCGTCGGTTTGGCAGGTCTGTCAGTGAATCGTGCTCTGCCAGATGCTGTAGTTCGCGCGTCCGCAGCATCACTTTGCTCTCAAGCTGCTCCTGGTAATGACGTGCCACCTCCTGGGCGGTAGCCAGCTGATCGGCCATTTGATTGAACGAGATAGCCAGATCATCGAGTTCGCGAATGCCCCCGCGCGCCACGT
>Ga0182030_10000873_pt1 | contig 59673 bp, 57 predicted proteins | sample 812S3MmetaG_FD_121299 | JGI IMG/M metagenome (GOLD analysis project Ga0182030, IMG submission 121299) | Permafrost microbial communities from Stordalen Mire, Sweden - 812S3M metaG (Illumina Assembly) | ecosystem: Environmental > Terrestrial > Soil > Wetlands > Permafrost | place: Sweden... | reverse complement strand
CGGAGCGGTTCAGCAGCACGTAACTCTCCGCCAGGTCGAGCAAATGGCTGATCTCGGGCGGGCGGAGCCCTTCGATCTGGAGGAGATGTTTCTGACTGTAGAACACGAGGGGCGTTATCGGGGCCGGATCGAGTCGGCGTCAACCGGCGGATCAGACCGCGATGATGGTGTCGCTGTAGGCCAGGACTTTCCAATCGCGAGTCAACAGCCGAAACGGCGTGCTGAGTGCCTGAGCCACGAGAATGCGGTCGAATGGGTCCCGGTGCAGAGGCGGGAGCAATTTGAGCGCGCGAACATGCGCCGATGTGATATCGACTGTCTTGAAACCCGCGTCCCGGAACGCGTCCATGGCCTCTTCTCCGGATAAGGGCATCGGGTTCGGTATGCGCGTCGGTTCATGCTTGATGGCTATTTCCCAGGCGGCGGCGACGCTGACGAAAACCTCATTTTCCGGATCGCCGATCAACGTCCTCGCCAGGTCGGAAAGGGCGAATGTTCTGGCGATGGCCCACAGCGCGACATGCGTGTCGAGCAGGAGCTTCACGTGACTTTGCCCTCAAAGAGATCCGCGATGAGGTCGTTGTCCTGGTCGATGTCGTCCGGAATGACCCACCGCCCTTCGGCGACACCGAGGCGTTTGCCGGCAGGTGGCGCGGCAAGCGGCACGAGCCGCGCGGCGGGGCGGCCGTTGCGGGCGATGATGATCTCGGTTTCCTGGCCGGATTCCAGGGAGTCGACGAGTTTTGACAGGTGTGTTTTGGCTTCCAGCATGTTGACGGTCGGCATGGTGTCATCCCTGGTCTGGTCGGACCAGACTAAACCCTACGCGCCCTCCTGTTCAAGGACGCGCCATACCGCCGCACCGCGTTCAGGTGAATGACTATTGCCGCACGCGCAATCACGCCAGAAAATGCGCGTGAAATGTGGAAAGGTTGCGCGGATGGCCGGAAGCAATCGCAAGACGCCAAAGCGCCCCGTCAATGTGACACTCAACAGCAATCTCGTCGCACGGGCGAAAGCGGACGGTCTGAACCTGTCCGCCGTCGCCGGGGAGGCAGTCGCCGCCGCCCTGGCCCGCGTCGCGCGCGCCCGATTTGAGGCGGAGGTCGCCCAGGCATGCAAAGCTCACGAACGCTATCTGGCGGATAATGGCAGCCTTGGCGACGCCGTATGGGCCGAAACGGAGTTCGATGAGCCTGCCTGATTGGCCTGGCGTCGTCCGCCACCGAACGCGGCGGGTACGGGCACCCTATCTGCTGGTGGTCCAGCATCACGCCATTCCGTCCTCGACACGCCTCGTCGCACCCGTGTCGCCGCCGGTTCCCGGCGATGTCGATGTTCTCGCTCCCAGACTGATGATCGACGGCGTTTCGCACCGAGCGCGCATCCTGGACATCGGCGCGGTCCGGGTGACGCTGCTGGGTGAGACAGTGGTTTCGATGGCGACCGATCGCGACTCGATCCTCGCGGCCATCGACGTTGTGCCGCATGGTTATCCGGTGGGCCTTGCTGGTCTGGGCTGGTAGGCGGATCGATCCGGCCAGGCAACGGGTGAGCTGAAATTTCGTCCGCCGGGCGCTGCGCCGCGTGCCGTCGCCGGCGGCCCGGGCCGAGGGCGGCGCTCCGCGCTATCGCCCTCTTGCCGGTCCGCCTGCGCCGTCACGCCGCTCCGCTCGCTACAAGTGGCCTCGGACGCAGCGAAACCCGATGTTGACACTCCGGACGTCCGGCCCGTGCCGGTGCCGGCACGCGGCACGCGCGCCCCGCGCCTCGCTGCTCCACGACCCGCCGCGCAAGACACGCTCCGCCGCGCCGCCGCTCAGCCACGCGGACCCATCGACCGGGGCGTTGTTGTAGCTGTGGTGCCAGCGGTCCTCGCACCATTCCCACACATTGCCGAGCATATCGTACAAACCCCAGGCGTTCGGATCTTTGCCCTTCACCGGATGGCTTCCGGCTTTGCGGTGGTCGTATTGCTTCTCCGGCCAACCACTTGAGTCAAATCCATTATCCAGTTCGAACCCGATGCCGCTGTTGCCGGCGTACCAGGCGATGTTGTCCAGCACCGGCGCGTTGTTCGCGCCGAGGATTTCGATCGGTCCGGCATAGGTCGCGGTGTCTTCGCCGGCGCGGCAGGCGTATTCCCAGCGCGCCTCCGACGGCAGCGTCAGGTCCAGGCCTGGCACGCGCTTGTTAATTTCGGTCAAAAATCGTTGCGCATCCTCGAATGACACCGTTTCCACCGGGCGGGTGGGGGATTCGAAATAGCTGGGATTGTCGCCCATCACGGCCTGCCATAGCGCCTGGGTGCACGGCGTGTCGAACATCCAGAAGTCTTGCGCGATGGTGACAGCGTGGCGCGGACCTTCGTTGCCGTAACGTCCGGGTTCGTTGTCCGGCGAGCCCATCTGGAAGCGTCCCGCCGGGATCAGCCGCAGGCGTTGCGTCACCGCCGGCCCGCTCCTGGCGGGGACGTCGATGTCGGCCCAGGTGCCGAAGGAGTCCGTGCCGGTGGCGGCGGCCCAGACGGGTTTCGGAGGAAGCGCTGGGCCGGCGGGCACGATCGCGGGGCGCGCGGATGCCGGCGAAGGCGGCGCCGGCCGGGTCACCGGGGCGAACGCGACCGGTTCGGGTGCTGGCGTCGTGTCGGCCGCGTTTCCGGCGGACGCCGACAACGGCCGCGCGCCTCGCAATGCATCGCGAACGGACGTCGACAGTTCACGCAATTTGAATCGGACGTCGCGGTGATCCGGATCCTCGAGTTCCAGCACCAGGAAATCCGTAATCTGCCGCCGCCGTAGCAACGTCAGCACCGCCTTGTCGAACACCTCCCGTTTGTCGTCCGGATCGACATGCCCGGTGTCCGTGAAGTGAAACGGAAAAATCAGATTGTTCCGGCCAAGTGTCTTTTCGCGTTCACGGAAGCGCAGCACTTCCTTGCAGCACCACTCGCTTTGCAGAAACGCGGGCGTCAGGATCGGAATGATGAACGACGCGGTGTCGAGCGCCTCGTGAATCTTTTCTTCCCAGTCAGAGCCCTTGGGAATTGCCGCGACATCCTGGAAAATATGGACTTTCGGATCCCGTCCGATCAGTCGTTGCAAATCGTCCGCCAGCAAACGGCGCAACCGGCTCAGATGCCCGCGCGACGCGGTGTCGTCGGAACTCGTGTAGCTCCAAAAGCCGATCGGTTCGAGGGTGGCTGGCATGGACGAAGGGACGGTCCTGGGCTGCTCTGGCGCCAGGGTACGTCGCGGTCCCGTCAGCGGCAAGCCGCGTCCGGACGGAATCAGCCGGTCAGCGCCTCGCCCGGGGCGGGCGGAAACGTCACGCCCTCGTACAATTCCGTCATTGGCAATTCGATCCCAACTTCAGGCAGATCGAGGATGGCATCGCCTGGCGGCACGTGTCCGACCCAATCGTCTCCATCCCGGGAAAACACCATCGCGCCGCGCCGCGACTGCTCCAGCATCACATAGCGTTGGATGGACGGCGTGTCCCGATATTCCCAGTTCTTCTCGAACCGGTCCGTGTCGGATGTGCCGGGACTGAGAATTTCGAACACGACGATGGGATCATGAACAACCGTCGCTCCCCATGGAACCGGGGAACACACGATAAATGCGTCTGGATAACGGATGCGTCCCGCGACCTGGATCTTCAGTTCGCTGCCGTGACCCTGGCATCGATGGCCCCGCAATCGATTGAATAGCATTCCCAACAGATTGAACTGGATTTGAGAATGCGCCACAGTACCGCCCGTCATCGCGACCGGCTGGAACCCGTCAAACTCGTATTTCAACTCCTGCCGGCTTTCCCAGTCGAGGAACGCCTCCAGAGTCATGGGTTTCGCGACCGCGCTCATGAACAACCCATAGCACGGCGAGGCACCCGATCCAACGGCGCCGTTCCTTAACAGCCGATGCGCGGCGCTGATGCCAAACGTTGACGATCTCATGTAACTGCATTATCCTCACAATACGCAATTACGTGATCGCCGATGCCCAGAACCACTCAACACCCCAAGGAAAGCAGCTTCAATTTCCGCATCGATCCGGAGTTGAAGACCGCCTTCACCCAGGCAACCGAAGCTGAGGACAAGCCCGCCGCTCAGGTGCTGCGGGACTTCATGCGGGCTTATGTGAAAAGCCGCGAACGGCGCGCCTTTGAGGCGGAGGCACGCCGGCAATCGCTGGAAGCGGCGGAACTCTCTCGGGATCCACTCAGCGAAGAGCACATATCACTCAAGGAATACGAAGCCCTGCTCGAAGAGGATCCGTTCCGTGATGAGTCGAAGGCGTGAAACGAGGCGAACTCGTCACAATTGCCGTAGGGGGCGATTACGGCAAGCCGCGGCCCGCGTTGATCATACAATCCGATGCGTTCAGCAGCCTTGGCTCCGTGACCGTGTTGCGCCTGACCAGCGAATTGCACGACTGGCCGACCTTTCGGGTTACCGTTCAGCCATCGCGGCAGAACGGCTTGCGACAGCCATCCCAGGTGATGATCGATCGGCCGATTGCCCTGCCCCGATCAAAAATCGGCGCCGTGTTCGGTCGCCTGGAGGACGTCGTGATGACGACCGTCAGCCAGACGCTTCTGGTCTTTCTCGGACTTGACGATTCAGCGCGATGAAGGCGAGACGCGCCGGTATGACGCGGTCTCGCCCGCCCCCCTCAGTGAACCGACAGCGCCAACATCTCATGCTGCATGATCGCGGCCATCGCCGTCGCGCGGTCGCCCGCCAGCGCCATCGGCGTGCCGTCGGCCGCGTGGATCGCGAACCCCGCCTCACCGTTGACAATCACCGGTTTCACATAGGCGATGTGCGACACCCCAAGAGCGCTCAATTGGTCGGCGGTCATGTGACGAACGTCGAACGAACGGAAATCGATCTTTTTGTCTTCAATGTCGTTATCGTTGCTCATCTTCGCACTCCTTTTCGGCCACGGCCCTCGTAAGGCACCGATGCCAATCTGATACTGGAAGAACGCTTCTCACTCCGGTTCGGTTTCAACCACCTTGGTCCGGATCATGTCCCTGGTTTTCGTACCAGAACCAGACGCCGCCCGGGTGATCGGGATCGTTTTGACCTTGGGCTCCGGCATCGGCCGCGCGAGGTCGATGTGCAGCAACCCATTATCGAGCCAGGCGCCTTTGACCTCGATCCCCTCGGCGAGCACGAAGGCCCGCTGAAACTGCCGCGCGGCGATGCCGCGATGCAGGAACACGCGTCCCTGGCTGTCATCGGTCTGACGGCCGCGGATCACCAACTGGTTGTCCTCCTGCGTCAATTGGAGGTCGTCCATGGTGAACCCCGCCACGGCGAGCGTGATGCGCAGCCCAACCGGGCTGACCTGCTCGATATTATACGGCGGGTAACCGTCGGAAGATGTCTTGGCGGCCCTCTCCAGCATTTGCTCGAGATGGTCGAATCCCAGGAACAACGGCGAGGCGAACAGTCTGGTGCTCAAGGCCCCCTCCTTGGAGCGAAGCGATGACCGGAACCCGCATCGGCATTCCGGCCGTGTAAGAGGATGGTCAATCGGAGCGCCGGTTACAAGAGGTCATTTGCAACGGGTGCCGGCACGAGGAGTGCCGGCGCGGGATCGGCGGCCGCGAGACCAAAAGGCCGCGGCGGCGCGCCAAACCCCACGGCGCGGACGCCCAAACCATTGATCCGATCCGGAACGAAGTCTACATGCGAACGATGCTTGCCACCGCTCCCGACACCATCCCGATCCTGATCGCGCCGAATCCGTTGCTGAAGGCGAAGGCCAGACCCGTGGGCCGGTCGGATGACGCCGCGATTCGCGATCTGGCCGCGAAGATGCTGGCGTCGATGTATCTCGCGCCCGGCATCGGCCTCGCCGCGCCGCAGGTGGGCCAACTGCTGCGGCTGATCACCATCGACCTGATGCCCGACAACAAGCCGGCCCCGATCACCCTGATCAATCCGGAGATCGTGGCGCTCGCGGACGATCTGGCCACCCGCGAGGAAGGCTGCCTGTCGCTGCCCGGCCAGTACGCCGAGGTGACACGGCCGGCGCGCTGCAAGGTGCGCTATCTGGACCTGAGCGGCGCGCGCAAGGAGATCGAGGCGGACGGGTTGCTCAACGCCTGCCTGCAGCACGAGATCGACCACCTGGAGGGGGTCTTGTTCGTCGATCATTTGTCGGCGCTCAAACGCAACATCATCATGCGGCGGCTGGCGAAAGAGCAGCGGCAAAAGCGCGATGACGATAAGAAGCGCTGACCTGACGAGGCGACGCGGCCAGCGCTCCCGCCGCGCTCACTGACATGCGCCTCGCGTTCATGGGCAGTCCGGACTTCGCCGTTGCCGCCCTTCGCGCGCTGCACGCGGCGGGCCACGAGATCGCCGCGGTCTATTGCCAACCGGCCCGTCCGGCGGGACGCGGCCAGGCCGTCCGCCGCTGTCCGGTGCATGTCGAAGCCGACTCGCTTGGCCTGGATGTCCGGACCCCGACCCGCCTGCGGACCGTGCCCGAGGAATGGGAGGCGTTCGCGGCCCTCGATCTCGACGCCGCGGTGGTGGCGGCCTACGGGCTGATCCTGCCGCCCGCGATGCTGAACGCGCCGCGCCGGGGGTGCCTCAACATCCACGCCAGCCTGTTGCCGCGCTGGCGGGGCGCCGCGCCGATCCACGCGGCGATCCTGGCGGGCGACAGCGAGACCGGCATCACGATCATGCAAATGGACGCGGGCCTGGATACCGGACCGATGTTGCTGCGGGAGGCGGTGCCGATCACCTCCATCACTACGACCGCCGCACTGCACGACACCCTGGCCGAGCTCGGCGCGCGGTTGATCCTGACGGCGCTCAGCGATCCGCCGGCGCCGATGCCGCAACCTGAATCGGGCGCGACCTATGCGCCGAAATTGTCGCGGGAGGACGGGCGGATCGACTGGACACGCGACGCGACGGCCATCGAACGTCAGGTGCGCGCCTTCGATCCCTGGCCGGGGACGTTCTCGACCGTGGACGGTGTGGTTCTGAAAGTGCTCGCGGCGGAGCTCGCCCGGTTGGACGTGGCTGAGGGGTCCCTGCCCGGGACGCTGATTGAAGAGGGGCTGTGCGTGGCCTGCGGGCAGGGCGCGCTGCGCCTGACCAAAGTGCAATTGGCCGGGCGCGCCGCGATGGACGCGGCGGCGTTCCTGCGCGGCCACAAGCTCCCCCCCGGCACGCGCCTTGGCGCCTGACACCCACACGTACTGGGCCTTGTTGCTGGAGTATAACGGCGGCCCCTTCGTCGGCTGGCAGCGCCAGGACAACGGGCTGTCGGTGCAGGAGGTGGTCGAGGGCGCCGCGGCCCAACTCAATGGCGGTACGGCGGTCGCCGCCACCGTCGCTGGGCGAACCGATTCCGGAGTCCACGCGGCGGGCCAGGTTGTTTCGTTGGCGCTTCCCACCGGCTTCAGGGCGCGGCAAATTCGCGACGCGCTGAATTATCACATGAAGCCGCACCCGGTCGTCGTGGTGCGCGCCGCGCCGGCGCCCGAAGGATGGAATCCGCGGTTCTCGGCGGTGCACCGGTCGTACCGCTATCTGATCCTGAACCGGCGCGCGCGGCCCGCGTTGCTCCTGGGCCAGGCGTGGCATGTCGCCACGCCGTTGAACGCCGAACCGATGCACCAGGCGGCGCGAACCCTGTTGGGCAAGCACGACTTCACCAGTTTCCGCGCCGCCGCGTGCCAGGCGAAAAGCCCGATCCGCACCCTCGATCGTCTGGATGTCACGCGCGACGGGGACCTGATCACGATCGTCGCGGAAGCACGCAGTTTTCTGCATCACCAGGTGCGCAATCTCGTCGGCACGCTGCGTCTGGTGGGCGAGGGCCGTTGGCCGATCGAGCGCGTGGCCGCCGTGTTGAAGGCCCGCGATCGAAGCGCCGCCGGGCCCACCGCTTCGGCCGAGGGCCTGTGCCTGATGCGCGTGGGCTATCCGGTTGACCCGTTCGCGATCGCGGACCGCGCCGGTCCGCCTTCAGATCACCCCCAGCGCCCTTAATATCGGTATTTCCCGGGCGAGAAAGGCGTTCGCCCGTTCGGTCAGGTCGGCGATGTTGTCCTCCGCCGTGTCCAGGCGTTTTCCGTCCTTGACGAGACGCAGGCCTTGATCGGCGAGGAATGGCCAGACGAAGCGCGCCCATTCCTCCGGTTGGTCGTGACCGCGGCTTCTCGCCAAAAGGAAGAGTTGCTGGAAACGTCCAACCTGAACTCCCGCGCCGATCACGGGACTCGCGAGATGGTGAATGTCGTCGCGGGTTCGCGCACGCTCCAACAGGTGGCGGTTCAGTGACGCGCAGTTGTTCCGGACCTGTCGCTCGGCCGTTTCGCTTTGGCAAGGCGCCGCGTGGCCCGCTCCGACGAGCACCGCGGCGGCGGCCACCAACTGGGGCAGCGACAGCGCCGGCAACGCGCGCCGCAGGTCGGCGAACGACTTCGGCGCGTAATCCCGCGCCGCCAGTTCGGCGATCAGGGGAACAAAGACACCGGCGTCAAACGGCGCCTCGCCCTGGGCGATGGTCACTTTCAGCGGAACTGAATCGGCTGATCGCGTCAGGACGATTCGAGTCTCCAACGTGCGTTCGATCTGCTCCGCCGGGCCGAGACGGCGGATGCCGCGGGTATAAAGGTCGCGGCGGAACTGCTGATTGACGAAATAGTCGCGCATTTGCTCGCGCAGGATCGGGTGTTCGATGGCGTCGAGGAACGCGATGCCCTCGGCGGTCAGGTTGACCGGATCGACCAGATCGAGCGGCTCGGCGGTGGTGGCGAAATCGAGTTTCGCCGTGGCCAGCGCATCGGCCACGTCGGTGAAAAACATGCAGTTCCAGTCGCGATTGAAATACTCGTGCGCGAGGTAGTCGCGGCTTTGCGTCGAGATCAGCTTCAACCGGTCCTCGACGCCCGTCGCCGTTCGAGCGAACAGCGGGCGGGCGTCCAACAGCGCGCCACTGAACTTCAACGCGGCGTCGATCCGTTTCGTCACATCCCCGGAACCAGTTGCGTAACGTTCGTGCAACGCGAACACCTGACGCAAGGGATAGGCTGGCGACCAGCCGGGGAAACAGTTGTAGCTGACGTAGAAAATTCCGCCGGGCCGCAGGTGACGGGCGGCGAATTCAGCGATGAGCTTGTGGTTATCCCGGCTGACCCAGGTCCAGATGCCATGCAGGCTGATGCTGTCGAACGCGGGCAGGTCGTCGCGCGCGAGCATCTGTTCGAAGCTGTCATCGAGGATGGCTGGCTGAGCGCCGGAATGGTTCGCCAGGTCGCGGGCATGCGCGGCGTGCGCCGGATTGAAGTCGGTGCCGACGAACCGCGCTGAATTCGCGGCCGCGTTGATGGCGATGGATACCCCCTGACCGAAGCCGAGCTCACAATGCGCGGTGGTCTCGTCCACGTCGTTACAGACCAGACCACGCAGCAACAAGCAAAACCGCTGATAAACCGGCGATGTCTCCCGGTAATAGCCGTAGGTGTATCCGACGCCGGTGACATAACCTTCGCTCCAGACATCGCTCATGGCCGCCGGTCAATCCTTGCAATCTCCAGTGACAGAAACACGGAAACGTTGACGGAGCGTTAGCGAATCGGGGCCTGTCGCGATCGACCGATGAAATTAACCGGAAAGTCATCTCTCGCGCGCACGTTCCGTCTGGGCCTGGAGCCATGACGGAGACGAACGATGCGGTTGAAACTATTCTCGTGCCACCATTTGAAGCCGGAATTCACCTGCAACACGGACATCTTCCAGACCCTGGTCTCCAACCTGCCGGAACCCGAAGACGGCTCCTTCATGTCGGACCTTGGCGGCATCAATATCGCCGGCGACAACCTTTACTCGGAATTGCGCCACCAGTTTTTCGTGTGGAAGAACCTGATGGCGGATTTCGATTACATCGGGTTCGAGCATTATCGCCGGCCGTTTTTCATCGATCCGCTGCCGGCGGAACGTCTCACCCCCGATTTTCCCGACGTGCTACAGGCCCGGCAATTTTTCATGGCGATGAACAGCGTTGGGCTGCGCCGGCCGCCGGAGCTGTTCGAACGCTATCTGGCGATGCGGCGGTCATTCGGCCCGGCGGACATCACGGAAATCAAGCAATGGATCGGCGGCTACGATATCGTCGTGCCGCGGCCCAACCCGCAAAATATCGAGCGGCAGTGGAAAGAATGGTTCCCGGCGGACCATTTGTGGGACACCATGGTCGAGGGGATCCGGCAAAACCCGATGTTCCGCGGCCGGCCGAACTACATCTTTTTCCAGACCGAGACCTGCTGGTTCGCGAACATGTATATCATGCGGCGCGATTTGCTGGATGAATATCTGACCTTCTGCTTCGAGGTGCTGGCGTTTTGCCAGTCCCGGCTTCCGGTGACGGGCCGGGCACTCGGCTATTTCTCCGAACGGGTGTTCACCTTCTGGTTGTATCAGAAGCGGATCGAAACCCCCACGTTGCGCGTGCTGGAGTTGCCCATTCTGTTGTTGGAATCATCCTTCGTATCACCCGTGCAACCCAGCCTGACCGAACCTGTGGCGTGACCAAGTACCCCGATTCGTAATTACGGTGACGTATTCCGCGATCGTATCATTGAGGAAGGTACCAAATTCCTTTGAACGATCGTAGTCTTTTCCGCACAAGGACGCTTTTCCTGCCCTCCGAGCCGGCACCGTATTTATGAAACGCAGTACTAAGGCGACGTCCAACAATAAACGAGTCGCCTGACGGACCATCGTGTATCGTCATCCTCGGATCGACCCGGTAACAGAGGCGCACATGCTGGAAAACGGTGGAATATCGCGTAACTCGATCTTTGAGATAAATTGCCGCCTGAAGATTGAAGGCAACCCCATCGACGTCATGCCGCGCGCGAACGACGAATAGTATTACCACTAAGACACTAAGACACTAAGACACTAAGACACTAAGACACTAAGTACCCAGATTCGTAATTACGGTGACGTATTCCGAGATCGCATCATTGAGGAAGGTACCAAATTCCTTTGAGCGATCGTAGTCTTTTCCGCGCAAGGACGCTTTTCTTGCCCTCCGAGCCGGCACCGTATTTATGAAACGCAGTACTAAGGCGACGCCCAACAATAAACGAGTCGCCTGACCACCAGCCTTTCTCGGCATCCCCGGGCTCGAGCCGGGGATCCATCCAGGCACGGTGAGGCAATTGGTCCCCGGGTCAGGCCCGGGATGACGAGAGTGGAACGCCCACCTGACGGAGAGTGGAACGACCGCCTGACGCGATAACGGTTGGGCGTCGCCTAAGTTCATCGGTAAGAACTTAGTGTCTTAGTGGTAAAACTTTCTGAATGCGAAACAGACTCGATCGGCCGAAGGAAGGCGATTGCCTCGCGGCCGGTCACGTGAACCACGGGTACTGTGTCAATTTTTTCGGGCGGACCCCGGGGATTATCTGAGCAGGGCCGGGGATGACCGGATTGGACGTTGAATCGACGCGATAATGGTTGGAGGTTGCCTAAGCACCGGTATTCTGATTGCGCGTCGCGTGCGGCGCGAGCCATCCCATGATCGCGTCAGGCTCGGCGTCCGTCGTTGGCAAATACGGCTTGATATCCAACAGCGGCGTGCCGTCCAGGCAGTCGAGAAACCGCACCAGCAGCACATCCGGCCCTTCAAAGCCGTCGAACCGCACGACGGACAAGCCGATTGGGTTCGGACGCCATGGCGCGCGGGACGCGAACACGCCGCGCGGCGTGGCATCGAACGGCGGCGTGAACGTCAGTCGCGGCGATTTCGCCTGCTCCAGCCAGTAGATAAGGATCAGATGCGACATTCCGTCCAGCCCGTTCAGGCCTTCGACGAACGGCGCGAACACCTGAACGCGGCAGACCGGCGCGGGATCGGGCTGCCGCCCGTTGCGCGGACACTCGGCGATCGTGCGCCAGGGCGTGGCGATCGAACCGATCGGCGTCGCGGTGAAAGCCTGGGTCATGCCGCGAGTTTACCGCGCGCGGGAGTGTTTTGCCATCCCGGGCGTTTCAGAACGGTAGCAGAATATCCATCAACTGCTGACCCCAGCGTGTCGTTTGCAGATCGGTCATCTCGCCGCGGCCGCCGTACTGGATCCGCGCTTCCGCCATTCGGTCGTGCAGCACGGTATTGTCGGAGGCGATGTCCTCTGGACGGATCACGCCGGTGACCTTCAACTCCCGCAATTCGGAGTTCACCACGAACTCCTGCCGCGCCGCCACCACCAGATTGCCGTTCGGCAACACCTGCGTGACGACGCCCGCGAGGCGCAGGGCCACCGCTTCATTGCGCTGAATCTGTCCATTGCCGGTATTGCTGTTGCTGCTGCTGAGCGAAATCAGTTTCGACGGATCGGCGATGGTGGTGCCCAAACGGCTGGTCAGGCCGGCGAAATCGGGAATGCCGGCCTGTTCGCCGCTGACACGTGTCAATGTCGTGACGTTGTTCAACTGCGCCGAATCGGTCATCGAGACCACCACCGTCACCAGATCGCCGACGTTCGCCGCGCGCTGATCCTTGAAGAATGCGCGCGAGCCTTGCCGCCACAGCGCGTTCGCCTCATTGGGCGCCCTTTCCGTCTTCGGCATGGGCATGGTCATCGGCCGATAGTTGGGGTCTTTGGTGGGGTCGGTGGATTTGCTCATTTCGGGGGATCGGCCGACTTCCGACAACCGCTGCAACGTGCCGCAGCCGGTGACCGCGAGCCCACAGGCCATCAGCGCTACCCATCGCGAAGCCATGGTCAACCTCCCAGCGCCAGGTTGCCGCCACGCGCCTGGGATGTGATGGGTGCCGTGCCAGGCACCACGCGCACCACGCCGGGAGCAACGACCTCGGCCTCGAGCACGGCCTGCGAGCTTATGTTGCGCACGCGGATTCGTTCTCCAGACGCACCGGATTCCAGAGCCAGGCCCTGACCGGTCACCGCCAGCCCGCCAACCTGAAGCTGAAGCCGCACCGGATCGCCGCGCGTGACCTGCGTGGGTTCCATCAGTTCCGCGACCGGAATGGGCACGCCCGCCTGCAATTGACGTTTCAGTTGCATGCCGATCACCGCGGCGGGATCGCGCGCGACCTCGGTATGGATCGCGGAGACATGAACCCGTGTCATCCGCACGTCGTCCGGGCCGGCGATCACTCCCGCGGACAGCCGCGTGATGGCGACCGGCAACTCCATGACATCCGCGACTTCGCCGCTGACGCGCAGGGAAATCGGTTGCATCCCGTCGCCGGTTATCGACAGCATGGCGATGAACCGCCCCTGGTCCCGATCGTAATCCAGTTGCGTGACGATCGGCGCGGAAACACCCGCCAGCGGAACGATCGGCGGCGAGAACCCGGGGATCGCCACATCGCAATCGGGTGCCGCGCCCTGCGCGAGCAACGCGACGCGGACGGCGGCCAGCGCGTCCTCACGCTTCAACGGACGGCCTGGCCATTCCAGCATCGCGCGATCGCCGCTGGAGACCGGACGCCAGTCGACGTCGTATTGCCGGGCGATCGCTTTCAATTGGCGTGCCTCGACGACAATGCGGCCGCCCGGTACTGGGCCCGGGCCCAGCAGGCGGTCGGCGTTCACGCCGGCGTCGTCGAACAAATCGCGGAGAAACACCTGAGGCCCCCGCAACGTCGTCGATGTTCGCAGCACCGCGCCATGGGCCGGCGCGATCAGGCAGAAACTCAGAAGCAAATGATACGGTTTCATGCAATCACCGGAGGTTGGTCAGGGTCGACATCATCTCATCGGCGGCAGTGATCACTTTGCTGTTCATCTCATAAGAACGCTGCGCGGTGATCAGGTTGGTGATCTCGGTGACGATGTTGACGTTGGAGCTTTCGATGAATCCCTGCATCACCGTACCGAACCCGGTGACGCCGGGATTGCCCGCGACCGGCGCGCCCGAAGACGCGGTCTGCAACAGCATGTTGCCGCCTTGCGCGGCCAGCCCCGCCTCGTTCGGAAAGATCGCGACCTGCAACTGGCCGATCGTTGTCGGCGCGGTCTGACCCTGGATCGTCACCTGCACCTGGCCGCTGGTGTTCACCGTGATGCTCGTCGCCGCCGTGGGAATTTGCAGCCCCGGTTGCACGATATAGCCGTCGGCCGTGACGATCGTGCCGTCCGCCGCCAGGCCGAACGTACCGTCCCGCGTATAGCCCGTGGTGCCATCCGGCAGCGTGATCTGAAAATATCCGTTGCCCTGAATCGCCATGTCCAGTGTGTTCGACGTCTGACTGAGCGCGCCTTGCTCATTGATCGAGTAAATCGCGGCGGTTTTGACGCCCAGTCCGATCTGGGCGCCGGAGGGGACGAGGCTGCCGGTATCGGAACTGTTCGATCCGACACGGCGCAGATTCTGATACATCAGGTCCTGAAACTCGGCTCTCTGACGTTTATATCCGGTGGTGCTCAGGTTGGCGATATTGTTGGATATCACTTCAACGTTCGTATTCTGGGCTTGCATGCCCGTGCCGGCGATGTCGAGCGACCGCATGTGTCGGATTCCCTCCTGAGTCTTAAAGGCGTGTACTTAACCGTTCGCCGGGAGGGTCTTGTCGATGGTCGACTGGATGCGGTCGTCCTCGGCCTGAATCAATTGGGTGGTGAACTGATATTGTTGCATCTCATCCATCATTCGCGTGACCTCAAGGATCGCCGGAACGTTGGAGCCTTCGACGACACCTTGCATCATGCCGGGTTTCGTCGACTGGGTGGTCGGCGTGTCCGCCCGCATCAGCGTGCTGCCCTCGGCCTGGAGTTTCGCCGGATCCGCCGGGATCACGACGCCGATTTTGCCGAGTGGGCCGTTCTCGCTCGAGATCGAACCATCGCCGGTGATGGTGATTTGCGTGTCGTTCTGTCCGACCTGAATCGGCTTGCCATTCGCATCCAACAAAGCGTTGCCGGCATGGTCGCCGATCGTTCCGTTCGGTAACGGACTGAACCGGCCATCGCGCGTCAGGCGCGGACCGCGATCGGTGGCCACCGTGAAATAGCCGCCATCCCGAACCGCCAGATCGAATGGATTGCCGGTCTGCGACAACGCGCCCGGCTGCGTATCCCGCCACGTGGCGCGATCCTGCGTGTAAGCGATCTTCGGCTCCCCCGGCAAAGCGGCGCCGCTTTGTTGTGGACTGAGCCAGGTGGAGAACTGCACCCGCGACGTCTGAAACCCGGGCGTATTGATATTCGCCAGATTCATCGCCGTGACTTCGATCGACCTCTCCTGGGCCACGAGACGAGACGCGGCGACGAGACTGGCGATATTCATGGTTGAAGACCCGCTGATGACATGAACCGGTATCAGCAAGCCTCGTGCCAGGGACGCGATGAGGCGTCAGCCACGGGTTCGGGCGCGCGAACGGGGGAATCCGCCCATGAACCACGCGGCAGAAACCGCCTATCGGCGGTTCGTGCCGGGCTTAGCGGTTCATTAAACTTTCCCCGGTAGCGTTCGCCGCATGAGCGTCAAACCCACGAGTAAAAAACCGGATCCGGCCGAGGAGTCCGACGCCGTTCCGGCCGAGGGGACACCGGAAAAAAAAGCGGGCGGCAAAAAGAAACTCGTCATCCTGATCGCGGTGCCCGTCCTGTTGATCGGCATAGGGGCCGGACTGTGGTTCAGCGGGATCGCGCCCAAACTGTTGGGAATGAAACATGATGAAGCCGCGGCGCGAGAGGCGGCGAAGAGCGATGTGCCGGTCTTCGTCGATCTGCCGGACATGATCGCCAACCTGGCCGGACCGCCCGGCAAACCGTACTACATCAAGCTGCAGGCACGGCTGGAAATTTCGAAACAAGAAGACGCGGACAAGGTCAAACAGGCCATGCCGCGGCTGCAGGACATGTTCCAGACCTATTTGCGGGAGATGCGGCCCGAGGAACTGCGCGGTTCGGCGGGCACCTACCGATTGCGCGAAGAACTGCTGGGACGGGCCAACGTCGCTCTGGCTCCGGTGCGCGTGACCGACGTTCTGTTCACGCAATTGCTGATCCAATGAGCGGCACCGGCGAAGACACGGCCGGGGGCGAAGGCCAGTCGGATGAGGATCTGGCCGCCGCGTGGGGCGCCGAAACCGACGACGGCGGTGCCGAAACCGGCCAATCCGCGCGCGTGCTCAACCAGGCGGAAATCGACAGCCTGCTGGGTTTCGATTCCGGACACGCGGACGACGAAGCCCGCACGGGCATGCAGAAGATCATCAGCTCCGGCCTCGTTTCATACGAGCGTCTGCCGATGCTGGAGATCGTGTTCGATCGCCTGGTGCGCATCATGTCGACCAGTCTGCGCAACTTCACCTCGGACAACGTCGAGGTCGGCATCGACAACATGGTGAGCCTGCGGTTCGGCGATTACCTGAACGCGGTGCAGTTGCCGGCGATGCTGGCGGTGTTCAAGGCCGACGAGTGGGATAATTACGGCCTGATGGTCGTCGATTCGGCGATGATTTATTCCATCGTCGACGTGCTGTTGGGCGGCCGCCGCGGCACCGCGGCGATGCGCATCGAAGGCCGGCCGTATACGACCATCGAGCGCACACTGGTGGAGCGGTTGATCGTCGTCGTGCTCGCCGATTTGTCGGCCAGCTTCGATCCGCTTTGCCCGGTCACGTTCCGGTTCGAGCGGTTGGAGGTCAATCCGCGCTTCGCCACGATCAGCCGGCTGTCGAATGCCGCGGTGCTGGCGCGGCTGCGCATCGACATGGAGGATCGCGGCGGCAAGCTGGAACTGCTGCTGCCGTACGCGACGCTGGAACCGGTCCGGGAACTGCTGCTGCAACAGTTCATGGGCGAGAAATTCGGCCGCGATTCGATCTGGGAGACCCATCTCGCCGAAGAACTGTGGAACACCGAGGTCGAGCTTGACGTCGTCCTCGACGAACAATCGATGCGGTTGGGCGACATTATCGACCTGAAGCCGGGCTCGAAGATCCTGCTGAACACCGGGCCGGATGCCGCCGTGCGCATCCGTTGCGGCTCCGTGCAAATGTTCGAGGGCAAGATCGGCAGGCGCAAAAATCGTATCGCCGTGCGCATCGAGCGCGAGATCGCGCGCGTGCGAGACGGCGAACGCTCATGACGATGTTCATCGTTTATTAAACAATTCATGCCCCAAATGAACAGTATGGAATGGATCCTCGACACGTTGCTGGTGGTCCTGCTGACGGCGACGCTGTTTCACGCGGTGCGTCTGGAGCGCGCGCTTGGCGTGCTGAAACGGGATCGCGCGGAACTGGAGGCGTTGGTGGCGTCGTTCAACGCCAGCACGCGCGCGGCGGAGGCCGGTGTCGAGCATTTGCGCGCCGCGACGGACGGCTCCGGGCGGCAAATCCAGCGGCAGATCGATGCGGCCAGCGTGTTAAAGGATGACCTGACATTTCTGGTGCAGCGGGGCGAAGGTCTCGCGGATCGACTCGACGATGGCGTGCGGGCCGCGAGGCCGGCGGTGCCGGCGCTGGCGTCGCATGAGCATTCGGCCGCGCGCACCGCTTATGCGTCGCGGATGGGGACGGCCCCGCCGGAATCCGCGGGCAATGACCGCGGGGGTTCCGAGGCAGGCTCTCACCTCGCCCGCGTGTCCCCAAGGGACGTATCCCCAGGGGACGGTTCCAGGGAGATCTCGCGAGGAGACGGATCCAGGCCTGGCTCGCTTCAGGACGGACTGTCTCAGGCCGGTGCGCCCAGGATGGGGGCACCGCAATTCGGCCGGGGAAACCGGGAGGAACCGAAAGTTCGCAGTCAGGCGGAACGCGATCTGTTGAAAGCGCTGAGGATGGCACGATGAGCGCGCGGATGCTGGCGCCTCGCCTGTTGCCGATGACCATCGGGGTGCTGGCGATTGTTCTGGTTTGGAAAATAACTCTGCTCGCGCATGGCGCGTGGGTCAGCGGCGAACGCGCCTTGTTGATGCCCGCCGCATGGGCGGCCGGCGCCGAACCGCCCGCGAAGCCCATCGATCTGGCGCCGCCCGCGAAGCCCAGACCACCTGCTCCGGTGCCGTCGCGAACCGAGGACAAGCCGCTCTCGGACGTCGCCCCGGTGGTACCGGACAGCGAGCGCGCCGTGCTGCTGGAACTGCGGGAGCGGCGTCGCGAACTCGACGCGCGCGAGGCGACGCTCGCCGCCCGGGAGTCGACGATCGCGGCCGCCGAAATGAAACTCTCCGCGCGGGTCGAGGAACTACAGGGATTGCAAAAGAAGCTCGAAAGCCTCGATGCCGGCCACAAGCAGCAGGAAGACGCGGCGTGGCAAAGCCTCGTGAAGGTCTACGAGACGATGAAACCGCGCGACGCCGCGACGATCTTCAACGATCTGGGAATGCAGGTGCTGCTGGCGGTCGTCGACCGCATGAAAGAGGCCAAGGCGGCGGCGATCCTGGCGGCGATGGCGCCCGAAAAAGCCCGGGACGTGACGACTCAACTGGCCTTGCTGCGCACCCGGGCCGCTTTGGAGGCCGGCGATAAGCCGGCTTCCCCCTCCACGACCTCCTCCGGGCCGGCGAAAGCGCCTGGTTCCGGCACCTGATCGCTCCCGCCTGACCGCGAACGACGAAACCAGCCGAAAGGGATCCCTTCCATGCCAATCGACAAGTCCATGAATGTCCTGATCGTGGACGACTACAAGACGATGTTGCGCATCATCCGCAATTTGCTGAAACAGATCGAGTTCAACAATGTCGAGGAAGCCTCCGACGGCGCCGAAGCGTTGTCGAAGTTACGCACGGGCAATTTCGGCCTGGTCATCAGCGACTGGAACATGGCGCCGATGACGGGCCTGCAATTGCTGCAGGAGGTCCGTGCCGATTCGAAACTGAAGCACGTGCCGTTCATCATGATCACGGCGGAAAGCAAGACCGAGAACGTCGTGGCGGCGAAACAGGCCGGCGTTTCGAATTACATCGTCAAGCCCTTCAACGCGGAGACGCTGAAGGGGAAGATCGAGATGGTGCTGGGACATGCGTGACATGAAAAGCAAGAATGGGCGCCGCGCGACCGATCCGGTGCAAGACCGGTTGGCGCATGCGCGCGACGGAGCCTCCACGATCGATCGCGACATGGTGGCGGACGTGGTATCGGCCGTGCTGACGACAATGAGCGGGGATCTGACCGCGGCCGAAACGACGCTGCTCGGCGAGGTGTCGGCCCTTGGCCGGACCATCGCCGCCGCCAAGCAGGAAATCGCGGCGCTGCGGGTGGACGACATCATGGACCGGGACATCCCGTTCGCGACCGACGAACTGGATGCGATCGTGGATCATACCGCGGTCGCGACGAACGCGATCCTGGAAAGTTGCGAGATGCTGGACGAGGTCGCGGGGACGATCACCGGAGATGCCGCCGCCAGGCTACAGGACGCGGTGACGAAAATCTACGAGGCGTGCAGTTTCCAGGACATCACCGGCCAGCGCATCACCAAGGTCGTGACCACGCTGAAGGTGATCGAGGCCAAGGTGGCGCAGATCATGACCACGTTCGGCGTGTCGGCCGACCCGATCGAGAAGCGCGACGCCACGCCTGACGACTCGCACGCCGCGCTGCTGAACGGACCGCAACTGCCGTCCAACGCGATGGACCAGTCCGATATCGACAAGCTGCTGGCGAGCTTTGGATAGTTCAGGTGACCGGCGGCGCGAACGCGTCAACCCGCGGCGCCGGAGCGAATGAAGGCCGCCTGGCCAACGCGGGTCCCCGGCTCCCGGCCCCTGGCGCGAGGGACCTTGTGCTGCCTCGCGGGAGCGCTGCTTCGCGCCGTTCTCATGACAATGTCCTGGCCCGTGACAATGTCCTGGCCCGCTTCGGCGAAAACCCAGACGGTGGTACGGGTCACGTCCGGGGAGCACCCGGATTTTGGCCGGGTCGTGCTGGACGCTCCCGATCTGGCCTATACGGTCAGCAGGGATGGCGGCCATGTGATGATCCGGTTCTCCGAAGAGCCGATCCTCGGGGATCTGCCGGCCTCCCCTCGTAACGTCCTGGCGATCAGGGCCGCGCCAGGCGGCGTGGAACTGACGGTGCCTCCGGGCGTCAATGTCCACACGTCACGGATGGGCAGCAAGATCATCATCGACGTCGATGACTCCGCGCCTGGGCGGCCCGGCGCGGCGAAAGACGGGTCGGAGACGGTTTCTCGAAGCGAACCCGGAATCGCCTCCGCCACGGGCGCCGGGTCATCGCGCACCGCTTCTTCAGCTGGCCAAACCGGCGGTCCGGTGACGAATGGTCAGATGGCCGCGGTGCAAGGCTCCGGTGATCCGGTCTCCACGGGTCCGGTTCGCGCTGGCCGGCTCGCCGCCTCTCCATCCGCGGTTGGCCGATCCTCCGTTGATCGATCCCTGATCCGCCCATCCGCGGTTGCTCCACCCGCGGCCGGCGCCGAGCCCGCCCGCGCCGCGCCGTTCGCCACGCCCCCGTCTGGAGTGCCCCCGTCTGGAGTGCCCCCGTCTGGAGTGCCCGCGTCTGGAGTGCCCCCGTCTGGAGCGCCCCCGTCAGGTGCCACCCCGTCTGGCGCCACCCCGTCTGGCGCCACCCTCTCCGGGATTGGCCCCTCTCCAACCGCGCCCTCCCTCAATGTCCATGCGGGCGTCACCCCGTCTGGTGGCATCCCCTCTGTCACGCTCCGCTCCGCCACAGTCCCCTCTGTCGGCACTTCCCGCGCCACGACCCAGTCAGGAGCCGCCTCGCCTGGCGCGACCCTCGCGATTCGAGGGCCAACCACGCCACCGCTCCCGGCAACGCCCACATCCGGGGAGCCGCGGCCGCGAACGAACCCACCGCCGGACGTTCCCCCACCCGACAAACCGGCGCTCACGAGTGACGCTCCGGAGCCACCGGCCGGACGACAGCCCCTCGACGCGGGCCGCGCGGCCGGGTCAGCGCCTCTGTCAGCCGTGGCGGGCGCGTTGCCATTTCCCGCGAGCGGGACGGATCCGGGCACCACAACCGCTGATCCATCACGCGATACGGCCAGGCATCAGGCACCGGCCGACGCCGCCCGGTCACCGGCCACCGATCAGGGCAGCGCCACGGCGGACGCGGTCGCCGAACCGCGGTCCGACCAGCCGGCGGGCCAGCCAACCTCGACGCTGGAACCCATTCAGGTATGGCCGGTCACACTCGACGCCGTTCCCTCCGGACCGGTCGCTCTCGTGGCGATCAAGGTGCGGCCCCCCGCCGGGCTGCCCGGCGCGGCGGTTCTGGTGCCATTCACCGATCGGGTCGGCGCCGCGATGTTCTCCCGCGGACCCGATACATTCGTCGTGTTCGACCAACGCCGCCCGATCGACCTGGCGGCGCTGCGCGACGATCCGGTGTTCGGCTCCGCCGTGGTCACCATCTATCCGGCGGCCACCGTCATCCGTCTGGTGAGGCAAGCCGGCCAATCGGCCATTTTGACCCCGGCTCGCACCGGATGGCTGATCTCGATGGTTTCGGCCACGCCGCGGCCGACCGCCCTGACGCCCGTTCTGATCAACGAGGGCATGACCTTCCCCGCCGACGCGCCCGGCCAGGTCGTCGCCATCGCGGACCCGGTCACCGGCGCGACGCTGCTGATCGGCACGCAGCGCGTCTCCGGCCAGAGCGTCCTGACCCAGCGGCGGACGTCGGAATTCGAGCTCCCCGTCACCGGTCAGGGCATCGTGGTCGAGCCTTTGTCCGACGCGATCGGCCTGCGTATCACCCAAACCGGCTTCGTGTTGTCCGGCGCGCGGAACGGGCTGCATCTGTCGCCGCCTCGGGCCATGGACGACGCGGCCATCGCGGCCGCGCGGCTGACCCGGCTGTTCGAGTTTCCGCGGCAGACGCGGGAGACTCTGTCCAATCGGGCGAAACAGCAGGCCGTCGCCGCCGCCATCACGCCTTCGCTGAAACGTGGGCCGCAGCGGGTCGCTCTGGCGCAAAGCATGATCGGTCTCGGCATGGGCGCGGAGGCTGAAACCCTGCTGCGCATCGCCATGAAGGACGACCCGCGGGAGGCCGCGAACCCGGCGACAATCGGGCTCGCCGCCGTCGCGGCGCTGCTGGCGGGCCGGCCGAACGAAGCGGGCGATCTCGCCGATCCACGCCTCACCGGCACCGATGAGATCGCCATGTGGCGCGCGATCCAGACCGCGATGTCGGATGAGGGATCGCCCGCCGCGGCGGCCGTGCTGGCGACCACCGCGCCGTTGCTGTTGACGTACCCGCCGGAACTGCGCGCGCGCGTGCTGCCGCTGGCGATGGAAACGATGATCCTCGGCGGCCAGGCGGACGCGGCCGCGCCACTGTTGGCGCAACGGGAGCACGATCCGGATCTCGCATACGCCCGGGCGCTGCTGAAGCAGGCTCAGGGTGACAATGAGGGCGCGCTGAAGCTGCTCGATGCATTGGCGGAAACCCGCTCGACGCTCGATCACGCGCGCGCCGAAAGCCGGGCGGTGGAGTTGCGGCTGACGATGGGACAACTGGACGGCAAGGGCGCGGCGGACGCGTTGGAGAAGCAGTTGTTCGCCTGGCGGGGTGACGGACGGGAACTGGCGTTACGGCTGCGGATCGCCGACCTGCGACGGAAAGCGGGTGCCTGGCGATCGGTTTTCGCGATGTTGCGCGGCGCCAAAGCCGATTTCCCGGGCCAGGCGGCGGACATCGATCGCCGGTTGAAGGAAGCCTTCGCCGCCGTCCCGCGCGATCCATCGCTCGACAAGATGGAGCCGACCGAACTGATCGGGCTGCTGGATGAAAACGCCGAACTGATGGCGGACGGGCCGGAGGGCGAGCCGATGCGTTCCCTGCTGGCGGAAAAGCTCATGGCGCTCGATTTGCCGAAGCGCGCCGATCCGCTGCTGACGAAGCTGATGCGGGCGGCGCCGTATGGTCCCGCGCGGGCCGGATTCGGCGCCACGCTGGCCACGCTGCGGCTGCGCGAAGGCGATGGCGACGGGGCGATCCTGGCGCTGAGCGAATCCAATTCCGCCGACATGGGCGACGCGGTGCGCGAGCGGCGGTCGCTGATCGCCGCGCGGGTGGAAGCGAAGCGTGGCGACCTTCCCGGCGCCGTCGAGGCGCTGTCCGCGACCCACACCCAGGACGCCGATGAGGAACGCGCCGCGATCCTCGAACGCTCCCAGGATTGGGCCGGTGCCCGGGACGCGCTGACGGTGCTGGCGGCGCGTATGGTGCCGGAGCCTTGCGTCAGCCCGTGCGGCCCGCTCGACAGCGCGCAATTGGCTGTGGTGCTGCGACTCGCCACCGCCGCCACGCGGGCCGGCGACGATGCGACGTTGGGCGCGTTGCGGGACCGGTTGCGGACCCGGATCGGACCTGGTCCGCAAGGCGACATGTTCCGGCTGCTGACGGCGCAACCGGTGCGCGGCACCGCCGATCTGGGACGCGCGCGGGCCGAAATGGGGGTCGCTCGTTCGGTCGCGGCGGACATGGGTGCCAAAAAGGCCGCCGCAAGGACGCCCTGAGGCTATTTTTTGCGCCTCAAAGGCCAAAAATAACTTGCGCCCTCCCCCCCCAATGATCATGTTCCGCGCCTCTTGGCCCTAGGGGGTGGCGGTGTGCCATCCAACAGGCCGTCTACTGGTAGGAAGGGGTACGCGATGAACGCACTCAGCCCACTGGGGATGGTCTCGGAGACTCCGAGCAGCAACCAGTCCGAAACCGAAGCTCTCGGGGTCGAGAAAGATTACTTCGTTGAGAAGGATGGCCAGAAATTCGCCGGCATGCATTTGCTGATCGATTTGTGGGGCGCGTCCAACCTGTGCGATCCGGATCATATCGATCGGGCGCTGCGGGAAGCCGCCGACGCGGCCGGCGCCACGATCCTGCACGGGCATTTCCATCACTTCTCGCCCAACGGCGGCGTCAGCGGCGTGCTGGTGCTGGCGGAAAGCCACATCTCGATCCACACGTGGCCGGAACGGGATTTCGCCGCGATCGACATCTTCATGTGCGGCGCCTGCGATCCGTATGACAGCCTGCCGGCGCTGAAGGCGGCGTTCGCGCCCGAGACGATCAACCTGAATGAGCAGCGCCGCGGCCTGATCGCGTAACCGGCCTGTTTAAATAACCAACGGCAACGGCCTGGGCCTCGTCCAGGCCGTTTCGCTTTGTGGAGAGAGGTCATGACCACCGATAGCTGGATCAACGAATCGCTTTACCCCAACTGGGGCCAGCGCTTCCTGGTGAAACGCGAGCTGGCGCGGGTGCGGAGCGACTTTCAGGATATCGTGATATTCGAGAGTTTCTCGCACGGCCGCGTGATGGTGCTGGACGGCGTCATCCAGATCACCGAGGCGGATGAGTTCGTCTATCAGGAGATGCTGGCGCACGTACCGCTGCTGGCGCACGGCGCGGCGGAGAACGTGCTGATCATCGGGGCCGGCGACGGCGGCGTGCTGCGCCGCGTGTTGCGGCATGATACCGTCAAACAGGCGGTGATGGTGGAGATCGACGGCGAGGTCATTCGTCTGTCGAAAGAATTCCTCCCCGGCATCGCCGGCGACGCCTGGAACGATCCGCGCGCGGACGTCATCGTTGGCGACGGCATCGATTACGTGAAGCGCGCGCCGGACGCTTCGTTCGACGCGATCATCGTCGATTCGACCGACCCGATCGGTGTTGGCGAGGTGCTGTTCACCGATGAATTCTACCAGAATTGCGCGCGCATCCTGACCGCGCGCGGGCTGGTGGTGAACCAATGCGGCGTGCCCGCGATGCAGGCGGACGAGTTGCGCGACACCAGTGCGCGGCGCCGGAAATTCTTCCCCCATGTCACCGCTTATGTCGCGGCGGTCCCGACCTATGTCGGCGGTTCCATGACCCTCGGTTGGGCGGGGAAGGACGCGTCCCTGACATCGGTTCCGGTGGAAACGATCCGGGCGCGCGCGGATGCGACCGGCATTCTGGGGACGACTCAATACTGGACGCCGGAGATTCACGTCGGGGCATTCAATTTGCCGCCGTACATCGCACGCCATTTGCCGCGATGAAACCGTAACGATCCCGACGGCGCCGGAGAAGCTCACAAGACCCGGCGCGGCGGCGTTGCGTCGCGATTGGCCCCGCGGCGCATTAGCGAATTGTTAATGTCCGTGGCGGATACTGGGCGAATGATGCCGTATTTCGCCAAAGCCGTCCTGGACCGGACCGCCGGCCACCGGCGAAACCCGTCACGGCACGGCCACGTCGTGACCTTCGCCGGCGGGGTGTTGCTGGCCGCCATCGTCCTGGCCATAGCCCTGACCATTTGGGACCTGCGGCGAATCGTGATCGCCGAGGCCACGGCGAACACCGAAAATCTGGCGATCGTGCTGGCGGAGCAAACCAGTCACTCGGTCCAGGCGGTGGACATCGTGCTGCGCGACGTACAGGACAGGATCAAGGTCCTGGGTATCACCACCCCGGCTGAATTCCGCCGTGTTCTGTCGGCCCGGGAAGCGCACGATTTTCTGAGCGGCCTGAGGGATCGGTTGCCGCAGGCGGATGTCGTCGCGCTGATCGACGCCGAGGGGATCCGGTTTAACTCCTCAACCGGATGGCCCTTGGCGCCGGTCAACCTGGCCGATCGCGAATACGCGATCCATTTCGCCACGCGGGACGATCCTGGCCTGTTCATCAGCGAGCCAGTGAACAACCGGGCGAGCCAGCAACGCTCCCTGATGCTGGCGCGGCGGGTCAACGGGCCCGATGGCGTGTATCTCGGCATGGTGCTGGCCGCCGTGCCGGTCTCGGTTTTTCATGAACTTTACCGTTCGATCAATCTGCCGCCGAGCGAGTCGCTCATGCTGGCGCGGCGGGACGGCACCGTGCTGGTGCGCGACCCCGAGCCCACCATGGCGGTTGGCGCCAGGATGCCCTTCGAATCGCCGTGGTATGAGCAGGTCGCGGAGGGTGGCGGCAATTACGTCTCGACGGGCGTGTTCGAGGCGAACGCGCGGCTGGTATCGGCGCGTCCATTGCGAGATTACCCGCTGGTGATGACTGTCGCCTTGTCGCGGCGGACGGTGCTGGCCGAGTGGCGCCGGGAAGCGATCATGATTGGCGCCGGCACGGTGGCGGCGGTGGGGTGCGTGCTGCTGTTGCTGCATCGCCTGCGCCGGCAATTTCGCCGGTTGGAGCATGCCAGGTCAATATTGACCGTCCGCAACTCGGACCTGACGCGCACCACCGCCGCATTGCGGAAGAGCGAGGCGCATCTGGCGGCCACGTCGCGGGAACTGGAGATCACTCTGGCGTCGATGGGGCAGGGACTGATGACAGTCGATGCCAATGGCCGGGTCACCGTGTGCAACCGCCGCGCGATTGAAATGCTTGACTTGCCTGGGCCGCTAATGGCGTCGCGCCCGGCGCTGGATGGGACTCCCGGATTGCGATGGATCGCCGACGAGTTGGGCGTCGCCTCGGATGCCGGTCGCGGTTCCAGCCACCAGCCGGACCCGCCGCGCTGCCGGGAGCGTGAACTGCCGAACGGATCGATCGTGGAGGTCGGCTACGTGCCGCTCGCGGGTGGCGACGGCTGGGTGGTGACCTGTCAGGACATCACCGCGCGGCGGCGGGCCGAGGAGCAGATCACGTTCATGGCGCGGCACGACGCGGTGACGCTGTTGCCGAACCGGGTCATGTTCCGTGAGCGGATCGAGATGGCGGTGGCGCAAACCGATCGCTCGATCGCCGCGGCGGTGTTGTTTCTGGATCTGGACCATTTCAAGGCGGTCAACGACACGCTGGGACATCCGGTGGGTGACCGCCTGCTGCGCGCGGTGGCCGACCGGTTGGGGTCCTGCGTCCGCCTGGTGGACACGATCGCGCGTTTCGGCGGGGACGAGTTCGCCGTCGTTCAAATCGGGCCCGAGCGCGTCGAGGACGTCGCCGTACTGGCGCGGCGCGTCACCGATGTCCTGAGCACGCCTTATGAGGTCGATGGCCACCGTGTCATTATTGGCGTCAGCATCGGGATCGCTCTGGTGCCAGCCGATGGCTCCGATCCGGACACCTTGTTGCGCAACGCCGACATCGCGCTCTACCGCGCCAAGGCGGACGGACGCGGTGTGTTCCGGTTTTTCGAGCCCGCGATGGATGCGCATTTGCAACAACGGCGCGTTCTGGAACTCGATTTGCATCGCGCGCTCGACGCGCGGGAGTTCGTGCTGTTTTATCAGCCGCTGGTCGATGTGGCATCGGGACGCATCAGCGGGTTCGAGGCGCTGATGCGCTGGAACCACCCCACCCGCGGCTTGTTAAGTCCCGACAAGTTCATCGGCGCGACCGAGGAGATGGGGCTGATCGTGCCGCTCGGCGCATGGGCTCTGGCCGAGGCGTGCCGGGAAGCGGTGACATGGCCAGATGACGTCAAGGTCGCGGTGAATTTGTCGGCGGTGCAATTCAGCGGTGGCGATCTGGTGCGGGCGGTGACCGACGCGCTGGACGGGTCCGGATTGCCGGCGCGCAGGCTGACCCTCGAAATCACCGAATCATTGCTTTTGCACAACACAAAGCAGGTACTGGGCATTCTGCATGAATTGCGTGGCCTGGGCGCGAGCATCTCCATGGACGATTTCGGCACCGGCTATTCGTCGTTAAGCTATCTGCGCAGCTTTCCGTTCGACAAGATCAAGATCGACCAGTCGTTCATTCGCGATCTGGCGCACGATGAGGACGCGGCGGCGATCGTGCGCGCCGTCACCAGCCTCGGCAGCGCTTTGGGCATGGCGACCACGGCGGAAGGCGTGGAGACCGACGATCAGTTCGCGCGGCTGCGCGCGGAAGGCTGCACCGAGGTGCAAGGCTACCTGTTCAGCAGGCCCGCGCCGGCGGCGGACGTCCCCCGGCTGTTACGGCGCTTCCAGCCGGATCAGGTAGCCGCCGCGTGACCTCGAGGTTTTGTCAAACGCCCAGTTGGGTGGCGAGGTCCTCGATGTCCCTGGCGACGAAGTCCCAGTCCTGGTCGGCGGAATAATCACGCTTCTGGTGTGGCCCATACTCATTCGGGCGGGCAAAGAAAGCGGTCATCAGTCCACATTTTCGCGCGCTGGCGAGGTCGCCGTTATGCGCCGCCGCGAGCATCACCTGGTCGGGCGCCAGGTCCATGAGTTTCGCGACTCCGAGATAGGTCTCCGGATCGGGTTTGAAATGACCGAACAGGTCAGACCCGAACACCATGTCCCAGGGCAGTCCCGCGTGCTTCGCCATGTAGGTCAGCAGCGAGACATTGCCATTCGACAACGGTCCGATCACGAACCTTGTTTTCAGCCGGGTCAGGCCGGGCACCGAATCCGGCCATCCATTCAGCCGGTGCCAGCCGAGATTGATGTGTACCAGGTCCTGCTCGGTCAGTCCCTTGATGCCGAACTCCTCCACAAGCCGATCGAGCGAGGCACGGTGCAGGCCATCAAGCGTCGTCCATGGTTGCAATCCCTTGCGCACACGGTCCATCGAGGGGTGGTAAGCGGCCCGCCAGGCATCGATCAACGCCGGCCAATCCGCTTCGATGCCGCGTTGCTTGCCGAACGCGGTCAGGTCGGCGATCAGGCTGCCACGCCAATCCACCACCGTGCCAAAGGTGTCGAACACAATCGCCACCGGATGCTTGTCTGACATGTCATTTCTCCCCATCGATCACTGAACGTTGACCCCTGGGCTGGCGTGGTCAAGCGGCGCCTGGCGCGCGGCGGGAGCCTGATCGAACAGACCGAACATGCCGCGCAGGAGTCCCGGTGTCAGCGCGCTCAGCGGGTTCGCCACGACAGTTGGATTATCCAGCGGTCCGCGCAACGAATAATTCATCGCGAACAGGCCGCCGCCTTTTTCCGCGCTGAACAGGCCGCCGATCAGCGGAATGCGGCCTAATATCGAATTGAAGACATAGGCCGGAACCAACGTCCCTTCGACGTCCAGCCGGTCGCCGGCGCGATCGATGCGGCCCTTCGCCGTCAGCCCGAGCGAAGGACTGAACGCACGCGCGTCCCGCAGGTCCAACGTGTCGCCATCGAGTTGAAACGGTGCCGAGAGCCGCGAGAAACTCAGGCCTGGTCCGCCCAACGCATCGACCAGGCCATAGAGCGTCACCGCCTGCAGCAGTTTCCCCAAAGCCGGCGCGTGCGCGACGCGAAAATCGTTGAGTTCCAGTGTGCCGGACAACGTATGGTTCGCGGTCGTATCGTCAAAATCGCCGGTCACGGTCATGACCCCGCCGCGGATATCTTCGGTGATGCCGACCCCCTGAAGTACAGCGCCGGCATCCTCCAGGTTAACTGTCAGATGACGCGCGGCCTGAGCGTTGGCAGAGCGTTGCGACGCGATCCGCACCGAAAACGGTTTGCCGGAGCCGATCCTGCCGGTCGCCGTCAACGCACGGATCACCTGGCCGTCACTGTCCGCCGCGACGGCGACCTGGCTGGCGGTTTCATCGTGCGCCAGGACCACGCGATCGAATCGCCCTCGAATCGACCATGGCGGCCCGGCGGGTGGCGGCGCGGAGGGGTCTCGCTTCGCCGATTTTTCCAGTAGTTTCGCCGAAACGTCCAACACAGCGCCGGACAGATCGGCGTCGATCGCTTTGTCGTGCAGCCGGACCGTTCCCCTGATGTCGGTCCGCCCGAGGGCAAGGCGATCGAGGCGGACAGTATCCAGCTTGCCATCGACCGCCGTGACCGCGCCGCGCACCTGCATCGCCGGGCCATCGATCGTCACCTTGTCGATGCCGGTCAGCCGGTCTTTCGACAGCGTCACCCGTGCCGAGGCCTTCGCCGCGTCTCCCGCCGGTTTTCGCCAGGCCAATGGCGATACGGTCAGCCCAGCCTGGGTCAGGTCGGCGTCCGCCGTGACATCGCCGTCGCCATTGCGATATTCGCTGAGCACCAGGGAAAGTCCGACGTCGCCGCCGATCACGTCCTCGGTATCGAGACCGGCGTCCGCCAACGCCTTGCCGCTCGCACGGCCGCTGACCGCGATCCGTTGCAGCACCTGCGTCGGAGGTCCGGCGCGGAAATCCATCAGGACGTCGATGGTGCTGGGTATCCCCGCGAACCGGCCGGTGCCCTTGATCGCCAAATGGTTGGTGTCCACGTCGAGCGAGAGCGCTCCGTCGTCAAGATCGCGGCCCGCGGCGACTCCGGTCAGATGCACTTTTGTCAGGTTGCCGGTGCCGTGGATCGTGACGTCGTCGATGTTCAGGTTGAGTTCCAGCGGCACGACGACGCGCAGACTGATGCGGGCGTCGCCGGCCGGCGCGCGCAAATCCATCGGATGCTTGTCCAGAACGTGCAGGCGCGGCTCCTTCAACAGCGTGATCGCGCTGGGGACCGAGCCATTCGCATCCACCTGAACCGTCGCCACCTGATCCTTCTTCGACAGGCCGATGATGGTGACATGTCCGTTCTGGATGGCGATCGGATCGGCGCCATTGACCTTCTGCCGGGCCGAGCGGACGTCGATCTCGACCTTGTCCGGATCGGTCAGCACCAAATGGGCTTTGGCCTGCTCCACCCGCGGCACCGTTGGCAGCCAGATCACCGAGATATCGTCGCCTTCGAGCGTCGCGGTGGCGCTCAACAGATTCACGTCGGGTTGAGTGTCAGGGGTTTCGAGCACCAGTTCCACCTTGCCGTCATGCGCCCGGCCGCTGGGAATGTTCCGCGTGATCCAGGCACGGGTTGGCGGCGAAACGTCGTTGGGCCACAGCGCGGGCAGGTCGGAAAACGCGACATGATCGAGGGTCAGATTCAGCATCGCGGTGATGCGCCCGGCCTGATGGGCGATCTGCCCGCTGGCGCCGACCGTGGAGACAGGGGCCCCGGGCCCGGGAGATAGTTCGACGGAGGCGTTCCGTAGCGTGGCCTGTTCCGGCGTGCCCTCCAGTGTCAGTTCCGCGCGGTGAACGGGGATCGAACCGTCGCCGGTGCTGACCGTCCCGGCGCCCGCGTGCGCGGTCAGGCGGATGTGATCGGGGGTGAAATCAGGTCCGAGATCTGCCTCTCCATCGAGGGTCAGCGGCACGTCCAACGCGCCCAGAGGCGCCAGGATCGCCACCGAATCCGCGAGATCTTTAGGCTCTACCCGCGACAGGCTCGCCGTGACATGAGCCGATTGGGCGCCAGGCGAGAGGGTGAAGCTGCCGGACAGCACCGGTTTTTGCGCCCCCAGCGCCAGGACCAGCGTTGCCTTGCCGTCAATGCCGCCTCCCCGGTGACGGGTGAGATCGATGTCCGCACGCTCGGCGGACCACGTCATTCCCAGAAGACGATCGTTCAACCGGAGCGTGGCGCCGTGGATGGAGATGCTTGAAAGCTGGCTCAATCGGCCTCCGCCAGCCTGCAGATCGGTCTGCGCCGGGGTTCCAAGCACGCCGAGCAGGGCATTCAGCGATGATGACCCGTCGGTATTGGCGGCCGCGTTTGGCGCGCTCGCCGGGTCGCTCGCTCCCTCTGGGCCCGCGGCCTTTAGGCTTGCGCCCTCTGGAGCCGCGTTGCCGATGGCGAAGCTGACCATGCCATCCGGTCCGCGGGTCAGCAGCAAACGCGGTCCTTGCAAGGTGATGGTGCGCGGCAGGACGCGGCCGATCAGCAGCCACCGCGCCGACAACGCGGCCTCCATCGAGGGAACATGGACGGCGGCGGTTCCCGCGGGATTGTCGATCGTCAGATCCGTCAAACGCAGGAGCAGTGGCTGATCGAGGCCATGACTGAACCCGCCCCAGGCGATCGATGCGTCGCCGATCTTCACCCGCAACGGGCCGATGCTTTTGTCGATCGCCTGCTCCACGCGGTTCTTGATGAAATTCAGATCGACCGGGCCGCGCGACAGGCGCCATGCCCCACCGACGGCGATGAGGCTGAGGAGCACCGCCGCGGTCAGCAGGAAGTGCGAGACGTGATGCATCACCCAGCCGATTTCGATCGCCGCGCGACCGGTATGCTTCAGGTGCCGGAGGTGTCTGAAGTGCCGTCTCAGGCCGGGAAGGACGTTCATCTCGGTCGACCGCGGTCCAGCGGGGGGCGCCCAACAATTATCGCGTCAGGTCGTCGTTCCACTCTCGTCATCCCCGGACTCGACCCGGGGATGACGAGAAAGGCCGGCGCGTCAGGCGACTCGTTTATTGTTGGCCGTCGCCTAAGCGCCGAGCGAAGTCGAATCGCCCCTCCTTCGTCATGCTCGGGCGCGACCCGAGCATCTGTGGAAACGCCCCTGCGTGGAAACCGGCCAGGGTGCGTGATGCGAGCGATCCTCGGCTCAAGGCCGAGGATGACGGCGGAGCGAGGCGAGCATGACGAAGGAGGGGCGTTTCGACCCCGCCCGGCGCTTATGGGGGGACACCCGCCGGTTTGGGGTGGCGGGCCGGCGCGAAACCAATACGATGCGAGCACTCTCTGGAAGCCGGCTGCATGACAGCGATCGTCCGACCCGCCTGGCCCGCCCCTTTTGACAGCGAAGCCGCCGCGCGCCTGCTGGAACGCTTCGCCGCGTGTGGCCGCGTGGAATCCCGCCTCACGGCGCGTCCCGAGGCCGCCGCGATGCTGCGCTGTCTGGGCGGCGCCAGCCCGTATCTGAGCGATCTGGCGTTGCGCGAATCCGCGACAGTGGCCCGTTTCGTGACCGAGGGCGCCGACATCACGGTGGCCGCCGCGATGACGGCATTGGCTCAGGTGAAGCCGGGCGCGCGCAAGGCGGTCGTGGCGTCGGCTTTGCGTCTGGCCAAACGCCAGGTCGCGCTGGTGTGCGCGCTGGCCGATATCGGCGGCCAATGGACGCTGGAGCAAGTGACGGGCGCGTTGTCCTCGCTGGCCGAAGCCACTCTGGGTCTCGCCATGGCCCATCTGCTGCGGGCGGCGCATGACGCCGGAGAGCTGGCGCTGCCCGACCCCGACAACCCGGCGCCCGGGGGCGGATTCACCGTCCTCGGGATGGGCAAGCTTGGGGCGAGGGAACTGAATTACTCGTCGGATATCGACCTCGTGCTGCTGTTTGACCCCGCCGCGCCGATTTATACCGAACGAACGGCGGATGACGCCATGGTTGGGTTCGCGGCCCGGATCGCCCGGGGTCTTGTCGGGTTGATGGAGACAAGGGACGCGGACGGCTATGTGTTCCGCACCGATTTGCGCCTGCGTCCCGATCCGGCCGCCACGCCTCCCGCGGTCGCGATCACCAACGCCATCACATACTACGAAAGCATGGGGCAGAACTGGGAACGGGCGGCGATGATCAAGGCTCGTCCCGTGGCCGGCGACGTGGCTCTGGGTTGGAGCTTTCTGGACGCGATCCGCCCGTTCATCTGGCGCCGCGGGCTGGACTTCGCCGCCGTCGCCGACATCCAGGCGATGAAGCGGCGAATCGACGAGCACAAGGGTGGCGCGTTGAGCGCCGGGGCCGATCCGGTCGCGCGCATCGCCGGTCACAATGTCAAACTCGGCGAGGGCGGCATCCGGGAAATCGAATTCCTCGTGCAAACGCTGCAACTCGTCTGGGGCGGACGGGACCCTGGTCTGCGGGATCGCACCACGTTGGGAGCGCTGCGCCTGCTGACCCGTGCTGGCCACGTACCGCGCCGCGCCGCCCGCGAACTGGAAGCGGCCTACCGGTTTCTGCGCCAGGTCGAACACCGGTTGCAGATGATCAACGACCGCCAGACCCACGTCCTGCCCGACAAGCCTGACGACCTGACGCGCATCGCGTTGTTCCTGGGCTTTCCCGGCGCGACGACGTTCGCTCAGGCGCTGATCCATCAGTTGTCGCGCGTGCGGGCGCATTACGCGGCGGTGTTCGAGGTGCTGCCGTCACCGCTATACGACACCTCCGCCGATCCCGGCCTGGATTTCCGTGGTGACGACCCCTCCCCCGCCGCCACGATCGCCGCCCTGAGGGCAATGGGTTTCGACCAGCCGGAGCGGATTGTCGCGCGTATCCGGGCCTGGACCACCGGGCATGTGCGCGCCCTGCGATCCGCCCGCGCGCGCGAGTTGATGGACCGGCTGCTGCCGACCATTCTCGCCCGGATTGGCGCCCAACCGCACCCGGATGAGACGTTTACCCGGTTCGACCGGTTCCTGAGCGCGCAGCCCGCCGGGGTCCAGTTGCTGTCGCTGATCCAGCGCAATCCGGCGTTGTTGGACCGCATCGCGGCGGTGCTCGGCGCGGCGCCTCGGCTGGCGGATCACATGGCGGCGAATGCCTCGGCGCTGGAGGGGCTGCTGTCGCCGGCCGATGAGGACGCGCCGGCCGCGTTGCGCCGCCGGTTGCGGGAGGCGCGCGGGTTGGAGGAGGCGATCCAACTCACCAGCCGGACGGTCAAGGAAGAGGATTTTGCCATTTCGGTCGCCACGATGGAGGGCCGGGTGGATGCCGACGAGGCGGGGATCCAGCGCACCCGCATGGCGGATGCCGCGCTGCGGTTTCTGCTGCCTCCGGTGCAGGCGGACTTCACGGCGCGGTTCGGGCGGGTGCGGGGCGGCGCGATGGCGGTGGTCGCTCTGGGCAAGGCCGGCGGGCGGGAGATGATGGCCGGCTCCGACCTGGATCTGATGTTCATCTACGACCATCCGCCGGATGTCACCGAGAGCCGCGGGACCCGGGCGATGGCGGTGAGCCATTGGTTTGTGCGGCTGGCGCACGCGTATGTGGCGGCGCTGACCGCGCCTGGCGTCGAGGGCCAGCTTTACGCGGTCGATATGCGGTTGCGGCCTTCGGGAAATAAGGGGCCGGTCGCGGTCTCGCTGGAGGCATTTCGCCGCTATCACGAACAGGATGCCTGGACCTGGGAGCGGATGGCGCTGACGCGGGCCCGGGTGATCGCCGGACCGCCGGCGTTGCGGGAGCGGGTGCGTCAGGCGATCGCCACCGCCATCGCCGGCGAGACCAGCACGGTGCGGAAGGACGCCGCCGCGATGCGGACGCGGATGCTGAAGGAGTTGCCTCCCGATGGTCCGTGGGACGTGAAGCTTCGGCCGGGCGGGCAGATCGAGGTCGAGTTCATCGCCCAGGTGATGCAGTTGCTGCATGCGCGGGAGACGCCGGGGGTGTTGAGTCCGACGACGCGGGAGGCGTTGCACCATCTGGCGGCCTCGGGCGTGCTGGCGACGCCGGACGCGGCGATGCTGATCCGGGCCGACCACTCGTGGCGGACGGTGTTGGGGATGCTGCGGATCACGGTCGGCCGGGATGCCGGGGAAACGCTGCCGGAGGCCTCGGCGCGGCCGCTGCTGCGGGCGATGGGGGCTGCGGATCTGGCGACATTGCGGGCGGGGTTGGATGCGCTGGCGGGGGACGTGCGGGCGGCGTTCGTAAGGTATATCGAGCCGGTGGGGGGTTAACGGTTCGGTCAGGCCGGTCGGTTATGAGGGGGCTTGCGGCGAGGAGCCATTGTAGCTACTTTATAACGACGGGATTGGTGGATGCTGTTTGAGTGGGACGAAGCGAAGCGGCTTTCAAATATCGAAAAGCACGGGATCGATTTCAGCGACGCGTTTCAGATGTTTGACGGCAGGCCCCGCTTGGACATCGGATCGCGTCGCCGGGGAGAGGACCGGTTTCTCAGCGTGGCACTTCTGGATGGACGCCACGCGACGGTCGTCTGGATTTCGCGTGGCGAGGACGTGATCAGGATTATTTCATTCAGGAGAGCGCGACGTGCGGAAGAAAGGCAATATCGTCAGATACACGATTGACGAACTCAAGGCGATGGCCGCGCGCGGGGAGAGCATGACCGACTGGGCGCGGGTCGATGCGAAGACCGAAGAGGAACTCGCCGCCGACATGGCGAGCGATCCCGCCTGGGACGGCGTGCCGGAGGACTGGGTCAGCCGCGCCCATAAAGCCACCGGCCTGATCGGCGGGCGAACCGAGAACAAGCGCCAGGTCACCATGCGCATCGACGCGGATATCCTGGACTATTTCAAGGGCCAGGGCCGCGGCTGGCAAAGCCGTATGAACGCGGTGCTGCGCGGTTATGTCGAACGCGATCCCTCACCGGCTGTCCCAGCGTCCCGCAAGCGGGCTTGACCCGGCGAGATTCCTCGCCAGTCTGAGCCCCCGATGCGCGGATCGTTGCCGCGCCGGGTTGGGGAGATCGCGGGATGAGTGTTCAGGAAGGCGACGTCGCGCCGGACTTCGAAATGCCGGCCAGTGGCGGGCGAACCGTCAGCCTTTCGGCGCTGAAGGGCAAGCCGTTCATTTTGTACTTTTATCCGAAGGCCGATACGCCCGGTTGCACCAAGGAGGCCTGCGCGTTTCAGGAGGCGTTGCCGCAACTGGGTGCGATCGGCCTGGACGTGATCGGTGTGTCGCCCGACAAGATCAAGCCGATCGATAAATTCGCGGAGAAGTACGGACTTAAATTTCCGCTCGCCTCGGACGAAACGAAAACCGTGGCGGAGAAGTACGGCACGTGGGTCGAGAAATCGATGTACGGCCGGAAGTACATGGGAATGGAACGAAGCACGTTCCTGGTCGGCGCCGACGGCAAAATCAAGAAGATCTGGCGCAAGGTCAGCGTGACCGGGCACGCGGCGGATGTGATGAAGGCGGCCCAGGGGCTTTAGTACGGCGCTGTAGAGTGGGTGAGATCAGCCCTCGCGCCTGATCCGAAGGAAGGAAACGAGCCGTGGCCATAAAATATGAAAAACGGGATGGCGTCGCGTATATCACGCTGAACAATCCGGAGAAGGCCAATATTCTGGATAAGGCGACCTCGGACGAAATCTCCGAGGCGTGGATCGATTTGTGGGAGGACCGCGACATTCGCTGCGCGATCCTGACGGGAACCGGCGACCGGCATTTCTGCGGCGGCCACAATCTGGCGAAACGGCCCGACATCACCGAGGAAGAGCGCGAATATCTGCGCACGAAACGAATTTTCTGGCCGCTGGCGGGGACCGTGCATGGCCAGCGGACCGGCGTCGATGGGCGGATGGGCGATCATTACCCTCGCGTCTGGAAGCCGGTCATCGCCGCGGTCAACGGGTGGGCGGCCGGGGCCGGCATGTACATTCTGCTGGCGTCCACTGACATTCGCATCGCCAGCGCGGAGCATGCCCGGTTCAAGTTCGCGCTGACCACTCAGGGCTGGGTCGGCAACGGTCCCGGCGCGGCGCTGCTGGTCAAGCAATTACGTTATGTGGACGCGATGAAAATCCTGCTGACCGACGAACCGTTCGACGCGGCCGAGGCGTTGCGCATCGGCCTGGTGAACGAGGTCGTGCCACATGGCGAACTCATGGAACGAGCGGAACGTTACGCGCGGCATCTGGTGAAGATGCCTCCGTTGGCGCTGCGGATGATGAAGGAGTTCGTCGTGCGGTTCGGCGACCTGCCGACGGATCAGGCCTGGCACGTGCAGAACATGATGAACAATCTGCTGATCCAGACGACGATGGATGGCGAAGAGGGGCGCCGCGCGTTCAACGAAAAGCGGCCGCCGAATTTCACGGGTGGTTTGCGGCGGCGCGGCGAGCCATGGGCGGAACCGGAGGGGGAGGACGCGGAACGGCTGGACCGGGCTTACAGAAGTGGGGAGTTTTAGTCACTCACCCACGCGGGCGCCTCCCGAAAGAAGGATCATATTCGTCGGTGACACCCGCACGGACACGCGACCGACAATCGTCGGATCGGGATTGCGCACGACAAGGTAGTGGATGCCATAAGGCAAGTAGCCGCCGGCGGACGCGCGCTCGGGCGCCTTGATCGACATCGTGAACTCGGCGCGATCAGCGGATTCAGCGGAGATCGGTATTCCCTCTGGCTTCGTCGTGTTGAACGCAAGAGGCGGCCATGTCGGCTGATCCGGCTCCGATCTCAAACTCGCCCGCGCATAGCCGCGATCCATTGTCAAAATCAAATCGAACGTCCGTTGGACGCCATAAACATTCGCCGAGATTGGCACACCGCATTGCGGCCCAGGTCCGCAAGCGATTTGTGTGCGAACGAGACCGGTGCGATCCGCCGGGCTATAACTGACATCGAAACGGACACAATCCGGGCACGGTTCGGTCGCCATTCGGCCGGTCACGATTCCCGACAGCCCGACCGCGATCAGGGCGGCGGCGAGGCGCGAACCAACCATGAAGCGATCAACGTTCATGCCCGCGTCCCCCGTATCAAATCAATGCCGTCATCGTCGCGCGATGCGCGTGTGATCAGGCCGGGTGCACGGCCCATTCTACCTCGGCGACAGCACCATCACCATCTGGCGATTTTCCAGCCGAGGCATCTGCTCGACCTTCGTCGTCAGGTCCATCTCGGACCGGATCCGCTCCAGCACGCGGACGCCGATGTCCTGATGCGCCATCTCGCGGCCGCGGAAGCGCAGCGTGACCTTCACCTTGTCGCCTTCCTCGATGAACGACTTCATGGCGCGCATCTTCACCTGATAGTCGTTCTCATCGATGTTCGGACGCACCTTGATCTCTTTGATCTCGATGACTTTTTGCTTCTTCTTGGCCTCGTTCTTCTTCTTCTGCTGTTCGTATTTGAACTTGCCGTAGTCGAGGATCTTGCAGACCGGCGGATCGGCGTTTGGACTGATTTCCACAAGGTCCAGCCCCACGGCGTAGGCGCGCAGCATGCCGTCCCGGGCGCTCATGACGCCCATCATCTCACCGTCCTGGTCGATCAGACGCACCTGAGGCACGCGGATCTCTTCGTTCACTCGGGGCCCGTCGCGAGTCGGCGGCGCCTGCATTGGTCCTCTGGCTATGGGTAGCTCCTGTCATGGTTGCGTAAGCGTGTTCCGGGCGCCGCCCGAGGGCGGGTCCCGGAACATTCGTCATTTTGCCCTTATTTACCGAAAATTCAAGCGATCATGGTGCCGCCGGGCGGCGCGGCCGTGGAATTCCGCAAATCGGGCGGCGTCGCCTCCCGCGACAGACGGGAAACGGCCTCCGCCAGAGGCAGCACTTCCTGCGCCTGCGAACCAAGCCGGCGCAGCGCGACCGTGCCGTTTTCCGCCTCTTTGCGGCCGACGACCGCCAGCACCGGAACGTGCCGCAGGCTGTGTTCGCGGACTTTCGCGTTGATCTTCTGGTTCGTCAGGTCGGTCTCCGCCACCAGACCCGCCGCGCGGAAAGCGGCCACCGCGTCGCGCGCGTAGTCGTCCGCGTCGGACACGATCGTCGCCACCACGATCTGCACCGGCGCCAGCCAGAGCGGGAAACGGCCGGCGTACTGCTCGATCAGGATGCCGAGAAACCGCTCGAACGAGCCGAGGATCGCGCGGTGCAACATCACAGGGCGATGCCGTGCGCCATCCTCGCCGACATACTCGGCGTCCAATCGCTCGGGCAGCACGAAATCGACCTGCAACGTGCCGCACTGCCAGTCACGGCCGATCGCGTCGCGCAACACGAATTCCAGCTTCGGGCCGTAGAACGCGCCCTCCCCCGGGTTCAGCGTGTACTCCACGCCCGCCGTGGCGCAGGCTTCCATCAGCGCCCGCTCCGCGCGATCCCACACATCATCCGATCCCGCGCGCGTCTCCGGCCGGTCCGACAGCTTTATGCGGAACGATTCAAACCCGAAATCGCGGTAGACCGAGCTCAGCAGATCGACGAACCGCACCGTCTCGGAGGCGATCTGATCTTCGGTGCAGAAGATATGCGCGTCGTCCTGGGTGAATGCCCGCACCCGCATGATGCCGTGCAGCGCACCCGAGGGTTCGTAGCGATGACACGCCCCAAACTCCGCCAGCCGCAGCGGCAATTCCCGATACGAGCGGATGCCCTGGCGGAAAATCTGCACATGGCATGGGCAGTTCATCGGTTTCACCGCCAGCGTTTTATTCTCGTCCTCCACCTGGGCGATGAACATGTGCTGGCGATAGTTCTCCCAGTGGCCCGAGCGTTCCCACAACACGCGGTCGACCAGTTGTGGGGTCTTCACCTCCTGATAGCCGGACGCGTCGAGCCGGCGGCGCATGTAGTCCTCGGCGACGCGATAAAGCCGCCAGCCTTTCGGGTGCCAGAACACCGAGCCGGCGGCTTCCTCCTGGAAATGGAACAAGCTCATGTCCTTGCCGATGCGGCGGTGGTCGCGGCGTTCCGCTTCCTCCAACTGATGCAGATACGCGTCGAGTTCCTTCTGGTCCCGCCACGCGGTGCCATAAATCCGGCTGAGCATCGCGTTGCGGTGATCGCCGCGCCAATACGCCCCCGCGACCTTCATCAACTTGAACGCCGTGCCGACATCGCCTGTGGTGCGCATGTGAGGGCCGCGGCACAGATCGATCCAGTCGCCCTGGCTGTACAGCGAGATCGTCTCCGATACCGGCAAATCCTGGATCAACTGGGCTTTGTATTTTTCCCCTTTGTCCGAGAAGAAGCGGATCGCTTCCTCGCGGTCCATCACCTGACGGACAAACGGCGTGCCGCGGGCGACGATCTCCCGCATCTTCGCTTCGATCGCGGGAAAATCCTCGGGCGTGAACGGGTCATTACGGGAAAAATCGTAATAAAACCCGTTTTCGATCGAGGGTCCGATGGTCACCTGGGTGCCGGGATACAGCGCCTGCACCGCCTCGGCCAGCACATGCGCGGCGTCGTGGCGGATGAGTTCCAGCGCGGCCTCGTCGCGGCGGGTGATGAACGCGAGCGACGCGTCATGGTCGATCACGGTCGACATATCGACGATCTTGCCGTCGAGCTTCATCGCCAGAGCGGCGCGGGCGAGGCCGGGACCGATCGCCTCGGCCACCGTCGTGCCCGTCACCGGCGCGTCGAACTGGCGCACGGAACCGTCGGGCAGGGTGATGGCGGGCATGAGTCGTGGTCCTCTGTTTCAGGGTTTAAGCCGGGGGGACATGGCACCGGTGGCGCCGCGCGGCAAGCTTTTCGTGCCCGCGACGCGGCGGCTCCCGCGCCGCGTGCCTATGCCGCCACGGTTTCCGGTTCACCGACCGGTTGTCCGGTCAGAACGGCCTCATACACATCCAGCGTCGCATCGCGCATCGCCTGCAACGTATAGCCGTTCAGCACCGACGCGCGCGCCCGCCGGCCCAGAGCCATCCGCGAGTCCGCGTCCATCGACAACGCGTCCTCCAACGCCCAGACCAGCGAGTCGATGTCCTGGGGGCGGGTCAGCCAGCCGGTCACGCCAGCCCGCACGGTCTCACTGGGACCGCCGAGGTCGGTCGCGATCACGGGCCGGCCCATCGCCTGCGCCTCGATCACGACGCGGCCGAACGCTTCGGCCTGGGTCGAGGCGTGCACGACGACGTCGGACAGCATCAGCGCCGCGGGCATGTCATCGACCTGCCCGATGATGCGGACGCGATCGGCGATCCCCAGGGTTTCGCTGAGTGTTTCCAGTTCCCTGGTGTATTTCGTGCGCCCCTGATCGGAGCCGACCAGCACACAACACACATCCTGGCGTGACAGCCGGGCAATCGCCTGGAGCAGCACCGCCTGGCCCTTCCACGCGGTCAGACGCCCAGGAATGACGACGGTCAGCATGCCGTCGGGGACTCGCATGGTTTGCGCCATGCGGGCGATGCGATCGGCGGAGACGGTATCCGGATTGAACATCATCGGATCGACACCGCGCGGAATGACCCGGATGCGGGACGGATCGAGCCTGTGCTGTCGCCGCACCACATCCGCGACGTATTGGCTGGCGGCGATGACGATCTCGCCTTTGGCCATGATCGCGTTGTAGTGGCGCTTGAACGGCAGGTCCTCGCCATACACGCCATGATATGTGGTGACGAAATGCGTCCCGGTGCGTTTGCAGGCCAGCCAGGCGGCCCAGGCGGGGGCGCGTGAACGAGCGTGGACGAGGGTGACGTTTTCGGCGCGGATCAGCGCTTCCAGCCGCGCGGCGTTGCGCCAGATCGTGACCGGATCGCGGGACAGCAAAGGGAGCGTGAAGTGCCGGCCGCCGGCGCGTTGCACGGAGTGGACCAATGGGCCACCGGCGCTGGCGACCAGGGCGACAGCCTCAGCCTCGGTGATGGCCTGGGTGATTTCGATGGTTCCGCGTTCCACGCCACCGGTGACCAGCGACGGCAACACCTGCAGTACGACGGGCGGGCGGTTCGGTTCGGGCGAGTCGTTCGTCTCCATTCTGTCCGGATAATAGGGGGCGGTCACGATACTTACCATGGGTCGCCCCTGGAGACGCACATTGGGGGGGACGCGCATTGGGGGGGACGCGCATTGGGGGGGACGCCCGTGGGGGATGTTCGTGCGCCTGGCCATGGGCGCGGCGTTGGCGTTCGAATGGCGCTCAGACCCGCCGATCAGTTCCGGTCGATGGAGCCGAGTACGAAGCCGCGATCGCCGCCGATGGGCATCGCCGGTGGCCAGCCAGACAGCAGACGCGGCACCTCGCTGGCGGGTCGCGGTGGGCTGAACAAATACCCCTGCGCTTCATCGCAGCCATAACTGGCGAGGCGTTCAAGCTGTTCGCGGGTTTCGACGCCTTCCGCCGTGGTCGCGATATTCAGGCTGGAGGCAAGGTGCAGAATGGCCTGCACGATCGCACCGCCCTCAGGCGATTCCGTCATTCCGCCGACGAGGGACTGGTCGATCTTGATGCGATCGAACGGAAAGTTCCGGATATGGCTGAGCGACGCGTAGCCGGTGCCGAAATTGTCCATGGAGACCAGCACGCCCATCGCCCCGAGACGCTTCAGCGTCGCCCGCGCCGCGCCATGTCGGTTAAGCAACGCGCTTTCGGTGATCTCCAGTTCGAGTCTGTCGCCCGCCTCACCGGATGCCGCGAGCGCCGCTTCGATCGTTTCGACGATGTCCTCGTGCGCCATCTGGCGCGGCGAGAGGTTCACCGCGATTCGCACGCCCTTCGGCCAACGCGCGGCTTCGGTGAGGGCGGCGCGCAAAATCCATGCGCCGATTGGGACGATCAGACCGGTCTCCTCGGCGCATTGCATGAAATCGCCAGGCAGCACGAGGCCGCGTTCGGGATGTCGCCAACGCAACAGCGCCTCGAAGGCGCGCACGCGGCCGTCGGAAATCGTGACGCGAGGCTGGTAGTATAGCCTCAGACCGTCATTCTCCAGGGCATGACGCAGGCCCATTTCCAGCCCGTGTCTTTCCCGCGCTTCCGCCTCCATGGCCGGCGCGAACCAGCGGCAGACACCGCGGCCATCGCGTTTCGCGGCGTACAGAGCCATGTCGGCGCGGCGCAGCAACTGACTGAAATCCAGGTCGTCGCGATCGGCCAGGGTCATCCCCACGGACGTTCCCACCACCACGCGGTGGCCATCGATCTCGTAAGGATGGCTCAGCGTATCGATCAGCCGGCGCGCCAGCATCTCCGCGGAACGGGGTTGATCGACCCCGTACTGGGCTATGGCGAATTCATCGCCGCCAAGCCGGGTGATCGTGTCCACCTCGCGCACGACATCGCTCATTCGCGCCGCGACCTCGCACAACAGACGATCGCCGACCGGATGGCCAAACGTATCGTTCACCGCCTTGAACCGGTCGAGGTCCAGATACAGCACCGCCAGGCTCTGGCCACGCCGGACCCGGCGCAGGCCGCTGGAAACATCGTCACGAAACGCGACGCGGTTAGGCAACCCGGTCAGCGGGTCATGGCGTGCGAGATGGTCCAGCCTGGCCCCGTTGCGGCGAAGCTGCTCGGTCGTCTCGCGCAAGCCAATGGTCAGTTTTTCCAGCTGCCGTGTGCGGCGCAGCGAGAACCAAAGGTAGCATACGATCGTCAGAGTCATGAGCAGGCCGCCGCACAGCACGGCGATCGCGCTCCGGTCCGCGTCGCCAGGGTCCCACCCGCTCGAAGAGGAAAAACCGGCCGGCGCGAATACCGCTTCCCACTGCTGATCGACGAGCTCCAGCGTACCTTGCCAATGCGGACCCGCGAGCAGGTCAGCTTCCGCGGGCGCCGATTTTCCGTCGGCGGCGTGCCAAAAGATGAGCCGGTTGCCGACTGGTCCGTTGGGGTCGAACACGTACATGTCCTGGCCCGCCAAACTCAGCCTTGCCAGAATGTTCCGGATCATCGCCTCCGTCTCGAACGCGCCGAGCACGACGCCGGCGATCTGGCGAGGTGTCGTGGCGTTGCCGTCATTTTTCGCGTTGACGGGAATGAAGCTCATCACGCCGCCATTCGGCCGCAGCATGTTCATCAGCTTGATCGGCGGCGTCGCGGCGGGACGATCGGTCTCGCGCGCCCGCGCCACGACATGGCGACGCATGCTCTCCGACGCCAGGTCGAACCCCATGACCGGCCGGTTGATTTCGCCGGGATCGGAATAAAGGATCGGGAAATATTCCGCGCGGTCGGCCGCGCGGATCAGTTTGCCGTCGGTATTTCGCTCCAGTATCTGGAAGCCGGGAAAGCCGCTGGTTTGAATCTCATGCTCGAACGAGTCACGCTCGGCGGCGGTGACGCGTGGTGCCCAACCGGTGTCGCGCAAGCCGACAGCCCTGGCGCGAAGCCCACTGGAGAAGGCCTGAAACTCATCGCGGCCGACCGGTTGGTTCCGCGCTTCGAAAAAGGCGCGTAGCGACCACAAAAGGTCCGTCGCATCCTTCAGCCCGGAATTGATCGTTCGCAAACGATCGCGCGCCTCGCTCGTGAAGCGCAATTCCGCGACGTGCATCTGCCAGCCATCGATGGCGACGAACATGCCCATCGACGCCAGGATGCCGACGATCCCGGTCAACACGATGATGACGTAGCGAATTGTATGCGCGGACGCGAACCGGCGTTGGGCCACGACCGCCGCGCCCGGAGCCCCGGATCGATCCGGTTCGGCCGCGCCAGCAACAGTCACAGACATTGGAAACCCTTGTGCCGGAGCCGATCCGGTCAGCCACATCTCGGTGGCGATTTCTTACCCGATTCTGGTTAACAAATAGTTAAAGGCTGAGTCGGCGACTGGCTGTTCGACGCCTGGATCCAGCGATGTTATGGCTGTTTTCCTGGCCATCCGGCCGAAATCCGACGCGTCTCAGGGATATGAACATGGAAACCACCGGCCGCCTCGATCGAGGCGATGGCATTGAACTCGCGTGGGCTTCGCTGGATGGCGCGAGCCCAACCGTCGTGTTCCTGCCAGGCTTTCGCAGCGATATGAACGGCGACAAGGCGACGGCGCTGGCGAAATTCTGCGCGGCCCGCGGGCAGGCCATGTTGCGCTTCGATTACTCCGGTCATGGCGGCAGCGATGGCACATTCGAGGACGGGACCATCGGCTTTTGGGCGGAGGACGCTCTGACGGCGATCGATCGGCTGACGTCCGGCGCGCTGATTCTGGTGGGATCGTCGATGGGCGGCTGGCTCGCGTTACTGACCGCGTTGCGACGGCCGGAGCGGGTCGCCGCCATCGTGGGCATCGCCGCCGCGCCGGACTTCACCGAAAAGCTGATGTGGGAATCGATGACGTTCGAGGAACGCGACCGGCTGACGCGGGACGGCGTGCTGCGCGTCCCGAGCCAGTATGGCGAACCGACCCCCATCACCCGCGCGCTGATCGAGGACGGCCGCGCGCGTTTGCTGTTGGACAAACCGATCCCGCTCGACTGTAAAGTCAGACTTTTGCACGGCCAGGCCGATCCGGATGTGCCGTGGGAAATGGCGCTGCGCACGGCGGAACAACTGACATCGTCCGATGTCGAAATCATTCTGATCAAGGACGGCGATCACCGGCTGTCGCGGCCGCGCGATCTGGCGTTACTGGAGCGGACGGTCGCCGCTCTCCTCCCGCCAGATGGCGGCGAGACCCTCGCGAAAACTGGGGTATAACCAGCGCAATCCGAGGGCCTGTTGGGTTTTCTCACCGCGCACCTTGCGGTTTTCAGCCCAGAAACTGAGCGCCATCGGACTCATGGCGGGTGCGGCATCGGCGAAGGCGACGGCGGGAGGCAAAGGGACACCCATCAGGCGCGCGGCCTCGGCGACGACGTGAGCGCTCTCCGCGGGGACATCGTCGGTGAGGTTCAGCACCCGGCGGCCCGGAGGATGGCCCTGGCGCATCGCGGCGCCGACGGCACGGGCGATGTCGTCGCGATGGATGCGGCCGAACTGGTGACCCGGTTTGATCATCCGTCGCGCGGTCCCGAAGCGCAGATCGTCGAACGCGGAACGGCCGGGACCGTAAATTCCGGCGAGGCGGATGATATCGACAGCGAATTGACCGGCCAGGCCGGACCACGCGATCTCGGCGTCGAAGCGGCGTTGGCCTCGCGATTGCGTGGGCGCCGGTGGGGTATCTTCATCGACCCAGGCACCGTCCCGGTTGCCGTAGACAGCGGTGCTCGACAGATAGCTGATCCAGCGCAGGCGCGGCGCGGTCGCGATGAATGGCGCGTAACGGAGCAGCACGGGATCGCCGTCAGGCGTGGGCGCGGCGGTCACCAGAATGTGCGTGGCGACGGCGATCGCGGGTTCGGCGGCGTCGAACGGGATGAACGTCACGCCGGCCGCGTCGCCGGCGGGCAATGTCCGCGCCGTGGCCACGATGTCGAAGTCCGGCACCGCGTTCGCCACAGCGCTCCCGCTGTAACCAAGACCGAAAATCAGCAACGTGTTCACGCGCCGCCTCGCACCTTGAGGATCGCCTGGCCGACCAGGCCGAGGCCGGTGTTGATCGCGATACCCGCCAGCGACAGCAACACCAGGGCCGCGAACATGCGGGGGATCTCCAGCCGGTAGCCAGCCTCCAGAATGCGGTACGCGAGGCCGGAGGCGAAACCGCCCGATCCGGCGACGAACTCCGCCACCACCGCGCCCACCAGCGCGAGGCCGCCGGATATGCGCAGGCCGGTGAGGAAATACGGCAACGCGGCGGGCAGGCGCAGCAACAGCAGCGTCCGCCAACGGCTGCCGCCATACAGGCGAAACAAATCGGTGAGGTCGGGCGGCGCGGAGGCCAGGCCCTCGGCGGTGTTGGCGAACACCGGAAAGAACGCGACGATCATCGCGCAGACTACCAAAGACGCGAACGGATCGCCGACCCAAACGATGATCAACGGCGCGATGGCGACGATCGGCGTCACCTGCAAAATCACCGCCCAGGGCTGGATCGCCGCCTGGGCCAGGCGGCTGGCCGACATCGCGATCGCCATCGCCGCGCCCATCACGGCGGACGCCAGCAGCGCCGCGAAGGTCACCGCCAATGTCGATGCCAGAGACAGCAACAATCCCGCCGGGTCCTGAAAAAACGCCTCGATCACGGCGACCGGTCCAGGAATGAGGTAGACGGGAACGTCGAACACGCGAACGGCGGCTTCCCACAGCAACAGCGCCAGAACGCCAAACAACGCGGGCGCGAATCGATAGACCCGGTCGTTCATGAGCCGCGCAGCCTGGGGTTGATCACCACGTAAAGAATATCCGCGAGCAAATTGAGCATCACGTAGAGAAACGCGGTGACCAGCACGACACCTTGCACGACGGGGTAATCCCGGTTGAACACGGCATCGACGATCATCTTGCCGAAGCCGGGGATGGAGAACACCTGCTCGGTCAGCACCGCGCCGGACAGGAGAGTGCCCAGTTCGAGAGCGCCGAGAGTGACGACGGGGATCAACGCGTTGCGCAAGGCGTGCCGCAGCACGACGGCGAATTCGGACAAACCCTTGGCGCGCGCCGTGCGGATGTAATCCTGGTCCAACGCGGTCAGCATCGCGGCTCGGGTGTGGCGCATCAGGATGGCGGCGATGGCGTTGCCGAGGACAAACGCGGGCATGATCGTGGTGGCCAGAGATTGGCGCCAGTCCTCGGTCAGCGGCACGTATCCCGAGGGCGGCAACCAGCCGAGATCGACCGATATCAGCAGGATCATCATGATGCCCAACCAGAATGTCGGCGTCGAAAGGCCGGCGAGACCGATGGCGTTGGCGAGATAATCCCAGAACTTATTTCGCTGCACCGCCGCGACGATCCCGGCGGGCACGCCGATCGCCACGGCGAACACGAACGCCATGGTGCCCAGTTGCAACGTCACTGGCAGCTTGGTCGCGATCAACGCGGAGACCGGCTGCCGCGTGCGCCAGGAATAGCCGAGATCGCCGCGCAGAACATTTCCCATCCAATGTAAGTATTGCACCGGTAACGGACGATCGAGCCACAGTTCGGCGCGGATTTGCGCGAGCACCTGAGGGTCGCCGCGTTCCTCGCCAGCCAGGACCATCGCTGGATCGCCGGGCATCAGTTGTTGCAGGCAGAAAACCAATACGCTGACCAGTAGCAATGTCGGGATGATCTGCGCGATGCGGGTGCCGAGACGTCCTTGCATCTATTTCGTCACCGCCAGGCCTTGCAACCGGATCATACCGTCGGGCACGGGCCGGAACCCGGTCAACTTCGCCGACATGCCGACAATGTTCACGGGCGATTCCAGATAAATCAGCGGCAGGTCGTCTCGCAGTTGACGCAACGCCGTTTCGTAATGCGCGCGGCGGGCGGCGAGGTCGGTGCTCTTGCGGGCGTCGGTCAGGGCCGCGTCCACCACGGCGTTGCTGTAGTGGCCGTCGTTCTGGCCGCCACCGGTGGTCAGGAAAGAGAACATGTTGCCGTCGGGATCGGCGCGGCCCGACCAACCGATGAGATATGCCTCGAACTCGCCGCGGGTGGCGGCCTGTAATGACGCCGCGAACTCGATCAGATTGATTTTAACCTCGAAGCCGGCTTCTTGCGCCATCGCCTGGATGACCTCGGCTTCCTGCGCGCGATCGGGCGTGTTGGGCACGTTCATTTGCACGACGATCGGTGTTGGCACGCCGGATTGTTTGATCAGCGCCTTGGCTTTCGCGAGGTCGCGTGGCGGCGGCGGCACCGACGCGATGTAAAATGGCGACGCGGGGGAGACAGCCTGCGCGTTTGGCTGGTACATCCCGTTGAACACGACATCGACGACGGCCTGACGGTCGATCGCCGCCTCGAACGCCTGACGCAGCAGTTTGTTCTGGCCAATCGGCGTATTCGCGCGCTCGCCATTGGCGAGGTTGAAGGTGATTGCTTCGTAGCCCAGCGCGGGGGATGTGACGATGCGCAGTTTGGGGTCGGCTTTGACCTGCGCGACGTCGGTGGGCAGCACGCGTTCGGCGAGATCGATCGTGCCGCTGCGAAGATTGGCCAGCAGCACGGAAGATTCCGGCATCGGCTGATAAATCACCCGATCGAAATGAATATTCGCGGCGTCCCAATAGCCCGGATAGCGATCGAGCACGATGCGGTCCTGCGCCACCCGCTCCACGAACTTAAACGGGCCGGAACAAACCGGCGCCTGGGCGAAATTCTTGCCGGCGGCCTCGGTGGCTTTCGGCGGCAGGATCATGCCGGCGCGGTCGGTCAGTTGCGACAGGAATGGCGAGGACGGCGACTTCAGGATGATTTTCACCGTGGCGGGATCGACGATCTCCACATGATCGACCGAGGAGATTTCGCTGCGGCGGAAACTTCCCGGCAGAGTCAGCGCTCGTTCGAGCGTGTACTTGACCGCGGCGGCGTCGAGGATTTCGCCGTCGTGGAAGGTGACGCCCTGGCGCAGGTGGATGATCAGGGTGACGGGATCGGCCCACTCGTACCCGGTGGCGAGTTGCGGCACGATCTCCAGCTTTTCATTGAGGTCGAACAGCTTGTCGCACAGGCCGGCGAAGACGATGCGTCCGACGTAGGTGCGCGCCAGGGTTGGATCGAGCAGGTCGGCATCCTCGCGCAGGGCGATGCGCAGGGTTTGCGCCTGACTAACGGCGGGAACGATCGTAAGCAGGCAGAGGGCCAACAGAAGGAGGCGGAGCATGACGGGGTCCCTGAGCGACGCGGCGCACAATGCGTGCGCCGGCGGATCGCGTCAAAGACCGGGCGCCGCCATCTTACGAATCACGGTCCGTTGAATCTGTAGCGTAGGCCGATCAGCAGGGAATGGTCCCGCGCCATGGATTTTTGCCTCTGGCGGCTCCCCTTTGGCTTTCGCGGCTCCGGGCGCCGGACCAGTCCCGCGTCAGAAGTTCAGGTTTTCCAACGTCGCGTTCGCGTTCGGTCCCGAGGTCACCACCGTGTGCCAACCCGGAAAATTCGGGTCCACCGAAACGACTTCCTTGCTGGACGGATTGCCATACCAGCCGTGGCGGAATTTGCCGCCGGCCTGCTCGCCCTGCAGCCAATTCACGGTCGAATCCTGCATATATCTGATATCGAACTGACCCTGGATCGCGCCGCGCCGGAGGACCACCGCGACCGACGCCAGGGAACTATGGATTTTGCTTGGCATGATCGTCTGGAGATTGGCGTAAAGCCGGATAGCGGCCACCTTCTTAACGCCCAGACAGGTGACGAAGGGCTGCAGATCATCCCGGAGCCGTTCCAGCCGGTTGCCGCCATTGATCATACAAAAGACCTTCCAGGAACTGGTGTTTCCGGGTCCCTCGCAATTCTTCACGAAAGCTCCGAATTTTTGGGCGCCCAACGCTTCCTGGTTCGCATTCTGGGCCTTCACATGAACCGCGTAGAGCAGGTCATTCGTTGCGACGAAGATCCCCATGCAACCCACGATACCCGTGACACCGACGCAGGTCTGGTCGTATCCAAAACTGTTCATGGTGGCAAAATACACTTTATTCTCCGTTCCGATCGAAAGACTGCAATGCCGCATGGACCGTTCAGCCGGCATTTCCCAGATGCCCGCCCCATCCGGACATCTTGAAGGAATGGTAACCATGGCTGAGCGCGCCCGGCAAGATCGGCCGCACCACTGTCAAATGGTCTCCTGATCGCTTCCGTGAACGGGCTGGCGTCGTCCGCCCCATCCCCCCAACGTCAATCAGTCGCCGATGCCTTCGAACAACGGCGTGGTGATGTAACGTTCCGCGAACGACGGAATGATCGTCACGATCAGCTTGCCCGCCATCTCCGGCCGCGCCGCCAGCTTCAACGTCGCCGCCAGCGCCGCGCCCGAGGATATGCCGGCGGGAATACCCTCGGTCCTCGCCAACCGCCGTGCCGTGTCGAAGGCTTCGGCGTTTTCCACGGTGATGATCTCGTCGATCGACGGCACGTCCAGGATTTCCGGGATGAAGCCCGCGCCGATGCCCTGGATCGGTTGCGGCGCCGGCTTGCCACCCGACAGGACAGGGCTCGCCGCCGGTTCCACCGCGACCATCCGCAGTCCCGGCTTGCGCGGCTTCAACGCCTGGGCGCAACCGGTCAGCGTGCCGCCTGTGCCAATCCCCGAGACGATGACATCAACCTTGCCATCGGTGTCGAACCAGATTTCCTCAGCGGTGGTGCGGCGATGGATGTCCGGATTGGCCGGGTTCTCAAACTGTCCGGCGATGATCGAGCCCGGGTTCGCGGCCTGCAATTCCTTCGCCTTGGCGATGGCGCCGCGCACGCCCTCGGCCCGTGGCGTCAGCACCAGTTCGGCGCCCAGATACGCCAGCATCTTGCGCCGCTCGATCGACATCGAGTCCGGCATGGTCAGGATCAGCTTGTAACCGCGCGCCGCCGCGACGAACGCGAGGCCGATGCCGGTGTTGCCCGAGGTCGGCTCGATGATCGTGCCGCCGGGCTTCAGGCGGCCGTCGGCTTCCGCCGCCAGGATCATGTTGACACCGATACGGTCCTTCACGCTGGAGATCGGATTGAAGAATTCCAGCTTCAGGCAAATATCGGCCTTTATGCCGTCCTCGGCGGTGATGTTGGGAATCCGCACCAACGGCGTGTTGCCGATGGTCTCGGCGATGCTGTCATAGATCCGGCCGCGCAACGGACGGTCGAGGACGATCGGCTTTGGTGCTGACGCCATGGGTTTTGCCTCCTGGAAAGTAGGGTCCGGGCCGCCACAGAGGCCGATTTCGGGTCTTCAGGCAAGACCCGGTCACGATCGAAACGGCTTTTCTCCGATCGAACATCCCGACGTCATATTATTTCCACGCCCTCTCGGCATCGGGTGAGAACGCACTCCGGCGCGCGACAGCGGCGGGGTTCCGGCGCGATCGAAAGTGGGGCGCGATCGGCAACGGGGCGCGACCAAACGCGGACAGAAGACAACGCCGCCGCCGCGTGGCAGGATCGCCGGCACGATGCACCAGCTTCTGCTTTTGCGGCACGCGAAATCGTCCTGGGACACCGCCGGTGTGCCCGATCGGGAGCGTACGCTGACCCCGCGAGGGCGCCGCGCCGCCGCCGCGATCCGCCGGGCGATGCGCGATCTCGGGCTGGCTCCCGATGTCATCCTGGTGTCCTCCGCCAAACGCACGATGGAAACATTGAACGCGCTGGAACCCTGGGACGAGACGCCGCTGATCGAGCCGCTGGATGAACTTTATCTGGCGAACAAGACGCGGCTGCTGACGACATTGCGGGGCGTGGTGGAAACGGTGCGCACGGTGCTGCTGATCGGCCATAATCCCGGCCTGCATGACCTCGCGATCGCGCTGGCCGATCCGCGGGCCTCCGCCGAAAAGCTGGTGCACGGCGTCCGCGAGAGCTATCCCACCGGCGCCCTGACCGAGTTTGCCATCACCGGTCCCTGGGCCAGACTGGATGCCGAAGGCGGGCGGCTGCTGCGTTTCCTGACGCCCCGCATGCTGGACACGACGGAATAACCTGGTGGAACTCGCGCTGGTTCTGACGACCGCGGACGCCGCCCGGCTGCACCGGCTTCCCGCCATCAAGGCGGCGCGCACCGGGCGGTCCCGCGGCCAGGCGGTGCGGGTTGTCTGGCATGATACGCTCGACCGGACGCTGGCGGCTGACGGGCTCGCGCTGAGCGAGCAGCGTGGCGCCTGGCGGCTGGAACGGCACCGGCCGGAGCCGACCGATCCGTGGCCGCCGGCGACCGATCACCGGCTGATCGAAGAGGCTTCAGACCCAAACACGCTGTCCACCCCGCTGCCCGACGCGCTGACGCCAGTGGCGGCATTCGACGGCCGGCGTACCGCGTTCACCCTGACCATCGGCGGCGAGCCCGTCACGATGACGCTGTTGGATGGGGTACTGCGAGCGGTCGCGGCGGACCGGCCGTGCTCGCGGTTGTTCCTGGAGGGAGCCGGCGTCGCGGTGCGGGAACTGGTCCTGCTGCTGGCGGACCACCTGACCCTTTCGATCCCGGTCCAGAGCCTTGCGTCGGAGGCGCTGCGTCTCGCGGACGGCACCACGCCCGAACCACGCCGGATCGGCGCGCCTGTGTTGCCACCCGAGGGCCTGTCCACCCATGCGGCCTTCGCGCATATTCTCGGACATCTGGCGGACGTGCTGCTGCATTTGGCGCCGCTGGCCGCGGACATCGAGTCCGGGACCGTCCCGGTGCATCAGATGCGCGTCGCGGTCCGCCGCGCCCGCTCGGCTTTGTCGATCTTCCCGCCGGTCGAGGACACCGTCGTGCTGAGCCGCGGCGCTGATGCGCTGCGAGACCTGGGGCATATGTTGGGACCGGCGCGCGACTGGGACGTGTTCATGACCGAAACCGCGCCGCCGGTCGAAGCCGCGCTGCCGGATCAGGCCAACCTGCGAGCGTTGTCGCGTGCCGGCGCGCGCCGCCGGCGTGCCGCGCGGGCGGCGCTGAGCGCTTACCTGACCAGCGCCGAATTTCGCCTGCTGAGCATCGAACTGGCCTGTCTGGCCGCGGCCGAATGGACGCTGCCGGACACGGAGCCTCCCCCGCTGAACGAGTTCGCGGCCGGCGTGCTGCGCGCGCGCTGGAAGAAACTGGTGCATGTCGGCAAGTCCCTGGAGGACCTGGATAACCCTGGGCTGCACGGCTTACGGCTGAAAGCCAAGCGACTGCGTTACGCCGCCGAATTTTTCGCGCCATTGTTCCCCGGCAAGGCGACCTCCCGCTTCATTCGTCGGTTGTCCGTCCTGCAAGAGCGTCTGGGTTTGTTCAACGACACCACGGTGGCGGAAACGCTGCTGCGCGAACTGAACGCCTCGCCTGGTTACGCTTCCGGTTTGATCCTGGGCTTTACCGCCGCGCGCGGCGCCGGTGTGCGGCCGAAAATCGCCGCCGCGTGGGCCCGTTTCCGCCGCCGCGAGCCGTTCTGGGAGTAGGCGAACGCGAGGGCTCCGCGCCATAGGCATCAGGATAAGCCACCGAGGAGGAAAATGTCCGCCTCTTCCCGTCATCCTCGGGCTCGACCCGAGGATCTCTCGACGCGCCAGGGAATTCAAAAGTCGGATAAGGTGTCTGGGCCGGCCGATCCTCGGGTCGAGCCCGAGGATGACGTTCGGGGGAAAGCTTTTCGCCCTCGCGGGCCTTATCCTGATGCCAATGGGGCTCCGCCCCTCGAACCCGTGAGTAATGTCCATGCGAAATTGGCGGGGATCACGACATAATATTTCGTGAGTTTGGATTTCGCGGCAACCTGGCCCGGACGCGAAACAGGTGGTCGCACGGGGTAACAGGCAGTTAACCACAATCTGGTTAATCGTTGATATTGCGTTGCATCATCGACGATTTCATCGATCCGGCGCTTGCCGGGCAGGTGGCCTCGCCCTTAGATGAACGTCGAAAAATCCGGCGAATGACGGTCCAAGGGATCACCAAGGGATCATAAAGAATGGCACAAGCGGCGGAAACCAGGAAACGCGGCAAGACTTCGGCGAAGACCGGCGATTCGAACGCCGATCGCGCTCAGTTGCTGACCGCGTATCGAACGATGCTGTTGATCCGCCGGTTCGAGGAAAAGGCCGGACAGCTTTACGGCATGGGACTGATCGGCGGCTTCTGCCATCTGTACATTGGCCAGGAAGCGGTCGTCACCGGCATGCAAATGGCGATCGGCGACGGCGATGAGGTCATCACCTCCTATCGCGATCATGGCCACATGCTGGCCTGCGGCATGGACCCGCGCGGGGTGATGGCGGAACTGACCGGGCGAGCCGGCGGATATTCGCACGGCAAGGGCGGCTCCATGCACATGTTCAGCAAGGAGAAGAACTTTTTCGGCGGCCATGGCATCGTCGGCGCGCAGGTGTCGCTCGGCAACGGCCTGGCGTTTTCCAACTGGTATCGCGGCAACGACCGGGTTTGCCTGACCTACTTCGGTGAGGGCGCGTCGAACCAGGGCCAGGTGTACGAAAGCTTCAATATCGCCGCTTTGATGAAGCTGCCGACGGTCTTCATCATCGAGAACAATAAGTACGGGATGGGAACGAGTGTCGAGCGCGCCTCGGCCTCGCACGATCTGTCGAAGAACGGCGTGCCCTGGGGCATCACCGGGGCGCAGGTCGATGGCATGGATGTGCTGGCGGTGAAGGCGGCGGCGGAGGTGGCGGTGGCGCAGTGCCGGGCCGGCAAGGGTCCGTATTTGCTGGAGGCGAAGACCTACCGTTATCGCGGCCATTCGATGTCCGATCCGGCGCGCTATCGCACCCGTGAGGAAGTGCAAATGATGCGCACGCAGCACGATTGCATCGAGAACGCGCGGCACCGCCTGGAAGCGCTCGGCGTCGAGGAAAAGGAGTTCAAGGCCATCGACGACGAAATCAAGGCGACCATCCAGGACGCCGCGGACTTCGCTCAGGCGAGCCCGGAGCCGGACCCCGCGGAACTCTGGACCGACGTGCTGGTGGAGGGCTGAGCCATGGCCACGCAAATCCTGATGCCGGCTTTGAGCCCGACGATGACCGAGGGCAAACTGTCCCGGTGGCTGAAACATGTCGGCGACGACGTGCGCGCGGGCGACGTGATCGCCGAGATCGAGACTGACAAGGCAACAATGGAAGTCGAAGCGGTCGACGAGGGTAAGTTGGCGCAAATCCTGGTCGATGAAGGTACCGAAGGCGTCGCGGTGAACACGCCGATCGCGGTGCTGTCGATGAATGGCGAGTCGGTTGAGATGCCGCCCGCCACCGCGGCGCGAAAGTCCGCTCCGGCATCGCCTAAGGCCGAAGCACCGGCACCCGCCGCGACCGCCATTGCGGCGCCGGTCGCGATGGGACCGGAGAAGGATTGGGGACCGACCGCGCCGATCACCGTACGAGAAGCGTTGCGGGATGCGATGGCGGCGGAAATGCGCGCCGACAAGGACGTTTTCCTGATCGGCGAGGAAGTCGCGCAATACCAGGGCGCCTATAAGATCAGCCAGGGCCTGCTGGACGAATTCGGTCCGAAACGCGTCATCGACACACCGATCACCGAGCACGGCTTCACCGGCATGGCGGTCGGCGCGGCGTTGAACGGGCTGCGGCCGATCGTCGAGTTCATGACGTTCAATTTCGCCATGCAGGCGATGGACCAGATCATCAACTCGGCGGCGAAAACGCTGTACATGTCGGGCGGGCAGATGGGCTGTCCGATCGTGTTTCGCGGCCCCAACGGCGCGGCGTCGCGGGTCGCGGCGCAGCACTCGCAATGCTATGCGAGCTGGTACGCGCATGTGCCAGGTTTGAAGGTGGTTTCGCCGTGGTCGTCGGCGGACGCCAAGGGATTGTTGCGCTCGGCGATTCGCGATCCGAACCCGGTGATCGTGCTGGAAAACGAGATGCTCTATGGGCAGACCTTCGATTGCCCGACGGATCCGGATTTCATCGTGCCGATCGGCCGCGCGAAGGTGGAACGCGCCGGCTCCCATGTCACCATCGTGGCGTTCGGCATCATGGTCGGCGTGGCGCTGAAAGCCGCCGAGACGCTGGCGGGCGAAGGCATCGAGGCCGAGGTGATCAACCTGCGTTCGCTGCGTCCGTTCGATAGCGAAACCGTGACCGCCAGCGTCAGGAAAACCAACCGGCTGGTGACGGTGGAGGAAGGCTGGCCTTTCGCCGGAATCGGCGCCGAGGTGACGATGCAGGTGATCGAGAACGCGTTCGACTGGCTCGACGCGCCGCCGGTTCGGGTGCACGGCCTGGATGTGCCCTTGCCGTACGCCAACAATCTGGAAAAACTGGCGCTGCCGCAACCGGAATGGATTATCGACGCGGTTAAGAAACTGATCTGAGCGGGGGGACGCATCGTGGCCACCAATATCCTGATGCCGGCGCTCAGCCCGACCATGACCGAGGGCACGCTGGCGCGCTGGCTGAAAAAAGAAGGTGAAACGATCAAGGCGGGGGATGTGATCGCCGAGATCGAAACGGATAAAGCGACGATGGAGGTCGAGGCGGTCGATGAAGGCGTGCTCGGCCGCATTCTGATTCAGGACGGCACCGAGGGCGTGAAGGTCAACGAGCCGATCGCGGTGCTGGTCGACGCCGGGGAAGCGGTGCCGGCGGCGGCCTCGCCCGCGCCGGCGGCGAAGCCCGCGGCCCCGCCTGCTCAGGCGGAAAAGCCGGCGGCGGCGCCTGCTCCTGCCCCCGCGAAGGCGGCGCCGGTGGCGAATGGACACGCGGAGGGTGGTGAACGGATCTTCGCGTCGCCGCTGGCGCGACGGATGGCGTCGCAGGCCGGGATTGATCTGTCAGCACTGAAGGGCAGCGGCCCGAATGGGCGCATCGTACGGGCGGATATCGAGGCGGCCCAGAAAGGCACGCCGGCCACCGCGCCGGCACCGGTTCAGGTGGCTGCTCCGGTGGCGCGGGCGGCGACACCGGCATCGGCGATCAGCGCGCCACACAAGCTGGTGCCGCACAGTTCGATGCGCAAAGTGATCGCGCGGCGGCTGACTGAAGCAAAGTCGACCATTCCGCACTTCTACATCTCGATGGACATCGAAATCGACAAGCTGATCGATCTGCAAAATCAGTTGAACGCGAAGTCGCCGGCGCGCGATCAACCGGGTTCGTATTTCATTACGATCAACGATCTGGTGATCCGCGCGGCCGGAGCGACCTTGCGCCGCATCCCCGAGGTCAACGCCAGTTGGACCGACGACGGGATGGTGTTTTACGATGACGTCGATATCAGCGTCGCGGTCGCCATTCCGGACGGGCTGATCACACCGATCATTCGCCGCGCCGATCAAAAAGGCCTGCTGACGATCAGCCGCGAGATGCGCGACCTCGCCGGACGGGCGCGCACCGGCAAGCTGAAACCGGAGGAGTTTCAGGGCGGCGGGTTCTCGATCTCCAACATGGGCATGTTCGGCGTGTCCGAGTTCTCCGCCATCATCAACCCGCCGCAGGCCGCGATCCTGGCGGTCGCGACGGGGGCGAAACGGCCGGTGGTGAAGGACGGCGCGCTGGCGATCGCCACCGTCATGACCTGCACCATCAGCGTTGATCACCGTGTCGTCGATGGCGCTTTGGGCGCGCGCTGGCTGCGAGAATTCAAATCAATCGTCGAAGAACCGTTGAGTTTAATGCTATGATCCCACCTGGTTGCAGACTGCGTCCGGCGCTCCGTTCGGATCTTCCCGAAATCCTCCGGCTGGTGCGCGGCCTCGCGGAGTATGAGCGGGTGCTGGATAATTTCACCGGCACACTAGCGGACTTCGACGCCATGCTGTTCGCGCCCGACCATGTCGCGGAGGCCACTCTGGTTGAGCTTCCGGGTCGCCCGCCCGCCGGCATCGCGCTGTATTATCGCACAGTGAATACGTTTCGCGGCCAGATCGGCATGTTCCTGGAAGATCTGTTCGTCGAACCGGATCTGCGCGGCCAGGGCATCGGACACGCGCTGCTGAGCCATCTGGCCCAAATGGCGATCGATCGCGGCTACAACATGATTCAGTGGAGCGTGCTGAACTGGAACGAGCCGTCGCTTAAATTCTACGACCGCATCGGCGCCGTGAAAGTCGATGACTGGCAGGTCAGGCGGCTCGCCGGTACCGCGATGGCCACACTCGCCGGAGGAATGGCGAAGTATGGCTGAGCAAAGTTTCGACCTGATCGTCGTCGGCGGCGGGCCCGGAGGCTACGTCGCCGCCATTCGCGCCTCTCAACTGGGCATGAAAACCGCGATCGTGGAGCGGGAGAATCTGGGCGGGATCTGCCTCAACTGGGGCTGCATTCCGACCAAGGCGCTGCTGCGCACCAGTGAGATCAATCATCTGCTGCATCATGTGCAGGACTTCGGATTCTCGCCGGTGACGGCGACGTTCGATATCGAAAAGATCGTCAAACGGTCCCGGGCCGTGGCGAAGCAATTGTCGTCGGGCGTGGCGTTCCTGATGCGCAAGCACAAGATCACCGTGTTCGACGGGACCGCCAAACTGGCCGGCAAACAAACGCTGGCGGTGGAGAAAGACGGCAAGCCGGTCGCGACGTTGAAGACGCCGCACATCATCCTGGCCACCGGAGCGCGCGCCCGCGAACTGCCGGGAATGGAGGCCGACGGCAAGCTGATCTGGACCTACCGGCATGCGATGGTTCCTCCCGCCATGCCGAAGTCGCTGCTGGTGATTGGATCGGGCGCGATTGGCATCGAATTCGCCAGTTTCTATCTGAACCTTGGCGTGAAGGTCACGGTGGTGGAGGTGCTGCCGCGCATTCTTCCCGTCGAGGACGAGGAAATCTCGGCCTTCGCGCATAAGGCGTTCGAGAAGCAGGGCATGACCATCCTGGCCGGCGCCGCGGTGAAGGGCGTGAAGAAAGCCGCCGACAGCGTAACGGTGACCGTGGAATCGGGTGGCAAATCCCAGGATATCACGGTGGATCGGGTGATCTCGGCCGTCGGCATCGTGGGCAATGTGGAAGGCATCGGTCTGGAAGGCACCGCGATCAAGGTCGATCGCACGCATGTCGTGATCGATGAATTCTGCCGCACCGGCGAGCCTGGCATTTACGCGATCGGCGACCTGGCGGGGCCGCCGTGGCTGGCGCACAAGGCGATGCACGAAGGCGTGATCTGCGTGGAAAAGATCGCCGGCCT
>Ga0182030_10000872_pt1 | contig 59736 bp, 54 predicted proteins | sample 812S3MmetaG_FD_121299 | JGI IMG/M metagenome (GOLD analysis project Ga0182030, IMG submission 121299) | Permafrost microbial communities from Stordalen Mire, Sweden - 812S3M metaG (Illumina Assembly) | ecosystem: Environmental > Terrestrial > Soil > Wetlands > Permafrost | place: Sweden... | reverse complement strand
CTCTTTTTCCAACTCGACTCGCAACCGATGGTAAGTTGTCTGCATGCCTGCAGAATGCAACCCAATCTCGCACATGAACAGTGCTCAATGAGATACGTCATGTCGCGGTCAGAGACCTAGTTCGACAGCGCTCACAACGTACGCCGGAGGCATCACGGCCGCGACACTCAATCTGGCCTCGAATAATTACGCAGGGACGGTGAGCTTTACGACCAGTGTCACTTCCACGAGTGGCACGGCGGCGGACGTTGAGGCGTTGGCATACCCGGTAGCACTGGCATCGGGGGGCAAAGGAGAAACGGCGTTAGTGATCACAACCACGAAGAGTGCAACCAAGCACGCTCCGGCGCTCCCGTGGAAGAGCGGCGGGGTGATGTTGTGTGTGGTGCTGCTGGGCGCTCCGTTTACGCTGCGGCGGCGGCGCGCAGTTGCGGTACTGCTGGCGGCGTTGGCAATTTCGATGGCAGGCTTGCTGATTGCCTGCGGCGGAGGGTCCACGTCTTCAACGAAGGTTCCCCCACCGATTACCGCACGGACCTACACAGTGACGGTGACGCCGACGGGAACTGGGGCGGTGACGAACCCTGCACCGGTCAGCATTACGGTGGCGGTTCAGTAAACAGTAAACGAAACGGGGGCGTGAGGGCCACACGCGTGGCCCTCACGCCCTCTGTTGCTGTTCTGTCGGCTTGGGCCGTTCCACGAATGTGCAAGCATACCTGTTGCTATATCGCCATGTCACTCACAATCCCATAACGGAACCACCGCGACAGCATTCCACCGGATTCAACGGCAGCATAACTGATTCAGCATAACGAACGATCGGAATAGGTGGTCGGAGGCTCCCAGCATCCCACCACCCTCGATCCCGCTCCCCTGCATTACAATACTTACGACATGCCGAACTCACGATTTGCCATCGCCATTCTCGCCGCAGGCAAGGGCACCCGCCTCAAGTCGAAGCTGCCCAAGGTGCTACACCAGATCGCCGGACGTCCGCTGCTCGGCCACGTGATCCGTGCCGCAGGCAGCATCGTTGCCCCCGCCGATATCTTCTGCATCATCGGCCATGAGGCTGAGCGCGTCCGCGCTGAATTCGCGCCCCTCGGAACCCAGTTCATTGAGCAACTCGACCAGCGCGGCACCGGGCACGCCCTCATGCAGTGCCGCCAGGCGCTCGCCGCCTACGAGCATGTCCTCGTGCTCAGCGGCGACGTACCCCTCATCCGTCCGGAAACCATCGCCACCCTGCGCGACTTCCACATCGCACAAGCCGCGGCCATGACCATTCTCACCGCCGAGCCCCCCGATCCCTTCGGCTACGGACGCATCGTGCGCCGCGTCGAGCACGGCGTCAGCACCGATCAAGTCGAAGCCATCGTCGAGCAGAAGCAGCTCACTCCCGCACAGGAAGAAATCGGCGAGATCAACTCCGGCATTTACGCCTTCAACGTCGCCGAACTGTTTTCCCGCATCGACCAGCTCTCCACCGACAATCCGCACGGCGAGTTCTACCTCACCGAGATTGCCTCCATCCTGCGCCGCGACGGCAAGCCTGTGCTGGCTCTGCACGCGGCGCACCCGAGCGAGGTACTCGGCGTCAACACCCGCCGCGAACTCGCACAACTCGACGCAATTCTCCGCGAGCGCAAAACCCGCGAGTTGATGGACGACGGCGTCACCATCTACAAGCCCGAGACCGTCCTCATCGACGCCGGCGTCACCGTCGGCCCGGACACCATCATCGAGCCTTTCGTGCAACTCCTCGGTGAAACCACCATCGGCGAAGACTGTTTCATCCGCAGCTACTCGGTGCTCACCAACACCCGCGTCGGCAACGGCGTTCGCATCAACCACGGAACCCTCGTCGAGGACTCCACTGTGGGCGAGGCGGCCGTCCTCGGACCCTATTCGAGGATTCGCCCAGGCAGTGAAATCGGCCCTGAGGCGCATGTCGGCAACTTCGTCGAGACCAAGAAAGCGAAACTCGGGCGCGGCGCCAAGGCCAATCACCTTACCTATCTCGGCGATGTCGAGATAGGCGAGCGCAGCAACATCGGCGCGGGCACCATCACCTGCAACTACGACGGAGTCAGCAAGCACAAGACGGTGATCGGCGCCGGAGCCTTCATCGGCAGTGACAGCACTCTGGTCGCACCCATCCGCATCGGCGACCGGGCCTACGTCGGCGCGGCCTCCTGCATCACCAAAGACGTGCCCGACGACTCGCTCGGGCTCTGCCGCGCCGAGCTAGTCATCAAAGAGGGATGGGCCGCCGCCAAGCGCGCCAAAATGGAAGAGGCAAAGCTGAAGAAGTGACCGCGCGCGGTTAGCGCATGCGAGCCGCATAAACAAAGGGCGAAGCCAATGTGCCTCGCCCTCCTTGTTGCTCTCGTTTTCCAAGCAGGTTGCAGATTCGCTCGAATGCATTCGCCTTAGATCTGTTCTCCAGCTCTTCCCGCTCCGGAGGCCAGCACTCCCAGAACAATCAGAGACACGGCGGCCAGCGGCTGCCCGAGGGTTCCGGCCTCCGCGGCCATGCCCCAAAACACCGCCCAGAGCGTGCCAACCACCACCATCACAGCTCCCGCCGGCCGCAGAACCGGGTCGCGGGTGACTCCAAGAATCTCTTCCCCATTCTTTACGTGCACGTGATGAGCAGCCATAGCCCTCCTCTTCGTAGCTTTCGATGTCGGCTAAGCAGAGGCGGATTCGCAAAGATGGTCTGTCATCCAATGTCGTCATGCCGCTTCGTCCTCCAACCGCTATCGCGTCGCCAACTTCGCAAACCATTGACGGATCGCTTACCCGTGCTCCTCTCCCCTAATGATCATTCAGTTAATCGTTTTGCCTGGGGCGTGCATCCAATCCATGCGGCATTGTTACCGTCAGCGTGACCGTCAGTCAGGAGGGGAGATGAGCGACAAGAAACTACACGACGAAGTACCTGCTGCTGGAAACAACCCAAGCGTCCAGCCATCCAAGGGCGACGTACGCCCCTCGACTTCCCCCACTCCAGCGGCTTGGCAGAGTGCTCACGGCGACCGCAGTTTGAGCTGCTCCGATGCGGTGGGCAATGACTGCGACTGGAGCGTCAGCGGCAAGACCGAGGAGGAGCTTCTCGGCTACATGCGGGCGCACGCACGTCAGGCTCACGGAAAAAGCGAGTTCACTTCAGCCGAGTTGGAGACCGTCCGGCGCGCCATCCATAAGCGCGCGGCGTAGCCCGTACCCACCGGACGCAGGCGCCACCCGCACCCACAGCGTGCCCGCACGCCATATTCCCGCCCCGCGCCGCTCGGCGGCAATGGTACACTGCGGTTCATTCTGCAATTTTGATTGGACGAGTGAGTCTTGCCTGAAAATTCAAGTAGCCGTTCCGCAGTCTTGTTGATCAGTTGCCCGGACCGCAAGGGCCTGGTTGCCGTGATCTCCGATTTCGTCTTCCGCCACGATGGAAATATCCTGCACGCCGACGAGCATCGCGACGCCGAGACCAACCTCTTCCTCATGCGCGTGGAGTTCGATCCCTCCGCCATGAACGTGAGCCTGGACCAGTTGGTCGATGAGTTCTCGCCGATTGCAGCCCGCTTTGAGATGCAGTGGCGGCTGGCCAAAGGCCAGCGGCGGCCGCGCATGGGCATTCTGGTTTCGCAGTACGACCACTGCCTCGCTGACCTGCTCTACCGTCACAAGGCGGGCGAGTTGGACTGCGACATTCCCCTCGTGATCTCCAACCACACCGCCGCCGAGCGGCTGGCGGGATTCTACGGCGCCAAGTTCGTGCACACCCCGGTAACGCGCGAAACCAAGCCCGAGGTAGAGCGGCAGCAGGTAGCCATGCTGCGCGAGCACGACTGCGACGTGGTGGTGCTGGCGCGCTACATGCAGATTCTTTCGCCCGCGTTTCTGGCCGAGTTCCCCCACCAGGTGATCAACATTCACCACTCGTTTCTCCCGGCCTTCGTCGGAGCGCGTCCGTACCATCAGGCCTTTGAACGCGGCGTAAAACTGATCGGTGCCACCAGCCACTACGTCACCGAGATACTCGACGAAGGCCCGATTATCGAACAGCAGGTCTCGCGCATCTCGCACCGCGACTCCGTACAGGACTTGGTGCAGAAGGGACGCGACCTGGAGAAGGTCGTGCTCTCACGCGCCGTAGGCTGGCACCTAGAGAATCGCGTGCTGCTGTATGGAAAAAAGACGGTGGTGTTCGACTAGGAAGCTCATGCCACTAGTGGATTGTTGCGGGCACGCTGCTCTCGTCGGGGGTTGGTCGCGCCAATTCCCGCTTCGGGATAGTGAGCGATATGGCCTGTTTTCTCCAACAATCCGACAGCAAGCTGATAAATTCCTGAAAGCATCAATGCTCCAAGTAGAATCGCCTCTATCGACAAGGAGACTTCATGCCTGACTTCAACATGCTTTCTGATCTGCCTCGAGGAACTCTTGAGGGAGGGATCAGCCTCTTGAATAAGTATGCGTGGAACATCTCGATTCAGGATCGAGGCGAAAAGTGGCTGGTTTTCGGAGGGCACAAACTTCTATTCAGCGCCACGTCGAAAGCCGAAGTCGATTCTTTTCTTTACGGAATGTCGCTCGTAGTGTCGCTTCTTCCTCCAAAGGTTTCTCAGGCTCTTGAGGAGTTTGTTCGAGAATCCACAAGTTGACGAACGCAACCCGTGCCGCCGCCGGTGTGCATTAAGAAAGTGAGGCCGCCTGTGTCCAAAATAACGCGATGGGCCATCTGTGCTGCTGCCATTATGGTCTCGATAGTGGGGACAGCTATCTGGTGTTCTGTGCGTAACGAATCGAAGCCCCCAGTACCGCTTACGGCGGGGCTGCGGGGCACTTGGGCGGCTGCCAGCGCAGAGTTCGATGGGCGTGTCAAAGCTAAGTTTCCCTTGGGTTCTTTCGATACGGACATGGGGACGGAGTTAATGCATCAGGGGTTTTCGCGTCAGGATTGGGCCTCTTCGCCTAACGAGGAGCATGAGGCTGTTAGGCGTGAGGACAATATGGTGTGCCGTAAAGCTGCCCGCATCCATTGGCGGGTGAATAATGAGGGGCGATTAACTGCTATCAGGGGCGAATATCGCGAGGAAGGCTGCCTTTAGCAAGACTTCTCAGGTAGTGAGCAAATAATCGCCAAGTATCCAACAATCTCGCGTGTGGATTCGTTTTTCCCAGCGCACCGAGCGCGGTCGCTCAGTCGAACTCGCCGACGATCACGGTATTGCAGTGGCGGCAGCGCCCGTTGTCGATGGCGATCTCTTCGATGCGGTGCCAGGTGCGGCGAATGAGCGTCTTGCCGCAGCCGGGGCATTGCGTATTGCCGCCGTCGCGGGTCAGGATGTTTCCCGCGTAGACGTACTTGAGGCCGCGTTCCAGCGCAATCTGGCGCGCGCGTTGGATGGTCTCGGGCGGGGTGCGCTCGCGGTCCAGCATCTTGAAGTCGGGATGGAAGGCAGTGAAGTGCAGCGGCACGTCATCGCCCAGCTCGCCAAGTATCCAGTCGCACAGCTCCCGTGTCTCCTCCGGCGAGTCGTTGCAGCCGGGGATGATGAGGTTGGTGATTTCAAGCCAAACGCTGGTTTCGCGCCGCAGCCAGCGCAGCGTGTCGAGCACGGGAGCCAGGTGCGAGAGTGTGATCTTCGAGTAGAAGTCTTCGGTGAATCCCTTCAAGTCAATGTTGGCCGCGTCGATGTGTTCATAGACATCGAAGAACGCCTCGCGCGTGATGTAGCCATTGGAGACCATGACCGTGTGCAGCCCCGCTTTGTGCGCGGCCTCGGCAATGTCGATGACGAACTCGCCCCAGATAGTGGGCTCGTTGTAGGTGAAGGCGATGGAGGACGAGCCGTGAGTCAGGGCCAGCTCGACGATCTGCTCGGGAGACTTGTGGGCCGATCCCTGCTGCTGGGAGCGCGCCTTGCTGATATCGAAGTTCTGGCAGAACTGGCATCCCAGGTTGCAGCCCGCCGTGCCCAGCGAGAGAATCTCCGAGCCGGGATGAAAATGAAAGAGCGGCTTCTTCTCGATGGGGTCGATGGCAAGCGCGGCAGGGCGTCCGTAGCCGAGCTGCACCAGCTCACCCTCGACATTCTCGCGAATGTAGCAGAAGCCGCGCTGGCCTGCTCCGATGTGACAGTGGCGCGGACAGAGATAGCAGTGGATACGCCCGTCAGGGAGCGTCTGCCACCAGCGCGCAGTATGGAGAGCTGTAGGCATATTCAAATTATAGCCGATGCACTTCTAGATGCATGAGCCGGACGAAAGAACCAGCATCGCGGCACTGATTTCGCGGCAACTAATATCGCGATACCCCAGGGTCAATCTCCACCGCCCAGCGTTCGATGCCGCCCGACATGGATTGCACCTTCTCGTACCCCTGCTTGCGCAGCCAGTCGGTGACCGAGAGCGAACGCACGCCGTGGTGACAGTAGACGACGATGTGCTGCTCGGGGTCGAGTTCCTGCACGCGGGCCGGAATATCACCCATGGGGATGTGCAGGCTGGACGCGATGCTGGCGGTTCCACGCTCCCAAGGCTCGCGCACATCGAGAATGACCAACTCTTCGTTGCGCTCCTGGCGCTGCCTTAGTTCCTGCGGAGTGATCTCGTAATCCATGGCTTATTCACTTTTCCAGCGACTTTCAGCGACTCTCAATGATACGTCTTGCGCATGGCGAACAGGCAGTGCGCGTCCACGATCATGTCGGCAGTAGAAATGATGACATTGTCCGAGCCGCAGCATGGGCACACCGGGGTCTCGCCCTCATCCCAGAAGTCGGCGATATCGGCATAGGAGAACAGCCGGTAGCAGTTGGTGCAGCCGCAGGGCGTGTCTGGAGACTCTGATTCGCGGGCCATGGCATTGCTCCTCTCAACCTTGCGCAAACCTAAAAAGGCGCGGACCATGAGTCCGCGCCATCGAAAATAGCGATCCTTACTTAGCCGTCGTCGCAGCCGGAGCAGTAGTGGTGGCGGCCGGAGCGGCGGTGGTTGCAGCAGTTTTCTTGGTGGCGTGTTTCTTCACGTGCTTTTTCACCGTCGTAGTCGGGGCGGCGGTGGTATCCGTCGTCTTCGTGGTGCCTTCCTGCGCGACGGCGGTGAAAGAGAACGTGGCCAGCAGTGCGAATAACAGTGCAAGTTTCTTCATTATCTTCAAAACTCCTCTATGCTTGCTAAAAAAAATGCCACGCGGACAGGCAAACCCGCCGGTCCAACGTGTAGAGCGGCGTCCCAGAGGATCACCGCTCTGTAAAAAGGTTACTCTTACCGAACAGCTCTGGCAACATCTCATCGCTATCGCTAGAACGTAGCACTGCATTTGCCTCTGGCATCCTTCCGGGCAAATCGCGCAACAAAACCGAGGAAATGCGTGCGCGGAAGACAGAGCTCGATCTCCGCGCGGCCATTTCCAGAGAGGCAGAATTCATGGCGAGCTTTATCAAGGACGTTGAAGAGATTCGGCAACGTGCGATGCGCAAGTTGGATGACGGAGCCGTGACCGACGGCTATCAGCTCAACCGGGAGCAGTCGATTGCGATTCTAAACGAGGCGCTGGCCAGCGAGATCGTATGCGTGCTGCGCTACCAGCATCACTACTTCATGGCCTCCGGCGTGCACGGGCGGAGCGTGGCGCAGGTTTTTAAGGAACACTCGGACGAAGAGCGCGAACACGTGGATGAGATTGCCGAACGCATCCAGCAACTAGGCGGAAAGCCGGACTTCAATCCGGGAACGCTGGTGGGGCGCTCGGTTTCACAATACGTCGAGGGCGAATCGCTGGGCCAGATGATTCGCGAGGATCTGATCGCCGAACGCGTCGTAATCGATGTCTATCAGCGCTTCATCGAGCACTTTGGAACCCAGGACCCGACGACGCGCACAATGTTTGAACACATCAAGGGCGAAGAAGAAAAGCACGCCAACGAGTTGAGCGAGTTGCTCTTTATCGTCGATCCGCGCACCGGTGCCGATAGCGTGGCCGATCCGGGGACGGAGCTTGTAGGCCAGAGCGCGGCGCTCAAGCCGGAGACCGAGGAAGAGTTCGAATTGGTGGAGCGGGCGCTGGCCGGACATCGCGAGGAACGACTGCGCCTGGAAGGCGAGTCGGAGGCTCCAGGCAAGTCAATTGGCGGCGTGGGCGGAAGACCGATGAACCGCAGGAACCAACCGGCGGAAGTCGATGACAGCGTTGCCGCCGAGCACGCCAATGAAGGCGCAATGCAAGGCAGCAACCGTTCGCCAAAGGTGCTGGAGAAGCAGAGAAAGATTCGCTTGGCGTAAGAGCAAAGTTGCAAAGTTTCACGGTCTCAAAGTTTCAAGGTTTCGAAGTAGCGGGCGACGGCATTCTCACATCGCGAAGAAATGGCAGACCGATCCACCAGTGGGCCGAGCGACTATCTTGCGGCGGAAGGAACTTTTCTGGCATGGATTCAAACCGGTCTGGCGTTGATGGGATTCGGCTTTGTCGTCGCCCGCTTCGGTTTGTTCCTACAGGCGTTGCGGATGGGACAGCCGAATTTGGGACAGACGAGTCTTCCAACCAGGGCGTACGGCCTTTCGTTCTGGTTCGGTACGGCCCTGATCGCACTTGGCATCATCGTCAACCTAGTCTGCGCGCGGAACCACGTCCGTCTGGTTCAAGAGTTGAATCGCGGCGGATCTGGATATAATCGCCCATCTTCTCTGGCAATCGCCGTCGCCGTGACGCTGGCCGTACTGGGCTTGGCGATGGCGATCTACCTGGTTTCGGTTCGTGAACCTGGGCAGGCACAGATCGAGAGCCTCAGGAGAATTCCATGACGGACAATCCAACAAGCGGGATCATAACGATCCCTAGCCATCATTCCGTAAACGAGACCGTTGCAAAGCTTGAGGAGATCCTGCAAGCCAAGGGGGTGAGACTCTTTGCCGTGATCGATCACAGTGGCGAGGCGGAAAAGGCCGGCCTGCAAATGCGTCCCACCAAACTGCTGATCTTCGGTAATCCGAAAGCTGGAACGCCACTGATGATCGCCGCACCCAGCATCGCGATCGATCTTCCTTTGAAGGTCTTGGTTCGGGAGGATGCCGACGGCAAAGTCTGGATCTCATACAATTCCCCCGCTTACCTTCAAGCGCGGCACGGCTTTCCGCAGGGACTCCTCCAAAATATCGCGGTCGCCGAGGCGCTGGCGACAAAAGCTGCTGAATGAGCACGCAAATCTTTGCGATTTTGAACCTTGGAAACCTAGTTTTTCACCTCCGCCATCAGGCTTTCGACCTCGCGGCGTTGAGTAGCCGTGAGCCCAAGCAACGGCAGGCGTGGATTGCCACCGTAGTAGCCGTTGAGGTCGGAGGCGAACTTGACGGCGGCAATGCCCAGTTCGCCGGCAATGCGAATGCAGGCGGCTTCGATGCGCTGCTGCTTTTCGGCGGCGAGTTTCTGATCCTTGTCCTTGAAGGCGGCGTAAATTTCGTAACAGGCGGTGGGTGCGCAGGCGGCAAAGGCAAGGATGCCGCCGACGGCTCCTGCGTTGAGCAGGGTGTGCAATTTGTGGCCCGAGCCGACCAGTATCTGGAAGCCGACCTCCTTGTGGCGCATACGCAGGCCGCCGATGACTTCAACCGCGGCCGACGAGGGCTGGGGCGATGATGATGCCGCCGAGGATGGCGCCGCCGTTGCGGCCAGCGCGTCGGCGGTAACAAACTCGCCGCCCGGAGCCTTCAGCACCGTTGCCTCCTGCACCATGCGCGCCGTGAGGGCCTGGAAATCGTGAGTCGTACCGGCCTCGCGCCGGATCTGGCGGGTGCGCTGAACGATGCGTTCGACCTTCGCCAGATCGCCCGAGGATTCCTTGATGCCGATGATATTGGAGTGCCCGGCGAGTTCTGCAATCAGTTCGACGCCCAGATCGTAGCCGGTGCACTGCGGGAAGTTGTAGAGCAGCACGGGCAGCGGCGAACGGTCGGCGACGGTGCGGTAATAGTTGAGCATCGCGGGCGGAGTCATCTGCGAGTGGTAATAGTGCGGCGTGCGCACCATGGCAACGTCGTAGCCGAGCGAGGCCGCGTATTCACAGCTCTCCAGGGTTTCCTGCATGGATTCTTGCCCACATCCGGCGATCATCACCTTGGCGGGCGCGGCAGCGCCAATGGCGGTGCGAAAGACCTCGTGTTGCTCGGCGCAGTTGAGCAGCACGGCTTCTCCGGTCGAGCCGAGAACGACCATCCCGGCGATGGGGCCTTTGCTGTAGCGATCGACATTGTGCTCCAGCTTCTTCAGATAGAGACGTCCGTCGGCATAGTAAGGAGTAGTGATGGCGGGGAAAATTCCGTTGAGCAACATGGTCACGATTCATTGTAGTGCAAGCACAGTCATGGCGGGCCGCGCATTCTTCCGGCTCGCTGGGCGCGAAGGCGTCGCCCATGCAAAATTTAACCCGGCAGGGCGGCCGGGTTAAATGCGACAGGAGGACTGGAAATCCTGAATTAGAATGCCGCAGATCGACGGGTTTGGGAAATTGATTATTCTGATGGGATGGATAACCAATATCTTTACGTCTAATCACGGTTCCCCATTGGCTTAGCGACATGACTGAAAGTACTGATTGATTCCCCTCTACCCTGCTGCTCTCATTCTCCACATTCAGCGGATGCTGCACGACTCCGACGCGGGAATGCAGCGCGGCTCAGCGTAGAGCATGCGCATTCCCGCATCGTTTGCAGGGCAAGAGCATCGAAAGCGTTATGGCAAACACGGAAACGGCGGTACTGGGCGGGGGATGCTTCTGGTGTGTGGAGGCTGCGCTGCTGCAACTTGAGGGTGTGCTTAGGGTAGAGAGCGGCTACATGGGCGGCCAACTGGAGCAGCCCACCTACGCGCAGGTCTGCTCCGGGGGAACCGGGCACGCCGAGGTGGTACTGGTGGAGTTCGACCCGGCTGTGATCTCGTTTGGCGAGTTGCTGGAGGTGTATTTCACCGCGCATGATCCGACCACCCGGAACCGGCAAGGCAACGACGTGGGAACACAATACCGCTCGGTGATTTTTGTAATGAACGACGTGCAGCGGGCGGAAACCGAGCGCATGATCGCGGATTTGACGAAGAGAAATGTCTTTAACGCGCCAATTGTGACCACCATCGAGCCGGCCCGCACCTTCTGGAAGGCCGAGGAATACCACCAGAACTATTTTGCCAACAACTCCCACCAGCCCTACTGCCTCTTCGCCGTAGCGCCCAAGGTGGTGAAGGTGCGAGCCAAGTATGCGGATCGGGTGAAGCGCGCGGGATAGCCAACAAACGTCGACTTACTGAAACATGATGTCCGGATGGTTCAGATCCGCAATGCAGGACAGCAGAACCTCCATGGTGAATGGTTTCTGAAGTAGCACATTGGGGCATTCGTCGCTATCTGAACCATCGCCGAAAGTTTGGTCGGGATAACCGGACATGAAGATGCAGCGGAGGCCGGGGATCTTCTGGGCGGCAAGGCGGGCCAGCTCGCGTCCACCCATGCGAGGCATAATCAGATCCGAGATCAGGATGGAGACCTTCGGATTCTGGGCGAGGACATCAAGCGCGACGATGCCATTGGCCGCAACCAATACCTGGTAACCGTTATCGCGGAGGTGAGCCGCCAGGGCTCCACGGAGCGCATCTTCGTCCTCGACTACAAGTATCAGGCTTCCACCGGTATGGGAAGGCTTCTGGATCGGAGGATTCGGCAATGCGGCAACCTCCACACAGCGCGGCAGGTGGACCGTAAAGGTTGCGCCTTGGCCCGGTGAGCTATCGACGCGAATACTTCCCCCCGATTGCTGAACGATGCCGTAAACGGTTGCGAGCCCGAGGCCGGTTCCTTTTCCCCTCTCCTTGGTGGTGAAGAATGGTTCAAATAGTTTGCCTTGGATTTCGAGAGGAATTCCCACGCCGGTATCCGAGACGGAGATTTCGACGAAGCCGGATTCGAGATAGTGGTTGCGGGTAGCCAACACCAGCGATCCTCCGTTGGGCATGGCGTCGCGGGCGTTGACGCAGAGATTGAGGATCACCTGCACAAGCTGATCGGCGTCGGCCTTCACATTCCACAGCTCCGGCGCAAGATTGCACTTCAGGTCGATGTTTTCCGAGATGATGCGGCGAATCATGCTGATGGTTTCGGAAAGGATGAGGTTGCAATTGAGAATTTGAGGTGTGAGCATCTGCTTGCGGCTGAAGGCCAGAAGTTGGCGGGTGAGAGCCGCGGAGCGCTGCGCCGCGCGCAATATCTGCTGGACATGCTGCCGCAGCGGATTGTCATCGGCCAGAGAGCTTTCGATCAGGTCGGCATAGCTGACGATGACCATGAGCATGTTATTGAAGTCGTGAGCCACGCCTCCGGCCAAGCGGCCAATTGCGTCCATCTTCTGCGACTGATGGAGCCGCTCTTGCAACTCGGTTTCGACCGTGACATCGCGCTTGACCGCCACATAGTTAATGATCTCGCCTTTGCGATTGGCCACCGGAGAGATGGTGGCTTCCTCGGTATACATGCTTCCGTCCTTGGCCCGGTTGAGGAAGCGTCCATTCCAGCTTTCACCGGCTTTTAGCACGTTCCAGAGCGCGTCGTAGAATTCACGCGGTTGACGCCCGCTCTTTTGAATCCGCGGATTCCTTCCCAGCACCTCTTGGCGGCTGTATCCGCTGATGCGCTCGAAAGCCGGGTTTACGTAAACGATGTTGGCTTCAAGGTCGGTGACCAGGATCGATTCCTCCACCTGCTCGATGGCGAGGATGAGGCGCGCGTTTTCGGCCTGGTCAAGCTTGCGCTGAGTGATGTCGCGCAGTACGACCTGGATGGAGCGAATGCCCCCATAGGAAAACGAGGAAGCGGCGATTTCGGCGTCAAAGATTGAGCCATCCCGGCGGAGCAGCCGCGTTTCCCGCGGGGAGAGCTGGATCTCGTGCGCGTAGAGATCTCGAAACAGTTCTTGTGCCATTTCTCTGCGCTCAGGGGCCACAAACTCTGCCATGTTGTGATCCTCGACATTGCGGGTGGCGTCAACACCAAACATCTCCACGGCAGCGCGATTTATAAGAACAATTCTTCCTTCACGCTCAACGACAATGGCATTCGGAGAGTCCTCGACAAGCCGGCGGTACTTCGCTTCGCTTTCCTCCAGGCCGCGATGAACCTCGGCGAGCGAGGTGATCGCGCTGTCGAGGGCAGCGGTGCGCTCCTCGATCAAACGCTCCACCTGCCAGCGATGATCCAGCGCATCCGCGTTATAACCGGCGACCAACAACGTGATCAAGAAGGAGAGCGCGCCGCCCACATAGCTATACGTGCTGCTCACTGGAAACGCGCCAGGCGCGGGAGAGGCGGCCAGTTGCCAGTTGCGTCCACCGACCGTAACGATCCGGTACTGGCTGAACTCTGACACCGGCTGCTGCGGCTTGCTCGATGAGGGGTAAAGTTGTTGGCCTGGGGCGCCCCCATTGAGATCCGTGAGTGTGAGCTCAACGCCGGAATTGGCGCCATGCCTCTCTACCACATCGCCAACGCGTAAAACGCCGACGGCAAATCCCAGCAGCTCTTTCTTGCCGAAGAAACCGTCATCCTGACCATAGACGGGCCGGATAATGAGAATGCCGTACTGATCCGCGGTCTCCTGGATGAGGGTGAGCCGCGGCGTTGCGGTCAGCTCTCCGGTGGCTGCCGCACGCAGGAAAAACTCCCGGCGGCTGTTGTTGTTGGCAAGGTCGTCGTACCCCGGCACAATTGCATTGCCCGCATAGGGTTGCACATACAGTACCGGGAAGTAATAAGGACGGTCGGCAGCTGGCGTCAACTTTCCCGCCACGCGGTCACGGATCTCAAATCCCGGTGAACCGTTCATACGAGCCGATTTTTCAAAGGCGGCACGCTGGCTGAGAGAGACTCTGGGAACCCATTCCAGAGCTTGGATTCCGGCATCGCGGCCGATCAAGAGCGGCGTGACAAAGCTGTCAAAGGAGGAATGGGTGACCGGATAGCTGGACTCGCAAAAGGCCCCCAGAGCTACGGCCTTGCTGACGGCTAAATCCAGTTCGGATTGGAGGTCGTCAAAGCGCTCCTGCGCGGCCCGCTGAAAAGCGGCTTTGGCTTTCTCGGTCTCCAGGGAGCGGATCGAAACAACGAAGAGCAGCGAAACAAAACTTCCGAAGCAGAGCAGAGCGATGACCGGCAGATGCCTCCTCAGGGTTTCGAGTAGCTTCATCAACACGATCGCTCCCTTTCAATTATCAACACATCAAAACTGCCCTAGGGGCCCCGGACGACGCGGATGGAATTGCGATGGAGACACTTTAGCACGAAGTGCTACTCTCTTCAGGTACTCGGGCTCGCATAGCAGCGAAATACAGCAGACAATTTCTCAGAGAACTGACAGGGACTCGGTACGAGAGCGCGCGCCAACGTGCCGCACTATGGCTTCGATGAGGCCGGGAATGGTGTATTCGGCGGGCTGCACATCCACACTGAGCTCGAATTGGCGCAGCGTTTCCGAGGTGACCGGGCCGATCGAGGCGTTGAGCACGCCCTCCACCAGCCGGGAACGCCCGGAGCGTATGCCGAGCAATGCGACGTAGCTTTTGACCGTGGAGCCGCTGGTAAAGGTAATGAAGTGCGGACGGCGCTGCGGATCGCGTAGCACAGCGCGAAGTTCCACCCGCGAGCTCTGCGGAATCACCGTTTCGTAGGCCTCCGCCACATCCAGAAACGCTCCTAGGCGGCGCAGTTCGATCGGAATCACGTCGCGGGCGACCTTGGCGCGGCAGAGCAGAACGCGTTTGCCGCGAACCTTGTCGGCAAGCGTCTCGACGATCGATTCGGCGACGTACTCCTTGGGTGTGACGGCAACCTTCAATCCTTCGCGTTCGATGGCCGCGCGCGTGGCCGGGCCAATGGCGGCGATGTTCAGATGAGCCAGCGTACGCTTGGGAAGGTTCAGCAACGCCATGCGATCGAACATCGCACGCACGCCATTCGCGCTGGTCAGGATCAGCCATTCGTACTCGCCCACGAGTTTGAGCGACTCGTCCAGCGACTTGAACGAGCGCGGCGGACGAATCTCAATGAACGGGATCTCACAGACCTCGGCGCCCAGTGCACGAAGCCCGTGCGACAGCGCGCCAGCCTGCTCGCGGGCGCGTGAGACCAAGATGCGCCAACCATCGAGCGGCGCGGTCGACCCACTCTTTGCGTTCTCGTTCATAAGCTCTTGCCTGGGTTTAGCGCGGGGTAGTGCTGGCCGCGTTCTCGCTGTAAACATCCTTCAGAATCTGGTCTCCGCCACGCGCAAGAAGCAGGTTGCCAAGGCGCTGGCCCAGCTCAACCGGGTCGGTGCCGCTTCCGTTTTCGCGCAGCAGCTTGCTTCCGTCGGGACGGGCGCAGATTGCGGTGAGCTTGATCACACCGTCGGCGACCGTCGCATAGGCTCCAATGGGAACCTGGCATCCGCCGCCGAGCTGGTTCAGCAACGCGCGCTCACAAACCGTGGCAAGGCGCGAAGGCTCGTCATTCAGAAAGGCGAGATGCTCGCGCATCGTGGTATCGCCCAGACGGATTTCGATGCCGAGCGCGCCCTGTCCGGCAGCCGAGCACATGATCTCCGGCTCGATGATTTCCTTGATGTGCTGGGTCTTGCCCAGCCGCTTGAGGCCGGCTGCGGCCAGAATCACGGCATCGTATGCACCCTCCTCCAGCTTGCGCACACGCGTGTCCACGTTGCCGCGCAGGGGGAAGATCTCAAGGTCGGGGCGCAACTGCTTGAGCTGGGCCTGGCGGCGCAAGCTGCTGGTGCCGACGCGCGCGCCCTGCGGCAGTTCTTTCACGCTGTTGTAGCGTATCGACAGGAATGCATCCCGCGGATCGACCCGCTCGGTGATGGCGGCAAGTTCGAATGGGCCGGCAAGTTCCGTCGGAAGATCCTTGAGGCTATGCACCGCAAGATCCACGCGCCCCTCGGCAAGCGCCTCCTCGATCTCCTTGGTGAACATCCCCTTGGTGCCGACCTTGGCGAGGGCCACGTCGGTGATCTTGTCACCCGTGGTCTTAATGATTTCGAGCTCGACCTCGTGTCCTTGTTCGCGGAGCAGGGCCGAGATGTGATGCGCCTGCCATAGAGCAAGCTGTGAACCACGGGATCCGATACGTAACAGCGCCATTCCAACTTCCTTTACTTGCTTAATTTACCGATCTCTTGATTTTCATTCGCCTGATTTTCATTCGCCCGCCGATCAGTCGCCCGCCGATTAAACTCAGTCGCCCCAGCTTGCTCCGCGGGCGTTTCATCGCGCAGATTAAACAGCTTGCGTACCACATCCACAACCGTGGTTGACTCCGTATCGCGCGCCGCTGATTTCAGCGTGGTGATCGGCGTGTGCATGATTTTATTGATGATACCGCGAGTGAGCGCCTCGATGGCCATCTCCTGCTCGGGCGTAAGCTCTCCCAGGCGGCCGCGCACGCGGTCCAGTTCGGCCTGGCGCAGGGTCTCCAGGTGCTGTTGCAGCGAGACGATAGTCGGAACCACTTCGGCGGTCTGGGCGCGCTGCTCGAACTTGCGCACCTCCTCCTCGACCAACAACTCGGCGCGAACTGCTTCCTTGCGGCGGTCTCCGAGGTGCGATTGCACGACCTGCTGCAGATCGTCGATGTTGTAAACGAAGACCCCGTCCACATCATTGAGCCCGGGATCGATGTCGCGCGGCACCGCGATGTCGATGAAGAACATCGGACGATTCTTGCGGGCGTGGAGAAATTTCTCGCCGTGCTCCTTGCGGAAGATGGCATGGGGAGCGCCGGTGGAGCTGATGATGATGTCGGCCAAGGGCACGGTCTCATACAGCCGATCGAAGGAAATCGCTTCGCCGTCGAATTTTTCCGCCAGCGCCACGGCACGATCAAAGGTTCGATTGGAGACGTAGATTTTCTTGGCGCCGTGGGAGATCAGATGCCGGGCGGCGAGCTCGCACATTTTGCCGGCTCCCACCAGATACACCGATTTGCCGGTCAGGCTGCCGAAGATCTTCTCCGCCAGTTCCACGGCCACCGATGCGATCGATACCGAGGAGGCGGCAATGGTGGTCTCGTTGCGAACCTTCTTGGCAACCGCAAAAGCGCGGGTCAAAAGCTGGTCCAGTTGCGAAGTCACCGTGCCCAGGGCGCGCGCCGTGGCGTAGGCTTCCTTCACCTGTCCCAGAATCTGCGACTCACCCACCACCATGGAATCCAGGCTGGAGGCGACGCGGAAGACGTGCTTGACGGCCTCAATATCCCTGTGTTCGAAGATGTAGGGCTCGTACTCGCCAGTGCTGAAGCCGAAGTACTCGCGCACAAAGCGCTGCAGGTCGCAATTGCCGTCTCGTGAGCGCGCGAAAATCTCCACCCGGTTGCAGGTGGAGACGATCATGCCCTCTTCGATCCCCTCCATCGAGGTGAGCTTGCCGAGAGCCTCGGGCAGACGGCTCTCCGAGATGGCAAAGCGCTCGCGCACTTCCACCGGAGCCGTCTTGTGATTGACGCCTAATACGAAAAAATTCATGGAGCGATGAACCTATGCAGTCTGCTCACGTAATTCGCGCCCCACGCGCAGACCGAGATCAGGAATCCAAAGCTGGCCAGATAGGCCGCTTTCCTGCCGCGCAAGCCAACACTCCAGCGGGTATAGAGAAGGATCAGATAGATGCCCCACATCAGCAGCGAGAGTAACACCTTGGGGTCGGTAAAATAGGTGGTCCCATAGCGCTCCTGAGCCACTACGGCTCCGGCCAGTAATCCCACAGTCATGAAGGGAAATCCCATCAGCAGCGCTTTGTAACCAAGTGCATCGATCTCCTGCAACGCGGGCATGCGTGCGGCCCAGGTTCCCGTCTGCTTGCGCTTCAACTGGCGCGACAGTACCAAATATAGCAAGCTGGAAACAAAGCTCAGGAACAGCATGGCATAGCCGAACAGCAGGCTGCACACGTGGAAGACGATCCATCCGCTGCGGAAGGCCGACGAGGGGAACGCAACCCGCTGCTGTGAAATAGCGGACGCAAAGGTCAAGAGAAAAATAAGCGGAAAGATGAACGCTGCCGGAGAAGCCGTCTTGTAGCGCAGATAAAGAATGCTGAAGATGATGGCGATAATCAGAGCCAGAGCCGACTCGGCATGGCGAATGCTTACCAACTCGCCGTATCCGTAAATAGTGGCAGTCTCGACCAGGGCGACAAAATGAAAGATCATCCCCATGAAGACGGCTGGCGCGGCGATCTTCCCCGAACGCTCTCCCCGCTGCCGGAGCATCAGGATCGCGTGGATCAGACCCACTCCGTACAGAACGGTCGCAACTCGAAGCCAAAGCAATGGCATATTAAAACGTCCTCACCAACCTCTCGCAATATACAGGACTCGGGGTAAGGACATTCCGATTATACAAACGAGCGGTGGCGTCCTAAGTGTATCTGTCACGATGAAGTGTGATTGTTGTCACTCAATGATATGCCAGAAACAGCTCGATTGGCTAGGCCATCCCGCACTGACGCACGCGGCGCGTAGAACGTGAAGAAAACGCACGCCAAAAGAGAAAAACAATCCGCATCTCGGGCAAAGACCGGGCTGAGTGCTGGTTTGTAATTCCCTAACCCCGGTGCTACCATTCAAAATCTAAGGTGTTATTAGGAGGAATTTTAATGGCTGACGAAAGCTGCAAAAGCTGCAGTGGCGGCATTTTATGGTTTCTTGCAGGACTCGGAATCGGTGCGGCGGTCGGTGTCCTCTACGCGCCCAAGGCTGGCCGCGAGATCCGCGAGTCAATACTCGATGCGGCGGAAGAAGGCCGTGACCTGATGCAGGAGCGCGCCCGCAAGTATAAGGAACAGGCGCAGGACTGGGCCGATCGCGGCAAGGACGTGATCTCGCAGCAGAAAGACAACATCCGTTCGGCGTTTGAAGCCGGCCGTCAAGCGTATCGGGATGCCAATCAGGAACCGGCTTCCGAACCTGGAACTCCCAACCTGTAACCTTGCAAAGAATCCGCCGGCTCCGGGCTATTTGGTAGCCGGCGAGCCATTATGGACGGGCCATCATGAATGAGACGACCTTACTCATCGCCTTTATCGGGGTGACCTCGGTTGCGGTTGTGTTACAGACAGTGATTTTGGCGGGGATGTACCGTACCACCCGCAAGGTCGGCGAGCGCATTGACGCGCTCTCGATCCAGGTCAACGATCACGTGCTACCGCTGGTGGAGAAAGTGCGCAACATTGTGGACGAGAGCGCACCGGCAATCCAGACAGCAGTTACGAATCTGACCGAAACCTCAACCATCGTGCGGGAGCATGCCGGCAAAATCACCGAAAGCATCACGGAGATCGTTGACATGGCCCGCAGCCGGGCTGGGCAAGCCGACGTCCTGGCGGATCGAACCATGCAGCGGGTGGACCTTACTGCGGCAGCCGTACAGCATGCGGTGCTGTCGCCGGTGCGGCGTCTCTCCGCCCTACTGGAAGGCGTGACGGTGGGTGTCGGTGAGTATGTGGGCGGACGCAAGGTTCGCCACAGCAAGGCAGCGCCGACCGACGAGATGTTCATTTAGAAAACATGAAACAGATCCACGAAACAGGAGCAGAGGCTTGGTTCTCTGCTCCTGTTTCTTTTGCCTGCAGGAATGGCGGAGGCAAGAAGGTTCCGGGGGAGATCGGAACCGGGGGTGAACATGACGATTCCCGATGCAGGTAATACAAAACTATGACCTAATCCAAGGTAAATGCCTGCCACAATTGCAGAATGAGTGAGCATCCAGTACTGATTCAGGGCGGCATGGGCGCGGGCGTTTCCGATTGGCGGTTGGCGAGGGCTGTTTCCCTCACCGGGCAGCTTGGAGTTGTCTCCAGCGTGGCGCTGGACACGATTCTTGCGCGGCGGCTGCAGGACGGCGATCCCGGCGGCCACATGCGCCGCGGCCTGGCGATGTTTCCCTTCCCTGCGATGGCCGAGCGCATTCTGGAAAAGTACTATATTGCCGGTGGCCGCCCTGCGGGCTCGCCCTATCGTCTGGTGCCGATGCCTGCGCGGGTCAACTCGCGGGAGTTGACGGAGCTAATCGTCGTCGGCAACTTTGTCGAGGTGGCGCTGGCGCGTGAAGGACACGCCAATCCGGTTGGAATCAACTGCATGGAGAAGATTCAACTCCCCTTGCTGGCTTCCCTTTACGGCGCAATGCTCGCCGGAGTCAGTTACGTACTCACGGGCGCGGGAATTCCGCTGAAGGTCCCCGGAGTGCTGGACGCATTTGCCGCCGGTCAGCCTGCCAGCTACCCGCTCTCCGTAACCGGGGCGCAGCCTGACGACGATTGCCTGATGCGCTTCGATCCGGCCGATTGTTTCGGCCAGCCGATGCCGGCCCTCGATCGTCCCTATTTTCTCGCCATCATCTCCTCTAATACTCTGGCTACCACCATGGTCCGCCGCTCCAACGGCAAGGTGGACGGATTTGTGATTGAAGGCCCCACAGCGGGCGGACACAATGCGCCGCCGCGCGGCCAGATGGTGCTCAACGAACGGGGCGAATGCGTTTACGGCGAGCGCGACCGCGTCGATCTCGAGAAGATTCGCCAGATGGGCGTGCCGTTCTGGCTTGCCGGAGGTTTTGGCACCCCGGAAAAGCTCGTCGAAGCCCTGGAGTTGGGCGCGGCGGGCGTGCAGATAGGTACGGCGTTCGCCTTCTGCGAGGAGTCAGGTCTGCGCCTGGATTACAAGACTGATCTAGTGCGGAAGATCAAGCGCGGCGAAGCTTCGGTCTTCACCGACCCGCTCTCCTCGCCCACAGGATTTCCCTTTAAGGCGGCACAGTTGGAGGGCACCAGCTCCGAGGCAGAGGTGTGCCTGATTCGCAAGCGCATTTGCGACGTTGGCGTGCTGCGCGAAGCCTATCGCACCGATAGCGGCGCCATTGCCTATCGCTGTCCCTCCGAGCCCGAAAATACTTACGTCGCCAAGGGCGGCGTGTTCGAAGATACCGCGGGACGCAAATGCCTGTGCAACTGCCTGCTGGCAAACATCGGCCTGCAGCAGGTGCAGCGCGACGGCAGTGTGGAATCTGGCATGGTGACCAGCGGAGACGACTTGGATGTGGTTCTGCGCTTCCTCTCCGCGAACGAAGATTCCTACTCGGCCGCCACCGCCGTCAAGACGCTGATGAGCCAGCTTCCGGCACGGAACGCATCCACCTCAACGGCGGCGCCGCGCCCTCAGGTTGCCCGCGAACAGGCGAGCCTGCGGTCCTCGTAGCGAACGCTTACCGCTTGGCGGGCGCCAGGTCGTGCAAGACTCATCGCTTGGGATTTGTCTCTGAGCTCATGAAGGCGATGAAGACCAGCGAGCGCCTGCTCTCAGTGGCTATGGCTGGAGATATACCGGCCGACGAGTTCGGCGGCGTGTTCGCAGAGCTGGCGATCGTCGCGATCGAATGCAGCCGCGAAATGGCTATTCACGTCCAGTATCCCCGCCACTTCTCCGTGTACAAAGATCGGAACGACCAACTCGGATTTGGCCGACTCATCGCGAGAGATGTAGCGCGGGTCGGTGGCGGCGTTGGCGACCAGGATGGTTTCGCCAGAGGTTGCGGCGCTCCCGCAGACTCCATGCCCCAGCGGAATTTCAGAGTAGGTGTTGATGGTTCCAGCAAATGGTCCAAGCACCAGAACGCCCGCGCCGACCGGGCGCTTCTCAATCAAATAAAATCCAACCCAGTTGTAGCGTAGCATCGAGAAATTCAGCTTCTCGGCAATTTGCATCATCAACTCTGTCGCCGTGTAAGCGCTTGCGGCGAACCCGCTAAGTTCAACGCGGAGAAAAGAGTGAGTTGTCTGGGTGGTAACCATGAAGCATTCAACCACAACTAGGTTGACAGGCCCAGTGACTCTGATTACGTCACGAAGTGATCGGCAACCCATCTTAGTAGCAAGCTGTGCACACCCAAGCGCGCTAGCGCCGTGTAAAATGGCTGCCGTTCGCGAAAAGTTCCGAAGCAATCGTCCCAACATCATTTTGTCCAAGCGCGTTGTCGAAACGCTCAGCGCGGAAAGCGAGATTGCGAATGCCGCCCCTGGCAAGCTTTGCATCGGAGATGCGGCGCATCGTTGAAGGCGACGTTCGCTTTGACGCCGGCACGCTTGCGGCTTATTCCACCGATGCCTCGAACTACCGCCGTGTGCCGGTCGGCGTGGTTTCCCCGCGCCACCCCGACGACGTGATCCGCGCCGTGGCCCTGGCGCGCGAGAACCGAGTCCCCATCGTGGCGCGCGGCGGCGGCACCAGCCTCGCCGGACAAGCCTGCAACGCCGCCCTGGTCATTGACTTTTCCCGCTACATGACGGCGGTGCGCGCAATCGACCCAGAGCGCCAGACCGCCACCGTCGAGAGCGGAGTCGTGCAGAGCAAGCTCAATGCGCAAGCCGCGCAGTATGGACTTTTTTTTGCCCCCGATCCGGCGACCAAGGATCGCTGCACCCTGGGCGGCATGATCGGCAACAACTCCTGCGGCGCGCACTCGGCGGCCTACGGCAAGACGGTCGATAACGTCCTCGCGCTCGACGTTCTGCTCTACGACGGAACTCGCCTGCAACTCGGCTCGGGAAGCACGGCCTTGGGCAGCGCGGAGAAGATGGAAGCCGCAATCGACTCCGGCGGACGCCCCGGCCAGATCTATTCGCGGACGCAGCAACTCGCCGCGCAGTACGCCGAGCTGATCCGCGATCGCTTTCCGCACATTCCCCGGCGCGTCTCCGGCTACAACCTCGATGAGCTGTTGCCGGAAAACGGCTTCAACCTGGCGCGCTCACTCGTGGGGTCGGAGGGCACGCTCGCCCTGGTCTTGGGCGCAACCGTGAAGCTGGTGCCGCGCCCCAAAGAGCTGGTGCTGGTGGTGCTCGGCTTCGCCGATATCTTCGAAGCCGCCGACCATGTCCCCTGGTTGCTTGAGCACCGCCCGGAGGCATTGGAAGCCTTCGATCACAACTTGGTAGAGTTCGGCCAGGCCAAGCGCCTGCCCTCGCTGCGGCTGCTTCCGCCCGGAGGCGCATATCTGATTGCGGAGCTGGGCGGCGCAAGCCTTGACGAAGCGCGCGAACGCGGCGAGGCTCTCCTAAGCCGCGCCCGCCAGACAAAAGGTGTGGTGGGCGGCACTCTCTTTACCGATGCCCAGGAGCGCGCCGCCGTCTGGGGACTGCGCGAGTCCGGCCTCGGCGCCGGGGCTCCGCGCGAGGGACATCCGCGGGTGTGGCCGGGAGCTGAGGATTGTGCCGTCGCGCCCGCCAAACTCGGCCAGTATCTGCGCCGCTTCGACCAGCTCTTGCAGCGCCGCGGACTCTCCGTCGCCATGTATTACGGCCACTTCGGGCAAGGCTGCATTCACTGCCGGGTCAATTTCGATCTCACCAGCGCCGCCGGCATTGCGACCTTTCGCAGCACCATGTTGGAGATCGGCGATCTCATCACCGAGCACGGCGGATCGATCTCCGGCGAACATGGCGACGGCATCGCGCGCTCCGAGTTGCTGCCCATCATGTTCGGCCCCGAACTGATGGGCGCGTTCCGCGAATTCAAGACTATTTTCGATCCTGAAGGCCGCATGAACCCCGGCGTCATCGTCGATGCCCTACCCATGGATTCTCATCTGCGCCTTGGCGTCGGCTACCAGCCCAAGCAGATTGCCACCCACTTCGACTTCAGCGCCGAGGGCGGTCTAGGCGGCGCAGTCTCGCGCTGCATTGGCATCGCCAAGTGCCGCAAGCTGGAGAGCGGCGCAATGTGCCCGTCCTACATGGTCACGCAGGACGAGTTGCTCTCCACCCGCGGCCGCGCTCGCATGCTCTTCGAGGCGCTCAACGGCGATCTTCTTCCCGGCGGATTCAGCGACGAGGCGCTACACGACAGCCTCAAACTCTGCCTCTCCTGCAAGAGCTGCAAGTCCGAGTGCCCGGCCACGGTGGATATGGCTCTGTTCAAAGCCGAGTTTTTCTCGAACTATCACCGCTCACGCCCGCGCCCCATCGGCGACGTACTCTTTGCCCGCGTCTTCCGCTGGGCTCCCTTTGCCGCCCTCGCTCCCGGCCTCGCAAACTTCCTCTCGAACTCCGCCCTCGGCAGCGTGGCTAAGAATTTCCTCGGAGTTCACTCCGAGCGCGCGCTGCCCCGCCTGGCTACACGCAGCTTCCGCCAGTGGTTCGCCTCACGCAAGCGCGCACAACAGGGCCGAGAGGTTCTGCTCTTTCCCGACACCTTCAACAACTTTTTCGAGCCCGAGGTCGCCATCGCGGCGGTAGAGGTTCTGGAGCGCGCCGGTTTCCGGGTGACGATTCCACCCAAGTACGTCTGTTGCGGTCGCCCCCTCTACGACCAGGGAATGCTCGACGAAGCCAAGTTGCAACTCGCGAAGGTCATGCAAGTGTTGCGCCCTTGGCTGGAGCGAGGCACTCCCATCGTTGGCCTGGAGCCCGGATGCATCCTCACCTTCCGCGACGAGTTGCCCAGGCTCTATCCCAATGACCCCCTCGCCCAGGCGCTGACGCGCCAGTCGTTCATGTTCGAGGAGTTCCTCGCGCGCGAAGCGCCGGACTTCACTCCGCCCGCGCGAAGCGCAACCGCTCTATTACAAGCCCATTGCCATCACCGCTCCATCGTGGGCATGGAAACTGAAATCGGCCTGCTCCGCCGCATCCATGGACTGAAGCTGGAGGTGCTCGACTCCGGTTGCTGCGGCCTGGCGGGAGCTTTCGGCTATGCGAAAGAGAATTACGAGATCTCGCGCGCGCTCGCCGAACGCGTGCTCTTGCCCGCCATCCGCAACAGCGATCCAGAGACGCTGGTGGTGGCCGATGGCTTCTCCTGCCGCTCGCAAATACGTCACTTCTGCCCCGGCGCCCGCGTACGCCACCTCGCGCAGATGCTGAGGGATGAGTAGCGGCGCGGTCGAATTGAATCCAGCCTGACACGTAGGTACACTCGTCTAACTGTGTCGGCAAAACGGGTACAACTTCTCTTGCTTCTATCTTTGATGGCGGGGCTCACGGCGGGCTGCGCGGTGCGCCGATACCAGGCCATCCCCATCGTCCCCGGCGAGAGCGCATCGAGGCTAGAGGCCCGAAGCTTCGCCGATGCGGGCCTGCAAGCCTATGTCGAAAAGAATTTGGATTACGATTCGGGTCGCAAATTAAGCCACACGCCATGGCCGCCTAAGACGTGGGATCTTCGTATGCTCTCGCTTGCTGCTCTGTACTTCAATCCTGCCATCGAGACCGCGCGCGCCCGTCTGGCCGAGGCCGAGGCCGCAACCGTAACTGCCGGAGCACGACCCAATCCCACTGTGAGCATCGCCCCCGGCATCCCGAGCCCCTACTTGTTCAACCTAGACCTTGCCCTGCCCATCGAAACCGCCGGCAAGCGCGGGCATCGAATTCAATCCGCCCGCAGTCTGGATCAAGCCGCCCAACTCGATCTGGCGGATTCAGCCTGGAGGGTCCGCAGCGGAGTTCGCGTGGCGCTGCTGAATTGCCTTCTCGCATCTCAAAACCTAATCTCGCTGCACTCCGAAGAGGATCTCCGCCGCGAGCAAGTCACACTTCTTGAACACAGGCTGGCCGCCGGAGAGATAGCAAGACCCGAAGTAGTCCCGGCGCGCATCGAGCTTTCAAAAATACATTTAGCGGTCGCCACCGCCGAGGGCCGCGTCTCCGAAAGCAAGGCTTCACTGGCAGCTTCCATCGCCATCCCGGTGGCCGCACTCGAAGGCATCGATTTCGCGTGGACCGACTTCGATTCCCCGCCCAGCTCGGAGTCGCTCTCGCCGAAAGCAATCCAACGCGATGCGGTCGTGAATCGCCTCGACGTTCGTCGCGCTCTGGCGCAATATGCCGCTGCCGAAGCCAACTTGCAGCTCGAAATCTCCAAGCAATATCCAGACCTGCAAATCGGCCCCGGCTACACGTACGAGGAGCGAAACAGCTTCTTCACCATCGGATTATCGGCCACGCTGCCTGTCTTCAACCGAAACCAGGGCCCCATCGCCGAAGCCGAGGCTCGCCGCAAACAAGCAGCGGCCGCATTACTGGAGAAACAGACGCAAGTGATTGCCGAGAGCGAAAGAAGCCTCGCACGCTATGTCGCCGCGCTCAATGAACTAGCCGAAGCCGATCACTCGCTCCAAACCCTCCAGGATGCTCAATTACAAACAATGCAACGGGCAGTCCAGCTCGGTGAAGAAGATCGACTTGTGCTGACCGGTGTGCAAGTTGAAAATGCCGTGTTGGCTCGAATGCGCCTCGATGCTCTTGCCCGCGCGCAGAGCGCTCTCGGCGAACTGGAAGATGCCGTCCAACGCCCGCTCGACGAGCGTCTGCAGCCGGCGGCGAAGCGTTACCCGTCCGGTGAGGTATCCGCCGATCCCAAGGAGTTGCAACGATGAAATCGCGCACCAGAGTTGCACTGATTCTTGCCCTCGCCCTGGCGACGCTGGCGCTCCTCGGCGGCTGCCAGAATCGCGCCCCCAAAAAGGATGAACCTACCGAGGCTCCGAGCAAGAAAGCGCCTGCTCAAATCACGGTCGAGAACGGACGAACCTTGATCACTCTCGATGCACCGACCCAACAGCGCCTTGGATTCACGGTTGCAACTCTTGCTCCGACCATCACGCGCGCCCAGGCCGCGTTCCCGGCCGTCGTGCTTTCGGTTCAAGAGCTGGCGACGTTTCGCAATACGTATGTTGCGGCCCAGGCGCAGTTGCAAAGGGCACGCGTCCAAGCCGGCGTTGCCGCCAAGGAGTACACCCGTCTGAAAGCTCTGTTCGCGGAAAACCAGAACATCTCCGAGAAGTCTCTGCAATTGGCCGAAGCCGCTTTGCAATCCGATGAGGCCGACGTGCGCGCGGCAGAGCAGCAGTTGAATCTACAAGCCTCCTCCATCCGGCTGGAATGGGGCGACGTGGTCACGAAGTGGGCAATCGAAGGCTCCCCGCAATTTCAGCGCATCCTCGGTGGTGGCGAAGAACGCGGCCAAGGTGGTGTCCAAGAACGCGGCGAGGCGCTGATCGAAATGACCGTGCCCGCGGGGGCCGCGTCCGCACCGCCTGGGTCTGCGCCGTCAACGCGCATTTCGCTTGACCTTCCGAGCGGAGGCCGAACCCACGCAACTTTCGTCTCAACGTTTCCCAGGGTCGATCCCCGCATTCAAGGCCAGAGCTTTCTCTACCTCGCATCGAGCCAGCCGGGACTTCCTCCGGGCCTCAACCTTGTGGCTCGTCTCCCGCTTGGCAGTCCGCTGAAAGGCGTAGTCATCCCCACCTCGGCAGTGATCTGGTCGGAGGGTAAAGCTTGGGTTTACGCGCAAGTATCCGCCGACGGATTCACCCGTAGTCCCGTCTCAACCGATCTCCCGGTCGATAATGGATTCTTCACCGCGGAAGGATTCTCAAGCGGGAACAAGATCGTGACCGTAGGAGCGCAGGCTCTGCTCTCGGAAGAAATGCTTCTCCATAGTCAAGGCGCCAGCGATGCGAACTAGGACCAGTTCCAGCGTTGGTGCACCCGAAGCCACCGTCGCCCGCCCAAGGCCGACCAATCAGAACCGCCGGGTGCCCCACCTTCGACGCGCGCCTTTTGCGCGGCTAAGATGGGAACCAGCGCCCTCCACTTCTGTGGGCTTTTGTAGCTGCTCTTGTCTTCCACGCGGGGTACACCATCCCCGAAACCGAACTAACGCGAGAGGCAAGCTCTGCAAAGGCAAGCCATGCTGAATGCCATCGTCCGTTTCTCGATCCGCTACCGCGGAATTGTCGTCGCGCTCGGCTGCGCCTTCTTGGCCTACGGTATTCTTTCCGTCTATCGTGTGCCGTATAGCGACTTTCCTGACTTCGCTCCTCCCGAGGTCGCGATTCAAACCGAGGCGCCGGGCCTCTCCTCCGAACAAGTCGAGATCCTGGTCACGCAACCCATCGAAAACGCAATCAATGGCGTCTCGGGTATAGACTCTCTGCGCTCCAAGTCCATTCAAGGACTCTCGGTAATCACCGTCGTCTTCCGCTTTGGCACCGATATCTATCGCGACCGCCAGGCCGTCAGCGAACGCCTATCGACGGTCGCCGGCGAACTCCCAAGCGGAGTCCAGCCTCCTCTGATGACGCCGCTCACCACCACCACAAGCTGGGTGATGCACGTCGGCCTCACCTCCGATAAGCAGTCGCTCATGTCTCTACGAACAACTGCCGACTGGACCGTCAAACCGCGTCTGTTGGCGGTGCGCGGCGTCGCCGCAGTAGAGGTCAATGGCGGCGAGAGACGGCAGCTTCAAGTGCAATTCGACCCTCAGCGCCTCGTCCAATACGGGGTCGGTGTGGAGGACGTAATCGCCGCGGCGCGGCAAGCCACGGGAGTTCGCGGGGGCGGCTTTGTCGAAACGCCAAACCAGCGCATCGTGCTGCAAACCGAAGGCCAATCACTGACCGCCGCGCAACTGGCCCGCACCGTGGTAGTCCATCACAACGGCGGCAACGTGACCCTGGGAGACGTCGCGCGCGTGGCCGACGCTCCGGCCCCGGCTATCGGTGAGGCTTCGATCCGTGGCACGCCCGGAGTCATTCTCGTCATCGACTCCGCCTACGGAGCCAACGCGCTTGAAGTCACGCGAGGACTGGATGCGGCGCTCGCCGATCTGCGCCCGAGCCTCGAAGCGCAGGGCATCATCGTCCACGCCGACGTCTTTCGCTCCGCCGATTCCATCGACATCGCGCTGCACAACGTCCGCCAGTCGTTACTGGTCGGCTCGGTGCTGGTGATCGTGGTGCTGTTCTTGTTTCTCTACAACCTGCGCACCGCCGCGATTTCCTGCATAGCAATTCCGCTCTCCCTGCTCGCCGCCGTGATCGCGCTCGATTACATGGGCCTGAGCTTGAACATGATGACCCTCGGCGGTCTATCGATTGCTATCGGTGAAGTCGTCGACGATGCCGTGATCGACGTCGAGAACATCTATCGCCGTCTGCGTGAGAACCGCGCCTTGCCGCACCCGAGGTCGCCATCGCGCGTTGCTCTCCACGCATCCATCGAAGTGCGCAGCGCGGTTGTCTACGCCACCTTCGCGGTCATGCTGGTCTTCGTTCCCGTGCTCAGCATGTCCGGCTTGGCGGGCAGGCTCTTTTATCCGCTGGGCCTCGCCTACATCTGGGCCATCCTCGCCTCGCTGATCGTGGCCCTCACGGTCACCCCCGCGCTCTGCATTCTTCTGCTGGGCAAGGCCGATCTAGCGCCCCAGGAGCCACCTGCCGTCCGCTGGTTAAAGAGGGGATACGAGGAAGTTTTGCTCGGAATCGAACGAGCGCCCCGCCTGTTAATGGCCGTAGTCGCGCTGCTGGTTGCGCTCGGCATCGTGAGCCTGTTCTTTCTGAGTCAATCGTTTCTGCCCGAATTACGTGAGGGTGACGTGACCGTTCACATGACGGCCGTGCCCGGAACTTCCCTGCAGGAGTCAATGCGAATGGGTGGCCTCATCACCTCCGCCCTGCTGAAAATTCCATCGGTTAAAACCGTCGCGCAGCGAGCCGGGCGGGCCGAACTAGGAACCGACACCCTCGGCACCCACGAGAGTGAAATCGACGTGAACATGCAAGCACTCGACGGAAAGCAAGTCGCCGCAACCCAGGCGGGCATCCGGCGGGTGCTATCCGAGTTTCCCGGCCCAACTCTGACCTCGAACGGTTTCTTAACCGAGCGCATCGACGAGACCTTGTCCGGCTATACCGCTCCCGTAGTGGTCAACGTCTTCGGGCACGACCTCGACCAGATGGATCAGGAGGCAGCCCAGATCGGCTCCGCGCTGAACCAGGTCCGTGGCGCGGCGCAGATCCAAATCCAATCGCCCCCTGGAACCCCCGAGATCGCGGTGCGTTTGCGCAAGGATGACGTTGCCCGCTGGGGCTTCGCTCCGGTCCAGATTCTCGACGTTGTGCGCACCGCCTACGGAGGCGAAGTCGTCGGACAGATTTACGACGAAAACCGCGTCTTCGACCTCTCCGTCGTCCTCGCCTCAAGCCGTCGGCCTGCGGTCAGCGAAATCGGCGCTTTGCCGCTGCGAAGCCCGGATGGAAATTACGTGACCTTGAGCCAGGTCGCCGACATTTACCAGTCCTCGGGACGCTACGTCATCCTGCACGAAGGCGCTCGCCGCGTCCAAACCATCACCTGCAATGTCGAAGGCCGCTCGGTGGAGTCCTTTGTGGACGAAGCCCGCAAGCGCATCTCCCGCCTGGCGCTCTCGGCCGGCAGCCCCTCCTCCATTAGCTACGTCGAGTTTTCCGGTACCGTCGAGGCACAGGCCCAAGCACGACGTGACCTGTTGATGAACTCATTGTTGGCTGGCCTCGGAATCGTCCTGCTCTTATCCATGGTCACGGGCAACCATCGCAACCTGTTGCTCGTTCTTTCCAATCTCCCCTTCGCACTGGTTGGAGGCGTGGCGGCCGCTCTGCTCACCGGAGGCAATCTGTCTCTCGGCTCGCTCGTCGGTTTTGTAACTTTATTCGGAATCACCCTGCGAAATTCCATCATGCTGATCTCACACTACGAGCACTTGGTCGGAGTGGAAGGCCAGAGTTGGGGATTAGCCACGGCGCTGCGCGGAGCCTCCGAGCGCCTGGCGCCGATCCTGATGACGGCCTTGGTTACCGGCCTCGGTCTGTTGCCCTTGGCGATTGGCAGTGGCGACCCAGGCCGCGAAATCGAGGGCCCGATGGCGGTTGTGATCCTCGGAGGACTGGTAACATCCACTCTCTTGAATCTGCTCGTATTGCCAACCCTGGCCCTGCGCTACGGTAGGTTCGACGGACGGAAACGGGTATGATGCCCGGAGTGTTGATGTATTCATAATGACGGGTGCCCCACATCCGCCTTCCTTTGGCGAATGTGGGGCTCGCTGATAGCCCGGCTGTGGCCCAAATCTCCGCTCTCTTCTTCCATGCTCTTGCCTAGTTCGGCCCGCCGGGAGCCGGAGCCGACACATCAGGCGGAAGCTTGGGCTTAGCGTCGCGCCTTGAGTCGTCCGCCCCGACTTGTCTTTCCCCTGGCCGCAGCAACGTCGGCGGCGCGCTCGGTTGCTCAGTGGCGGTCGCGGAGTCCGCCGCCGCCATAGCCTCGGGGCGCGTCTGCCTCTTGGCCGAGGCGTCGAGTGTGCCGCCCAGGTCGCCGACCTCATCCTGCGTGCGCACCACTTTTTCTCCGCTCACCTTCATCTCTTCGATGCTGACCACCTTGTCGTCAACGAAGCGGATGAACTCGACATCCTGCGGTGGATCGCCGTAGATCCACTCCTCGTAATCCTTGTCTTCGCGGCTTTCGCGCAGCCGGCGCAGCGGGCGGCCCTTTGCGTAGAGCACCATATCCTTATCCATGCCGACCAGCGCACGATGGTCCTTGATGGCCTTGACAAGCAGCGGAGGAAGGCTCCGCTGGTAGGCCTCGGCGACGCTCGTGGCCTTGAAGTCAAGGATGGGCGAGAGCATTTCCTTGATCTGATCGGCGGTGAGCGAGGCGGCGTCACTCTTGATCGCGACGAACACCGAGGAGCCGTTCGAGTTGCTATAAACGCTATCGCCATCGTTCGGCGCGCCTCGTGGATCAGCTCCGTTGACGTTGATGCTGACCCGATCTCTCCAGTTCTTGCGCTTGACCGGACCTCCGTTGATCTCAAAGGAGATGCCATGATGCTCAAAGCGGACGGCGGTGATCTGGACGCGCTCGCCCGGCTTGGCGGCCAAGCCATACTGGTTAATCAACTGACTCATCTCGGCTTCCGATGGAGTGATCTTGTCGCCCTCGATGCGGACCCCGCTTTTTCCCCGCGGAAAAGCACGGTGAACGAACGGATGCTCGGCCAGAAGCGTGCGGATAATCGCCACCCGCTGCGCCTCGGATAGTTTGGCGTCATCGGCGGCGGCAAGCGTCGCAACTAGGAGCAGCAGCACGAGGACTCCAAGGGCCGACCGGACGGATTGAGGAAAACGCACCATAGCCCACGAACTCATACAACTCTCACGCGCGCGACCAACCGCCGCGGATCGGCATCATCAGTCCCAGCCATCATCAGTCCCGATACTGATTACATTCGGTTGCGAAATTTAGATGCCGGATGCGGCAGACGAACCGGGCCACCGGTGCTGGATATTTTGCGAGCCGGTCAGCAGCCAGAGTAACGGGAAGCCTATCACCAGAACGATCGCGCAGATCGCGCTCCCCTCCGGACCATAGGCTCCGCCGGTCAGCGCGGGCGAGCCTTGAGCGCTCGCCGTCACCACGGTCGAAAACTCGCGCAAGCCGCTGACGGGAAGGCCGAAGACCGCCCCCTGAAAGAGGTTCCAGCCAAAGTGAAGGCCGCAGGAAAACCACAGCGAGCCGCTCCGGATGCGCGCCAGAGCAAACAGCACTCCCACGGCGAGGGTGTTGAAGAAGCCCCAGCTCAGCCAGCCCTGCGCATCCGGATTCCACAGATGGACGGCTCCGAACAGGGCCGAGAGCCCAATGACCGCCCAGAATGCTCCCAAGGCTTCGGTGAGTTTCTGAAAAGGATAGCCGCGAAAGGAGAGCTCTTCCAGCAGGGCCCCGAAGAGCAGCAGCAACGCCACGGCTGCGGTCCGCACCACCATGTGGCGACTGAGGTGGAACTGAAAGCGCAGCGACCCGAACCAGCCGATGCAGAGCACATCGACCGTGATCAACATGCCCCCGAGCGCAAGCCCCGTGCCCCACTGCCGGCCGGCAATGCGATCACACGGCAAACCGAGAGCCATAGGCAAAGGAAGCGAACTGTAGTCCATAACGCGAAGGAAAAAGATAAACCCTCCGCCGGTCAGCCCGCAGGCGATCAGCCGAAACAGCATCCCCGGAAGAAGATTGCGTCCAGGAAACAGTGCATAGACGAAGCCACTCCCCCAGAAGACTGTGGCAACCCAGACTGCGGCCACCACGAAGCGCACCAGCGGCGGCAGCAGAGCAGGCGCCCGATAAGGTTTCCCTGCTTCAAACATCTCGATTTGGCCGGCATCGCTCATGAAATCGTATTGCTCACGGGTGGCCCACATCCGCCTTCCTGTGGCGAATGTGGGGCGCGCGGATAGCCCCCACCGAAACTCCCTGCCGTGCCACCGCAAACGGCAGAATCTGTGCTCCCGCTGCGGCCAGTCTTTGCTCCACCCGCGCTCGCGCCTCCGGCTCGATCATAAACAGCACGCAGCCGCCGCCGCCCGCGCCGCAAACCTTCGCGCCCACCACTCCGTTTCTGCGCGAGATCGCGATCAGCCGGTCGATCAGCGGAGTGGCGATGGCGGGCGCATTGGTGCGGCGCAGCTTCCACTCTTCGCGCAGCAGCCGCCCCGTCTCCGCCCAGTCGGCGGCGGCAACGGCCTCCCGCATGGCGCGGGCGATCTCGCCGATGCGCTCAAAGTTGCGAAAGATGCGCCGGTCGCCATCGATGTGCTGCTTGAAGACCTCCCAGTTATTGACGCCGCTCTTGCGCGGTGCTCCGGTATAAGCCAGCACGAAGCGCTGGTCCAGTTCATCGGCATCGCAATTAATGGCGTAGCGGTGAATGCCGTCGGCGTCCAATTGCACTGCGTTCACGCCGCCATAGAGCGCCGGATAGTAATCCTGGCATCCCGTGGGAACCCTTATAAGCTGTGCCTCCACGTTCTGCGCGATCTCGCGAATCTGCTCCCGCCCGAGTTTGCGCCCCGTAAAGCGCGCCAGCGCCGAGGCCGTGGCGATCATCAGCGCCGACGAGCCCGAGATTCCCGCCCCCGCCGGCGATTCCGAATCAGTCTCAAGCCGCAAGCCGCAGACCGGTTCGCCGTCAGGATAGAAAAATCGCAGAAGACGAGCCGCCAGCGCGTGCCTGTACCTCGTTGCCTCGCGGAGAGCCCGCATACTGTCGAAGCTGTCGGCCAGCCCGGTATCCCGCGAGTCCAGCTCGATCCTGCCGCCAGCCATCGGGGTAATCCGGCAGGTGGTCATCACCTGAACCGCGATGTTAACGACCACCGCGCCAGGATGGAAGAGATAGAGCGGCCACATGTCCATCGTGCCGCCCGCAAGGTCCACCCGGCAGGCCGCCCGCGCCACCACGCCCCCCGCCTGCTTGGAAAGGTCTGTACCCATGATGAACATTTGTATCACGGGGCGCGCGCCCGGCCGCTTCGCCCGAACTATTGCCCGCCAACACGTTTGAGGATAAGCAGCTTGGATCGCCCTTCACGTCCTCCCGGCAGATACAGGAATCCGGTGGCCGAGTCGTAGGCGAGGGTATGGCCTTTCACCTCGACGGCCAACTCGCTGGCGGAACCAAGAATGGTCGAGGCAGGGATGACGAAGACCAATCCGTGCGAGACGCCGAGCAGCGAGCCGCTGGCTTCGTCCAGACTCAGTTGGTCGATGCCACCCGCGACCGCCGAGCGCGACAGCTCCTCGCCGCTGCCCGGGTCCAGAGCCAGCACAGCGTAGCGCACCGCCACGTAAAGGCGGTCGTAGCGCGGGCTGAAAGCAATGCCCGTAGGCTCGGAAGCATTGAGCGAAAAGCTGCCGAGCGCTTCCAGCCCAGGGCTCAGCACCAGAACGCTGCGCCGATCCTGAAGGGTGAGAAACAGCCGTTTCCGCCCGGGATCATAGGCAAACGCATGCGGACGCCCATCCAGCGCAAGACGCGAGACGACCGCAGCGTTCGCGGCCCCGCTCGCAGCGTCGATCGCAGCCCCACTTCCCGCCAGCTCCATGCCCACGATGGATTGCGACTCCGGAAAGGTGACGTAGAGGATGTGTCCGCCCGGAAGCACGAAGAGCGCATCGGGCGCGGCCTCAACCGGAATCGTGCGCTTGACCTGCCAGTCGGTGGTGGAGACCACCACAATGTTGCGGGCTCCCGCATTGGCGATGTAAACCAGATGCGCGGCTTCATCGACAGCGACCCCGCGCGGCGACCACATCTCGCGGATGTGGCCCACGATGCGCCGCTTCTGCGGGTCGAAGAGATCGACCGCCCCGGCCCCTGGGTGCGAGACCAGAATCATGCCGTGAACCAGGGCAATCTCATCGAAACCAGGCTTGCCCGGAAGATCCAGAACCGCAATCTGTTTCAGCGCGGGAGCGGTGGCGGCAACAAGTAGCAACGGCGCGGCAATTAGGAGAGCGGATCGACGAGCTAAGGATGAAAACAAACGGCGCAATCTCACATTCGTTTCGGATGCGATGCGGCGGTGATCTGCTGCCCGGAGCAAAATGCATGAATCGGCGCTGGAACGAAATCGAGCGGTGGCGTACGCTTGAGGCAGTTCCATCTCGTCATCAATTCAATCACAGGAGTTTGCGATGAATCCATCTTCCCTTCCCGGACTGGCCGGATTGGCCGGCGAACCAACCGCGCGTCGAAGCCTCGATGTGGGCCAATGCGCGCTGGCCGTCATCGACATCCAGGAAAAGCTGCTGCCTGCCATAGCCAACCGCGAGGAAGTGGTGCGTAACTCCCGGGTGCTCATCCGTCTGGCCGAGGTGCTGAAGATTCCGGTGCTGCTCACTACGCAGTATGCGCGCGGACTCGGCCCCACCGTCCCCGAGATATCCGAGCTGCTGCCCGACGTACCGCCAATCGACAAGCTGGAATTCGGCTGCTTTGGGCGCGAGGAGTTTCGAACTGCGTTGCGCGAGTTGCCCGGCTGTCCGACGACCGTCCTCCTGTGCGGAATCGAAAGCCATATCTGCGTCATGCAGACGGCCCTGGGTGCGCTCGACAACGGATACATGGTGCATATTGCCTCCGACGCCGTCGGCTCACGCAGCGAATTGAACTGGCGCCTCGGCCTCGACCGCATGGAGTCGGCAGGATGCGTCCTCTCCTCCACCGAGATGATGATGTATGAGCTACTGCGGCGAAGCGGGACGGCACAGTTCAAGGAGATGCTGCAATATATCAAGTAAGCGGCAACCGAGCGGTGTCCAAGGAATCAGCGGTGGTCCATGAGCAATGACCAGGAGCGTGGCAGGACAAGTGACTGGTGCCCCATATCTGCCCGTTCTTGGCAGATGTGGGGTAGTTGACTTTGCTCCTGCCGCTGCCTTTGCCCTTCTCTCGTGTTTGCTCTTGGACTCATCCCTTGTGTCATTAGGAGCGGAGCACAGCCGAACCAAGTGAGCCGAGCACACCAGCACGAATTGAGCGGAGCACAGCCGAACGCGGACGAACTGCTCGACGCCACCGGCGGCCAGGAGGGCCGCTTCGCCCAGCCCTTCCGCCTGATCGACGAGGCGATTGCGCGCAGGGTCTTTCCTGGCGCGGCCCTGGCCGTCGCCAAGCGCGGCGCGCTGTTGGCTTGGCGCGGCTTCGGACGATTCACCTACGAGGCTGATGCGAGTCCCGTCACCCGCGAGACCGTCTGGGATCTGGCCTCGCTGACCAAGCCCATCGCCACCACCTCCATGGCCATGCTCCTGCACGAGCGCGGAAAGCTCTCGCTCGATGCCAAGATCGCCGACCTGCTCCCGGAATTCGCCGGAGCCGAGCTGCTTCATCGTGGCTGGCGCGAGGTAGTGACGGTGCGGATGTTGCTGGCGCACTCCTCGGGACTTCCTGCCCATCGCAAGCTCTACCTGACCGCCAACGGACGCGAGGCGATGCTGGCGACGGCGCGGCGCGTTCCGATCGAGGCCGCGCCCATGGAGCGGGCCAAGTACAGCGATATTGGATTCATCGTCCTCGGCGAGTTACTGGAGCGCACTGCCGGTGAGCGGCTGGATGCCTTTTGCCAGCGTGAACTTTTTGCGCCCATAAACCTCAACTTGAGATTTATCCCGCAACCATCTAGCCTGCCAGACGTTCCCCCAACGACTAACGACACGTCCTATCGCGGCCGCATCATCCAAGGCGAGGTCAACGACGAGAACGCCAGCGCCATGGGCGGGGTTGCCGGGCACGCCGGATTGTTCGGCGATGCCCTCTCCCTGGCCCGCTTCGCCCACTGCATCTTGCGCGGAGGCCCCCCGATCTTTCGTCCCGAAACCGTCGAACTCTTCACCGCCCGGCAGCCTGAGCCGCAGGGAACTTCGCGAGCCCTCGGGTGGGATACGCCCTCCGAACCATCCCAGTCCGGTTCCCGATTTTCCCCGCGCTCCTTCGGCCATCTCGGCTACACCGGGACTTCGCTCTGGTGCGATCCCGAGCGCGGCCTCTCCGTGACCCTGCTCACCAACCGCACCTGGCCGGATGCCGGCAACCAAGCGATCAAAGAGCTGCGTCCACTGCTGCATGATGCAATCCTCGACGCGCTCCCTGCGGAGTGACCCCCGCAAGTGCGGATCGCCTCAAGTGTGTAGAATCTTAAGTAATACAGCATTCATATTTCGCAATTTTTTCCGGGACTAATTTCATGGATAAGCTTGTAATTCGCGGCGGCAATCCGCTGCTCGGCACCATACGAATCAGCGGAGCCAAGAACGCCGCCCTGCCCGCCATGGCGGCGGCGCTGCTCACCAGTGACACGGTTATTCTCGAAAACATTCCCCAAGTGCGCGACATTGAAACCGAGCGCCGCTTGCTGGCCGCCATGGGCGCCGAGGTCGAGCTGGGATACGGCCGCGCACAGCACCGCACCACCATCTGCGCCGCCAACCTGAGTGCCAATCCCGAGGCCAGCTACGAACTCGTCAAGACCATGCGGGCCTCGTCCCTGGTGCTAGGCCCCTTGGTGGCGCGCGTAGGCTTCGCCAGGGTCTCCATTCCCGGCGGCTGCGCCATCGGAGCCCGTCCCATCGATCTGCACCTCAAGGGCCTGGAAAGACTCGGCGCAAAGATTGTCCAGGAGCACGGATACATCGAGGCCCGCGCACAAAAGCTCAAAGGCGCGCGCTACTCCTTCGACAAGATTACCGTCACCGGCACCGAAGACATCCTAATGGCGGCGGTCCTCGCCGAGGGCGAAACCATCCTGGAGAATTGTGCTCGCGAGCCCGAAGTGGTGGACCTCGCCGCCCTGCTGGTCAAGATGGGAGCCCACATCGAGGGCGCGGGAACCTCTACCATCCGCATCAAAGGTGTGGACGAGCTTCACGGCGCGCGTCACCGCATCATCCCCGACCGCATCGAGGCCGCAACCTTCATCCTCGCCGGAGCCCTGACCGGCGGTGACCTCATGCTCACCGACTGCGATCCCACCCACCTGACCGCCCTGCTAAGCAAGCTCGAAGAGGTAGGCGTGAAGGTAAAGGTGGGCGAGGATTGCGTGCGCGTCATGGGCGACGCCGCCCCCTTGCGGGCCGCCGACATTACCACTGAGGAATATCCCGGCTTCCCCACCGACGTGCAGGCCCAGTACATGGCTCTGATGACCCAGGCCGCCGGAACCTCAATCATCACCGAAAACATCTTCGAAAACCGCTTCATGCACGCCCAGGAGCTGTGCCGCATGGGAGCCAATATCAAGATCGAGGGCCGCCGTGCCGTGGTGCGCGGCCCCGTCACCCTGAGCGGTGCCGCCGTGCTGGCCAGTGACCTGCGCGCCTCCGCATCCCTGGTGCTCGCCGCCCTCGTCGCCGAGGACGAAACCATCATCGACCGCGTCTACCACATCGACCGAGGCTACGAGCGCATCGAAGAAAAACTGCGCGGCGTCGGAGCCCAGGTAAAACGCATCGGCGAAATCCTCCCCAAGCGCGTCGGCGTCTAAGCGAAGACTCTGGTGCCCCACGCTCGCCCGCCGTTGGCTAACGTGGGGTATTTGACTCTGCCCTTGCTCTTGAATTCGTTTTAGCAGTCATTCCGATGGTGGCTCACATTCGTCGCCCGCGGTCGGCGAATGTGGGTTCCTCTCATAGCGCTTCGCAACTCCACGCGACGCTACTCCCCATCAAAGCTGGATCAGTTGTTTCGATCGTGCTCCCCCGCTTGCATACGCTCTTTACTTCGTGAATCGCATTCTCGATCAATTGCCAAGTCCGCGTTGCTTCCTGAACCTCTTTTTGAGCTTGCTGTAAATACAGCAAGACAGCTTGCATTTGAAACTGCGCTTCCTCGGGGCTTGCCCCATCTTGCAGCAACGCTGGTGAAGGGTCTACCTCCGCGACCTTGTTTACTTGCTTGAACGCGATCGCAACCCCCACTCGGGACCGGCTGGCGGCGGCCTGTTTAAGCTTGTTCCACTGTCCTGTGCGCACGAACTTCATTCCCATGCCAAACATCGGATCACTGAACACTACATTTGCACATATATCCACGAAGACGCCGTCGATAGTAAGCCCAAGTTGCACCTCGGTGCCGGTAGGCAACGGGTACATTGTTTCGATGTAGCAACCGCTGTAACTTATCTTGCGCCCCTGCCCCCATCTCCAGTTTTGTCCGCTTTGCAGTATTTCAGCCGCCCCCGTGCAAGGGTAGCGGGAAAAACCACGGCGCTCTGAATTGTTTTCCATAAGATAACGACCTCCTTCACCCTCCCATTTCGTGGACGATCCAACCATTAGCTTGTAGGGGTATTTAACGGCACATACCGGAGTAATCTTTAGCTCTTTTGATTAATTATTTCGGCGGGTGGGCGGGTGGCGGGCGGGTAGCCCATTCAAGCCCTCTTTGGGCATGAGTGGGGCGGTTCACCGCTCCAGTCGCCGCAGAAAATCCTCTTCGCTCATGCGATACTTGAATGCTTTCCGTCCATCGACGAAGACAACCGGAACCGAATCGCTATACAGTTTCCTCAACTCCGGGTCCTCGTCGATATCGACCTCGCGCCAAGCGAAGGTGCCCCGGTTCTCCAAGCTCCGCAGGGTGTCCTTCACCACGTCGCACAAATGGCATCGGCTTCGGGAATAGACCAGCACTTCATGCATAAGCGCGATTCTAGCCCGGCGCTGGACCGCCCAGCAATCCCCCCGAAAGTCGGAGGGTGGCCCACATCCGCCTGCGGTTGGCGAATGTGGGACTCGCGGCGCGTTCCGCTTCAGGCGGCTTTCGGCATTTGACTGTATTTCTTGACCGCGCGTTCAAATCCTGGCGCGGCCTTCTTCAAATCCGCCAAGGTCATGGCAGGATGAAATTCTACGCGAGCACCAAGGGCAAGGAACCACGGCTCGGCAATCGCCGGAATCTCGGATTCGTCTTTGACGTTGCAGAAGATGAACCCCGTCCGGGCTCCCTGTTCCTCCGAAAAATAGGCGGCCTCCGGGTTGATGTCGTTAAGGATCGACTCGATAGTCTTCCCCAGACTGCCGTCGATGACACGTTTGTTACCGATCTCGGTTGGTATGGAAACCTTCAGCAGACAACGCATGAAACCTCCTTGGTGGTGGGTCGCGTTGTTAGAACGTAAGGCACCCGGCGAAGTTGCCCATAGCTGTTGCCGCAAACGATGACCAAGTAGGCAATCATTGCCAACCCACGCAACGATTAGCACATCAGTTATATGCGCCTTCCGCACGATTAACCTTTTCGCCAATAGTTTCCCATAACATGCACACCCTATGGTGCATTTGACCGAAAACCACCTGCCCCCAAACTGCCCCAAAATGCACCTTCATCACCCCGAAATCGCGCATTTTCCCCGCAAACCGTCGCGCATTGCACCCCTGTCAAGCACACTTTCTTACAGCTTCCGCCCAACCCTCTGATTACACACTACATAGAGTTTTCTTCCAACTGAGGGTATCGCTCGCCGGAATTGCTATCCTGAAAGATAGGGATCGAGCCGGCTGTCGAACTTCGGACCTGAACCCGCGCCGCAACCATCCTGTTTTCAAATTTTTAGCAGGAAATATAGGGGGTAGGGCGGCAGGCATTTTTCCTCATTGCTTGTGCGGAACTCCCAACGAATTATTGCCGCGAGCCGCGATAGATCGTGACATCGGGCTTGCCAAGCGTGCGAATGATTGCGACCTTCGTCAGGCCTCGCGGGTTGACGCGAACGGCTTCGGCGACCGGATCGCCGGCGATGGCAACGATGTAGTCGGCTCCAGCGAAAGGCGCGCTGCGCGCCGAGTCCCAGGCGAATCGCGTGCACTCCGAGATGATGCGGTCAAGGTGAATCCCCGTCTTCTGAATGGCTCCGACGTAGTCGCTGGTGTACATCAAAATGGTCGAGCCCTCCGGGATCGGCGAGAGCGCTTCCGCGAGCTGCGCCTCAAGTTGGAGGCGGCCGCGGCTGTTCGCCCAGGCTTCACGGTAGCAGATGGGAATCATCCATTTACGCCCCCAGTTGCGATCCTGCGAGCGCCTTGAAAAGCACCACGCCGAGGAGTCGAAGGCCAGCAACACGGCAAGGAAGAGCGCAACCGTCGCGGTCACCGTGAGCCAACGCCGACGCAGACGCGAGATCGCCCACGGAATGACCCCGACGAAGACCGCGATGGCCGGAAGCATTTCCAGGCCGTAGCGCACGTTGTAATAGGAGAACGGCCACCACTCCGGCACGAAGATGGGAACGCTGCCGTAGGCAACCGAGCAGGCGTAGAACGGCAGCGGTATCCAGAGCAGAAAGAGCACGCCGAAGCGACGCATGTCGAAGGCTGCCATCAGGATTCCCGCGACGGCGAGCAGCATCAGCCAGTTCTGGCGCGAGCCTTCGCCGGTGTTCATTCGCGCGGACTTGAGGAAGTACTGCGCGGCCACCGTCACATTGTTCTTGCCCGGATAAGGCGGATCGCCGGGGCGCGAGGTACGCTTCTCGATCGCCTTGGCCGAGTACGGTCCGTTGAGCCAGTCGAGCGGATGTCCGTTGTTCGCGTAGTTATGCGCCAGCCAGAGCGTCGGGCAAAGCGCAAGCAGCAGCAGGAAGGAGATCATCGAGCGCGCAAGCCGCAAGCTCTCCCGCTGCGAGGGACGCGCCAAGAGCCAACGTATGACGGTGAAGACCGCGCAGAGGCCGACGATGAAAGCGATGATCCATCCGTCATAGCGGGTGAAGATTGCCGCCGCCAAGCAGAGCCCGCAACGCTCGATGGCGCGCCATGCGGGAATGGTCGCTCCAATCGGGCCGGGGAAAAGTCCCCGCAGGAACTCGTCGAAGTACACCACCGACCAGATCACCGCCGCGAGGAAGATGGATTCGGTCATGGCCGTCGATTGCATGTAGAGCATCGACGGATTCAAAGCATAGATGGCGGCAGCCATCGAAGCCGCTGAGGCCGCTGCGCGGGCACGCACCAGACGATAGACGCCTGCGACACCAAGCACATAGGCGAGCATCGACGGAATGGAACCGCCGATGCCGCTACGCCAGAGCCAATCGTTGGCGACAAAGGGCGCTACGAGCAGATGCGGCAGAGGCAGCCAGACGGTTCCGATCTGCCCCCAGCCGGGGTTGCGCGCATCGCTGAGGCGGCGGGCGATGTTGATATGGGCGACCGCATCACCCCAAAGGAGAATGTCTCCGCGACGGTAGAACCAGACAAAGGCCACAAGCGAGAGCATGAACGCAAGCGCGGAGACAAAGGCCAGTTCGCCATTGCGTCCGCGCTGGTCTTCGCTGGTGCCGTCATGGCTGATGTCGAGAGCCACCTTCAGCGCCGCCCGCCTGGGTTACTCGATATGCCACTCGATATTGCGCTAGTCAAGATGAGTGAGGCTCCGGAAGAGCTTGAAGCGCTCCTCGATTTCATCGCGCGTCAGCGAGATCAGACGCTCGGGCCCGAAGCGCTCCACGGTAAACGAGCCCATGACGCCTCCGTAGAACATCGCCTGCTTGAGCACGCCTCGGGTAAGCTCAGGTTGCGAGGCAATATAGCCCATGAAGCCTCCGGCAAAAGTGTCCCCGGCCCCGGTGGGATCGTGAACCTCGGCAATCGGCAGAGCCGGGGCCCGGAATGGGTGCGAGCCATCGGCAAAAAAGATGGTGGCGCCGTACTCGCCGTGCTTGATGACCAGCGACTTGGGACCGAGGGTAAGAATTTTTTTTGCGGCCAGGACGAGGCTGTTCTCCGAGGCGAGTAGCTTGGCTTCGCCGTCATTGATAAGAAGAATATCGACTTCCCTCAATGTTTCGAGCAGCTCGGCGCGCTTGATGTTGATCCAGAGATTCATGGTGTCGCCACCCACCAGAGCGACGCGCGGCATTTTGCGGCGTACGTCGAGTTGCAACTCCGGTTGGATATTGGCCAGGAAGAGAATCTCGGAGTCATCGTAGGCGGTGGGAATTTTGGGAGTGAAGTTTTCAAAGACGTTGAGGTCGGTGAAATTGGTCTTGGCCTCGTTTACGTTTTCGCCGTATTCACCGCCCCAGTGAAATGTCTTGCCGGAGGCGTGCTCAATGCCGCGGGTGTCGATGCCGCGCCCGGTCAGCACGGCCTCGTGCTCGGCGGTGAAGTCGTCACCCACAACCCCAACCACGCGTACCTCGGTAAAGAAGCTGGCAGAGAGAGAGAAGTAAGTTGCGGCGCCGCCAAGAATCTTCTTGCGCTCGCCAAAGGGGGTTTTCAAAGAATCGAAGGCAACCGATCCGACTACGAGGATGGACATGCTATGCGCCCGCCTTTGAGCTGAGATATTTTCCGACGAGCAGGTCAAGCTTGGCGCGCGTTGCGGTCGGGACCGCCTCGGGCGCGGTCATGATCGCCATGGCGAGCGCTTGGCCGCACTTGCATCCGCGGCTGACTCCCAAGGCGGCGACGGCCTCGCGAACCACGCTTGCCGCGTTTTCCGCGTTACGGTTCAGGACACCGATGATCTGCTCTACGGTGACGCTGTCATGATCCGGATGCCAGCAATCGTAGTCGGTGACCATGGCGATGGTGACGTAGCAAATCTCGGCTTCGCGCGCGAGCTTGGCTTCCTGCAAATTCGTCATGCCCACGATGTCAAAGCCCATTCCTCGGTACACGTTGCTCTCCGCCTTGGTGGAAAACTGTGGCCCTTCCATGCAGACGTAGGTGCCGCCGCTCTTGGTGACCACTCCGGCGGCTGCTCCGGCTTTGGCGACGATGGCCGCCAGCTCGGGGCAGATCGGATCGCCGAACGCAATGTGGGCGACGATACCTTCCCCGAAGAAGGTGGAGACGCGTTGCTTGGTGCGGTCGTAGAACTGGTCAGGAATCACGAATTCGGTGGGCTTGTGCTCTTCCTTGAGCGAGCCGACCGCAGAGACGGAGAGAATGCGTTCGACGCCGAGTTGCTTGAATCCGTGAATGTTGGCGCGGAAATTCAGTTCGGTGGGAAGAATGCGATGGCCGCGTCCGTGGCGGGCGAGAAATGCAACCTTGTGTCCCGCCAGATCGCCCAGGACATAGGGATCCGAGGGTGCGCCGAACGGGGTTTCGAGTTGAACTTCGTGAACGTCAGTGAGGCCCTTCATGGAATAAAGGCCGCTGCCACCGATGATACCGATCTCTGCGTGTGCCAAATGCAATCTCCGAGGGATGCAAAAAGTAGGCGGAAAAGCTGATTATACCGGAGGCGAGGACGCAAGCGGCAGCCTCACCGGGCTGATTCATTGCGCGGTCATGACAACCTCGGCGGCGGTGAGAGCGGCGTGAACTTTGGCTGCGTCTTCGGGGGTGAAGGATTCGGCGGCGACGACCGTGGAGCCATCGATGTAGAGACGCACGGCACCTTCTTCGGTGGTCCACTGATGCGGGGACGATGCAGGCTGAACCGACTTGTAGCGCCGCGCCAGCGAAGTCTCATAAACAGAGGCAAACTGATTGGCCGCATCAGAGGAAGCAAAGCTCAGTACCAGAGCCAGCGGCACGGGCGCATCCTTGGAAGATTTTTTATTGGTGAGAGCCATGTAATAGCCGCCACGCCAGGCGGGAGCAAGCTTGGCGGCGATCTCGTTGCCTGCCCACTGACGGAGGATGACGCGGAGGTCAATTTCGCCGAGGCCGGAAAAATCATCACGGTGCCAGTTGGCCCCTAGGACTTTTTCCAGGGGCACCACTTTGAGCTGGGGTTGAGGCTCGGCGGCGAGGTAGGCGGCGGGCTCCATGATTTCGCGGGTATCGAAGGGCGGGTGCTCGAAGACCCCAGCAAACGCGGCCTGCTTGCCGCGCTTGACCAGGACGGCGCGAACGAACTCCATCCCATAGGTGTAGGGAAAGAGCATGGCCTCGCGCAAGTAGATCGGAGCTTTGGCGTACATCGGCGTGGAGCCTTCGTCTAGCATCGAGGCCTTCATCGATTCGACCAGATCGGGAGCGCTCTCCACGCTCTGCCGTACAGGGGTGAGCTGGTAGTCGAAGAGAACGATCATGGCCTGGCCTTCAACGATGGACTGGCGGGCGGTACGCTGCTCATCCAGAAGCATCTGTGCGGTATCGTCCTTGGAATCCTTGGCCACATTCAGCCACTTTTCGAGATCGAAGCTCTGGTCCTGCAGAGCGTGCACCAGTTCGTGGGACATTACCGGCTTCTGAACCTCGGGCGCGACCCAGTCGAGGAGATAGATGGTCTTGCTGTGCGCGTCATACCAGCCCTCGACCTGCTCCTTGTATAGGCCGAGCATGTACTCACGCAAATTAAAGTCGCGGGGCAGAAGGCCAAGCTTTTTCAGCGACAGCGCCGAGCGGTCGAAGCGCTCGCCGCTTCCCTGCTCTTTCATGCGAGCCTCGATGTACTTCGCAACCTCCTCGCGGCTAGCCATTTTCTTCTTGACGGAGTGGAGGATGGGAAGCCCGGTGTGCTCGCTGGCAAATTGCAAGATGTCGTCGATCGAGCGGAAAAGCTCTTTGGCCTCAGCCGCGGTGACATGATGCTCCTCGGCTGGCTCTTCCTGCGCCGGGACCGCGGAGGTTTCCTGCACCGAAGTTGTGGAGGTATCCTGCGCCGGGGCGAGCGTCGTGAGAGCCAAAGCCAGGGCAAGCAGCAGAAACAGTTTGCGGAAGAGTCTCATCCACGTCCTTTGCGGTGCAGGGCTATGGTGAAAAGATACCATCTGTAGAGGACGAGGTGCGGCGAGTATCACTGTGGCGAGGAACAAGGGTTGCGAGGAATAAGCTGTTCTGCTGAAGCCAAAGCCTTTATTCGCGCTGCAAAAACACGAAGCAGCCGGCTCCGATATAATCGAATGTCCTGGTGTTAATTATGTCTTCTACTCCTCTTATACAAAGGTTCGGATTGCAGGCGGTGGCCGGGGAATATGCCGGGGCCGAGACGGTGTTGCGCTTTGCTTCCATAGCAGACGAACTGGGTGCGCTGCGGCATGGCTGCGGCGTCTTTGACCTGGGCTGGCGCGGCAAGCTGGTGGTGAGCGGCGAAGACCGCGTGCGCTGGCTGAACGGAATGGTGAGCAATAATACGCGCGACTTGCAACAGGATTTTGGCAACTTCAGCTTTGTGCTGAACGCGCAGGGACGCATCCAGGGCGATCTGCTGGCCTTCCAACGCGGTGAGTTCTACGTCCTCGAAAGCGAGTTGGGACAACTTGCGGCGATCCGCGAATTCTTCGAGCGCTTCATTATCATGGATGATGTGGAGATTGGCGACATTAGCGCGAGACTTACCTCGATTGGCGTGGCCGGACCGCGCGCCGTGGAGGTACTGAGCCGCGCGGGGCTGCTACCAGGGTCAGCCAAGCCGGGTCAGTTGCTGGACGGAAGCTGGAAGGGAATCGGCTTCTCGCTGGTGCGTGATCCGATTGAGGTAAGGGACTGGTACGAGTTGTGGCTGGCTCCGGAGAACGTCGAGGCGTTCTGGAATGCGCTGCTGGCCGCCGGTGCGGCTCCGGTGGGCGCAGAGGCCCTGGAGTTGCAGCGGATTCTGCTGGGGTTGCCGAGGGTGAACGTGGACACCGGGGTTCGCGAGTTGCCGCAGGAGACAGGACAGGATTACGCACTGCATCACAACAAGGGCTGCTACATTGGACAGGAGATCGTCGAGCGCATCCGTGCGCGGGGACAGGTACGTCGGCGCCTCACCGGATTGATTGTGGAAGGCAAGGCTCCGGCGCGCGGCAGTAAGATCATGGCCGAAAATGAAGAGATCGGGGAAGTCACAAGCAGCGCAGAGATCGTAGTGGGTGGCGTGGCGCGGACCGTGGCGCTGGGTTATGTAAAGCACGATACAGTTGCGAAGAATCAGCGCGGCCAGAGCCTGTCCGCAGCAGGCAGCGCGGCGCGGATCGCGGCGCTGCCGTTTCAGTTCTAAGAGTTCAGCAGCGCCGCTAGAATTGCGGTACAACCGTTTCAGTTTTGCGAATTCATTTCTGCTGCAGTGGGAAGAGTGAGATGGAAAAAGAGAAGAAGCCAGAGTTTGTCGTGACCGATCGCCGTAAGTTCACCGTGGATGGAGAGCCCCGACCGGACGCGCCGGTAGAGAAGGCAGAGCCTGCCGCACCGGCAGCAACTTCTGCTGCAAGCCAAACTGTAGTTCCTCCAGCAGAGCCGGTTGCGCCGAAGGCGGAGCAGGCTCCGGCACACAAGGTAGATGCAGACAAGAAGCCGTCGCTTGATGCCGTGCCGGATTTGAAAACCGGGTACAACGGCGATGCTGAACGCACCGCATTCGGCGGACAAAAAATGGAGTTCGTTCATCTGCTGGATCTACTGGTGCAGTCGGCGATGATGTACGCCGGAGCAATGGAATCCGGGACGGAACGGCGGGTGGACGTTGTAGGGCTGCGGCAGATGATCGACCTGATCGCGGTGCTGGAAGAAAAGACCAAGGGCAACCTGACCGAGCAGGAACAGGCGATCCTGACCAACACCGTGTTTCAGCTTCGGATGACGTACATGGAAATTGTGAACATGATCGACCGCCAGGCCATGCAGAAAGCCCCCGGCGCACCAGGAGCTGGGCGCAAGTGAAGAAAGGCACGGTGACCGTGCTGGGCAGCGCCACATCGATGGGCGTGCCCACGATTGGATGCGATTGTGCGGTCTGCCACTCCCGCGATTCGCGGGACCGCCGTACCCGGCCCTCGGTGATGGTTGAGTGGGAGGGACATCGCATTATCATCGACAGCGGGCCGGACTTCCGCGAGCAGGCGATCCGCGAAGGCATCAACCGCCTGGACGCGGTGCTATATACCCACGGCCACGCCGACCACATTTTAGGACTCGACGATTTGCGCCCGCTGACCTATCCGAGAGTGACCGGCGGTGGGCGGCTTCCGCTCTATGCCAGGCCGGAGACGGCGCGGATACTGCGATCGGTTTTCAAGTACGTCTTCGACGAAGATTATAAATATGGCGGCCTTGCCAAGGTGGAAGTGCGCGAGTTCAGTGAGTCATTCGAGTTGCTGGGTCTGCGGGTGATTCCGGTGCCAGTGATGCACGGCGATGCCGAGATTATCGGCTACCGGGTGGGACGATTCGCTTACCTGACCGACTTCAGCTCGGTTCCCGATCGTTCGATTGAGATGCTGCAAGGCGTCGAAGTGGTCTTTCTGGATGCACTGCGGCATGAGCCGCATCCCACTCATTCGACCGTGGCGAATTCGTTGAAGGTCGCGGCACGCATCGGCGCGGCACAGACGTTCTTCACTCATATCAGCCACGACCTGGCGCACGAGGCCACCAACCAGACGCTTCCTCCGGGAGTGCGGCTGGCCTACGACGGATTGCGCGTCGAGACAGACCTGGAGAGCTGAGCGTGCAGGTATTCGAATCACTGGAAGAGATACCAAGGGACTTTGGACCAGCGGTGGTCAGCGTAGGCAACTTTGACGGCATACACCGCGCCCACCAGAGGCTGATTCAGACCATCTGCGCGCGCGCAAAAGAGCTGAATGCGCGTGCGCTCCTGGTGATCTTCGATCCTCATCCCGAGCGTATTTTGCACCCGCACGGCGGGCCTCCGCTGATTACTCCGGCGGCGCGCAAGATAGAGCTGCTGGGCGAGACGGAATTGGATGCCGTGGTTGTGATTCCATTCACCCGCGACCTGTCGCTGATGCCGCCCTTTGAGTTCGCCGAAGAGATACTGTTCAATAAGTTGCACGCGATTGAAATCCACGAGGGATTTAACTTCCGATTTGGACACAAGGCGGAGGGCGACGTGGAAAGGTTGCGCGAGTTCGGCCGCAAGCTAGGCTTCACCGTGGTGACCCATGCCCCGATGCTCTGGGGCGAGTTGGTGATTTCGAGCAGCAACGTGCGCGCGGTGGTGCTCGGAGGCGAGGTGGACGTGGCCCGCCATCTTCTGGGGCGCGTCTTCAGCATCGATTCTCCACCTGGGCGCGGACGTGGATACGGCGCGAAATATACGGTTCCAACCGTCAACCTGGCTCGTTATGATGAGCTGACTCCGGCATTTGGCGTGTACGTGTCGGAGATGCGCATCAACGGTGAACACTTTCAATCGGTCACAAACGTGGGCAACCGTCCGACCTTTGGCGAGGACTCGTTTGCGATCGAAAGCTACATCCTGAATTTTCATCCCATCCATCTATCGAGCGAAACGCCAATCCGCCTGAGCTTTCTGCACCGCCTGCGCGCGGAGATAAAGTTTCCCAATGTAGAGGCACTGAAAGCACAGATCGGCAGGGACGTGGCGCGGACGCAAAGATATTTCCGGCTGCGCGATGCGCTACGAAACCACAACGCCGTGTGATCTTCTTCCAAACGGCAGCGCTCATTCCATAGGCTCGCAGGGCGAGGCACTGACTCCCCGTTGCGTTTCAAACTGCACCATTAGCGCCGGTTGTCGGTTTGCGGCTCGGGGTGGATCAGCACGCGAAACAGTTGCGGCACCTCCAGTTTGAACTTAATCTCCAGCGCGGTCTGCACGTCATGCACGCGCGAGAGCAGGAGATTGTCCTGCATGGTGACATGGCAGGAGAGGAATAGGTGGTCGCGCACGCGCTTGAAGATGATTTCGTGAACGTCCACCACATCGGGAAAACTGGCGCCAATGGCCTTGAGTTTCTCCTCCAGTTCGCAATCCTCAACGATTGCGTCACCGCTTTCGATAGTGGCTGGCTCGCTTTCAATGTGAGTGAGTATCGATGTGATCTCGGGAACGTGGGCGCGGATGTCCGCCTCCAGAGCGGTGACGCGGTCGTGAGCGGCAATCAGCGTCATCGTCTCATCAAGTTCGACGTGCAGTTCGACGTGAATGTCGCCATCCAGATCCTGCACGCTGATGTCATGCACCATGAGATTATTCCGCAGCGCCGCGGCGCGGATACGATCGAAGGTGCTCTCGGTATTGAGTTCGCGGGGCACGGCGTTGACCAGCACGTCAGAGTCTCCCAGCAGGTGATCGATGCGCTGGCGAACCTCGGAGACGACTGCGTCGGAGGCCTGGAAAGTCAGGCTGCGCGCCAGCCCCACGGCAACATCGGCAAAGTAGCGGCTGCCCGCCTTTCGAATGCGGACACGCTCGACCCCGAGGACGCCGGGGACGCTGCGAACCTGGACGATGATTTCGTTGCGCACCCCGGAAGGCGCGGCATCGAGTAAACCGTCGAGGGTTTCACGCGCGAGACGCCAACTCACCCAGACCACGATGGCGGCGACACAGAGGGCGGAGATAGGGTCGGCCTTGGCCAGCCACGCCACATGGTAATGGCGTCCGGCCCAGACAAAACCGAGGCCGGCAATGACCACGGCACTGGACCAGATGTCGGTGGCGAAGTGCAGCGCGTCAGCCTGCAATGCCTGGCTGGAATATTTATCGGCAACTCGCTTCAGGGCGCGCGAACGCCAGGCATCCAGCGCAATCGACATGCTCATGACAAGCACGGCCCAGACAGTGGGCTCGATTTCTACGTTGTGAAAAAATAGTCGCTGAATTGCCTCCCAGACGATCCAGACGCAGGTGCCCAGAAGCAGGCCGGTCTCGATGAAGGCGGAAAAGTTTTCGATCTTGCCGTGCCCGTACTGATGATCGGCGTCGGCAGGCTTGTCACTGACGCGCACTGAAAATAAGGTCACGGTGGCAGCCACAAGATCCAGCGAAGAGTGCAGGGCCTCGGAAAGAATGCCGAGGCTGCCGCTGAGAAATCCGACCACAAACTTGAAAACTGTAATGACGATGGCGACCAGAACGCTGTTGCGCGCCACACGCTGTTTCTCGGCGCTCTTCAGCTCCGGGTTGATGGTCGTCACCATTCAAAGAGCTTATCGTGGGCGAACAGCAATGCCAAGGGCGAGGATGTTTTTCGTACCGTCGCCGCTCCGCTCGCGGCGCACACGTTGATTCTGCTACTTTTTGCCCCAGTACACACCGGCAACGCCAAAGGTATAGGACGTGTAATTGACCTCGCGGAAGCCAGCGGCTTTCATGCGCGAGAGCATCTCCGGCGGCTGCGGAAAACGCGCCACGCTCGCCGGCAGATAAGCGTAAGGGCCTTTGGTCCCAGACAGCACCGAGCCGATGGCGGGCAGTACGCGGCGAAAATAAAAGCGGTAGAACTTGCCGAGCAGGCCCTTAGGCTCGCCGAAATCCAGAATCGCGATCTCGCCATCGGCGGCAAGGACGCGATGGATTTCAACCAGGCCCGCGTCATAGTTGGCGAGATTGCGAAAGCCGAAAGCCGCCGTGACCAGATTGAAGCGGGCATCGGCGAAGGGCATTTGCAGGGCATCGGCCTCCACCCATTGCAAAGGCAGTCCGGCACTCTTCTGCGTGGCGCGGCAGAGCATGGGATGAGCAAAATCGGCCCCCACAATGGAGGCGCCGCTCACACCCGCCTGGCGATAGAGCGCAAAGGTCATATCCCCGGTTCCGCAGCACAGGTCGAGTACGGCGGCGTCCGTGCGGCGCAGGATGTGACGGAAGCGGCGAGCGGTACGCCACCACCAATAGCGATCGACGCTGAGAGAAAGCACGTGATTCAGCAGGTCATAGCGCGGCGCAATGCTGGAGAACATCTGGCACACGGCATTGGCGGCCGCCTTCTGATCCTGAGCAGGCTCGACACGGGCACCCAACGTAGTGGGAGCGGTAGAACTTGCCGGCGCCGGTTTTACTTCGTCCATCGTCTTCATACCATCCTGAAAATTGCGCAGCTTAGGCCTGCGACAGATTCCGCAGTTCCTCTACTACCTGAAGCACGGCGCGTTCGGGTACATCGGTCACGATATCCACCTCGCCGACATCGCGGGGAAGCACGAAGTGCACCAAACCGTCCAAGGTTTTCTTGTCACTGGCGAGGCGGCGGAAAATAGCCTTCGGACGCACATCCACATTGGGCAGCGGCGCGTAGGCCAGCACCAGGCTGATGATGCGCTGCGCCGCCTCCTGTGAGGTCTTGTGCATTCCTGCGGCGATCATCGCCGAGGCTACCATGCCCCAGGCTACCGCCTCTCCGTGGAGAAAGACCTTGTAGCTGGTCTCGGCTTCAAGAGCGTGGCCAATGGTGTGTCCGAAGTTGAGAATCTTGCGCAGGCCGTGCTCTTCTTCGTCCTGCCCGACGACATCGGCCTTGACGCGCACCGACTCAGCGATCAGCCACTCCAGCGAGCTTGTATCCTTCGCCAGAATTTGTTCGCGCTTCTGCTCCATGAACTCGAAGATGCTCGGGTTGCGGATCACGCCGGCCTTGAGCGACTCGTAGAGGCCCGAGCGATATTCGCGTTCGGGCAGCGTCGAGAGCACATGCGGGTCCACCAGCACGACTTCGGGCTGCTTAAAACAGCCGACAAGGTTCTTGCCTGCGGTGAGGTTGACGCCCGTCTTGCCCCCCACCGAAGAATCCACCTGAGCCAGATACGTGGTCGGGATCTGCACAAAACGGATTCCGCGCATGTAAATACTGGCGAGGAATCCGGTCACATCGCCGACGACTCCGCCACCCAGTGCAATCAGCACGGTGTTGCGGTCCGCCTTGAGCTTGACCAGATCGTCGGAGAGACTCTCAACCGTCGATAGCGTCTTACGGCGCTCACCGTCGGGCATATCAATCACGTCCACCCTCGCAGGGTCGGAGGCGAAGGATTCCAGCAAGAGCTTGCCCCAATGCTTGCGGATGGGCGCCGAAGTGACCACGACGAAGTGCTTGGCCGTGGGCAGCGTCTCACGGATGTAGGCGGCGGCAGAGCGCAGCAACCCCTCCTCAATCAGCACGCCGTAGGTCTTGGTCCGGGTTTGGATCTCTATGCGAATCAAGTCACCATCTTACCAGCCGACGCGCTTGTGGAACACGCGAATGGGCAAGGAAGGAGCGATTGTTTGCTGCAGGTGTTAGGATGAAAGCTCGTCATGAACTCTACTTACGATTTCATTGTTGCAGGGGCTGGCGTCGCCGGACTGCGCGCCGCAATCGAATTGAACCAGCACGGTTCCGTGCTCTGCCTGGCCAAACGCGAACTCACCGAATCCAATACACAATATGCGCAGGGCGGCATCGCGGTTGCGCTTGGGCCAGATGACTCGCCGGAGATCCATCTGCAGGATACGCTTTCCGCCGGCGCGGGCTTGGTCGACGAAGACGCGGCGCGAGTGCTGGTGACAGAGGGGCCGAAGCGGGTTCTGGAACTGCTGGACTGGGGCGTGCGCTTTGACCGCGATGCCCAGGGACAACTCGCATTTACGCGGGAAGGCGCGCACTCGCGCAATCGCGTGCTTCACGCCGACGGCGACTCAACCGGACGCGAGATTCGGCGCGCGCTGTATGAGTACGCAAGGAAACTCAGCAACATTCATTTCGGCGAGTTTGACTTCAGCCGCGACCTGCTGCTGCAGGATGGACGCGTGGTGGGAGTTGAAATTCTGCATGACGACGGCAGCACCCAGACGGTGACCGCGCGCGCCGTGCTCCTGGCAACTGGCGGGGCAGGGATGCTCTTCGCCAATACGACCAATCCCGAAGTGGCTACTTCCGACGGTGCGGCGATGGCCTTGCGCGCAGGAGCCGAGCTGAGCGACATGGAGTTCCTGCAGTTCCATCCCACGGCGCTCTACGTCGCGGGCGCCCCGCGATTCTTGCTCTCCGAGGCTTTGCGCGGCGAGGGTGCGTACCTGCGCAATTCCGCCGGCGAACGTTTCATGCTCAGCCACCACGAACTGGCCGAGTTGGCGCCAAGAGACGTGGTGGCGCGGGCCATTCATAGCGAGTTGGAAAAGAGCAAAGCGACCGAACCGGTGGTCTACCTCGATGTGACCCACCTGAACAGAGAAGAACTCAAAGTTCGATTCCCGACGATCTACGAAACATGCCTGAAATACGGCCTGGACCTCACGCGCGACCTGATCCCGATTCGTCCCGCGGCTCACTACGCAATGGGCGGGGTACGAACCGGCCTGAATGCGCAAGCTTCTCTGCCGGGGCTCTACGCCGCAGGCGAAGCCGCCTGCACAGGGGTCCATGGAGGCAACCGGCTGGCGAGCAATTCCCTGCTGGAAGGATTGGTCTTTGGAACCCGCGCCGCACGCGGCATGGCCGGGGAAAGCGCACCGGCAAGGGTGGATACAGCAAAACCGCCTGCAACGCAACCCGCCGGAAAAGGCGATCGTGAGGACAATGGTACAGACAATGACGAAGCGCTGCGCCTTGAGACGCAGCAACTGATGTGGAGCAACGTGGGCATCGTGCGCGATGCCGGACGACTCTCCGAGGCTATGACCAGGCTGAAGGCAATTCTCGTCCAACTGCCGCCTCCGGATAGCCCCCGACGCGCCGAGGCACGCAACATTGCAGAGAGTGGACTGGCAATCGCGCGCTCGGCGTTGGCTCGAAAGGAGAGCCGCGGAGGCCATTATCGCAGCGATTTTCCAGCCAAAGACGATACGAATTTCCGCAAGCACTCGGTCCTGACCGGCGATCGGGTGCGCTTTGAATAAAGCAGGCGAACGAACTTGAGTTTTCCACCCTGAGCGCCCCGCGCGCTCTTGGCGAATTCGCAACTGGCTGCTATGATTGCCCAGTGCGGTAACGTACACCACCCAGGTTTGTGGGGCTATAGCTCAGCTGGGAGAGCGCATCGTTCGCAATGATGAGGTCGTCGGTTCGATCCCGACTAGCTCCACCAAAGAATCAAGTACTTACAAGCCATCCGCGACACAATCACGTTCCATTTCGTTCCAATTCAAGCGTCAATTGATCGCGGCGCTATTAGCTTCCGCCGCGTTGACCTGGCGTTCGGTAACCATGTCCATCATCCGCACCACCGCTCTCCGTTGGGATTTGGGAACGAACTGCGCGTAGATGTCCATGGTCGTATCGATCCCAGCCACCCGACTCAATTTACCGCGTCCTAAGAGGTGGCCATCCCACCAGAGATGCTGGGCATCTACTCTCAATACACAGCACTGGGCGCTCGCCGTAGAATCGGCAGGGCGGAGAGGCGTAATGGAGATTCCGGATTACTACGAGTTCCTTCAAATTAGCCCGAGTGCAGAGGCTGACACAATCCACCGCGTCTATAGATTTCTGGCAGCCCGCTTTCACCCGGATAACCATGACACCGGCGATGCGGAAAGATTCTTCCTGTTGAAGCAAGCCTATGAAGAGTTGTCCGATCCAGAGCGTCGCGCTGCATACGATGCGACTCGCCAAGCATCCCCTCCGGAACCCCTATCGGCGCGGATTGATTTCATGGACAACATGGAGGGTGAGTTAAACCGCCGGTTGGCGTTGCTGACGGTGTTGTATTTTCAGCGCCGCACAAACCCGAACAGACCAGAAGTTTCATTTCGCGATATCGAAAACCGCCTTGGGTTTCCACGTGACTATTTGGTATTCACGTCATGGTATCTTCAAACCAAGGGATACATAGCCCGAGCGGACAACTCAGAGTTCACAATAACGGCCGAGGGAGTAGACTTCGTGGAAACGCAACGCGTGCATATCCCGGTTCTGGACAAATTGCTGACCACTGGCGAGGGATGCTCAACCACAGGCGGAGTGGCGGCTTAAGGCAAAGATTACTTCCTCCACGCACGTGAATCGGTGGCTGACAGCGATGGCCTCGCTGACACCAGGCGCATCGTTCTTCGCCCTCTGGTTCTTGCCGCAATGGCTTGGTTTAAGCGCAGAGATGGCGGGCGTGGCCCGTTGGAGAATGGCTGTGGCGATTCCGTCAGTGCTCGGGTTCGCCGTTGCCTTACGTTGCGTATGGGACTTCGGATGGACGGGACACGGCACACCTGCACCGATGGCTCCACCAAAGCGACTGGTAATAGTTGGGTTCTACCGCTATGTACGCAATCCCATGTACGTGGGGTTTGCAGCGGAGCCGACATTGCGCACGAAGTTCGGGGGGAGTACGAAGATTATTGCCGGAACGTAGGCCGCTGGTGGCCGCGCATTCGAGGCTGGGACAAGCCGCACTGAATCAAGAAAGAGTCCGCTGTTCACCCAGTGAACTTGAGGGTGTAAATCAGGAAAACTTAAGTACTTCAATGGGAGCGCCATTTTCGATGATCATTGCCGCTCGAACCCCAGAATACGGTGAAAACGGTGGAAAGATGATCTCCTTTCCTGCAATAGCCACTTCAAGATCATCCACCTCGAAAGCAATATGGGGGACGGAACGGACGAGTCCAGGAACGGGGCTGTCGGATTCGAAGCGCAGCCACTCAACCCCGTACGGGCTTGTTTCAAAACCAGATGCGAAAACCTTGAGGCCCTCAAGATAGTGTTCGCCAGACCGTGGAACTTCGGTGGGAATTCCGACATGATGAAAACGCCAGCCTTGCACCGAAGTAGCGGCTGGCGGCTCCTGAAACTTCCGATGCGTGGGTACTTCGGCGTTGGCGGGATTTTGCAAGGCGCTCATCGCCTTCCATTCTACTTTGCACCGTGGCACCGAGCATCCGGGAACCCAAGCTTTTGGATTCTGCCGGACCTTGCCCGACAACCATTTGTGGGGGGGCATCGTTGTAGCGAGGCTCCCAGTATCGTCCACATATGTTGTCAGTTCAGCGAATTTGTTCGGTGTTTGATCATCGCAGGATCAGACAACAATACTTCTGTACCGATGCTGTCACCCTCCAACGACTGCAACTCGGAAACTTTCACGAGGAAGTTCGGGAGTGTCCACATCGCTCTGCGCTGGTTGACGATTGCCCCGACGCCGTTTTGAAGAGTGTCTACCACAAGCTGGGGATTGGCGTTCAACTTAGCGGTCATGTCTTCCACGACATCATTGAATGGTGCATTGGCAACGAACCTCACCGAGGCCAAGTGGCCAGCGACGAACCGCACTCGCCCGCTGCCAAATTCCGCAGCAAACCGCACATCGACCTCGACATCTTGTCCCGCGAGTGCTGCCCGAATATTGTTGCAGCCTTCCTCTATTATCGTGGCCACCAATGATGATGGGTCGTCCCCGCTCTTTTTTTTCGCTTTTTCAATTGTCTTCTTCACTTTTGGGTCATTGAAATACGAACGGCAGTAATCGGTCGAAAGCATTCCATTCTTCTCCGCCACTTTCGCAATCGAAAAGAACTCTTGCGCTGATTCTCCGATTCGGTGCTCCTTGAATGTGGGCTGAGTGTTCTGAGTATGTTCGCTATTTGGTTGCTCAGCTTGGAGAAATGCCGCAGTTCCTACAACCACTGCAAAAAGAGTTAGAATGCGGCTCAATGTCATCTGATTAGCTCCGGGTGCTGGAATTCATCCATACCAGCAGTGTACGTCAGAAAGGATGAGCACCGCGAAGAAGATCCCGGCTAACGCTTACTTGAGCTGTGCCGCAAGTTCGAGGATTGCTGAGCTTCCCTCCTGCAACCCGGGCGTGTACTGCATTGCAAATATGAACGGCACGAAACTGCCGCCGATGAGCGAGACTGATTTCGTAAGTGATTGGTTTATGATATTAGAAGGATCGTAGAGCGCATCGTTTGCTAGGATGAGGTCGTCGGTTCGATCCCGACTAGCTCCACCAAAAGATTTAGCGGCTTGCAATCAGCATTTTCATGAAGTTCAAAGCAGAGTCCCCTCTCTCACGGCAAGGTTTCTCCAAGTTGTCGATCTTACTTTTCTCGCTTGTGAGTGGTTTTGCCGTATTCACAGCCGCGATTTGGTTGCAGTGGCTCATCTACGATAAATGGTTACACTGGAATGGGCCGATTCGCCTTACTGGAAGCGTGCTGGCAGGCACTCTGACGTTCATATTTGTTATGCGCTGGCAATCCGCAGTATATGAGCGAAGAATGGAAATGCTCCACCGTTTCGAGAAGATCGCGCAGATGAATGACCGCATTCGCAATGCATTGCAAGTTATCGAATGCGTTACGTATGCCACCAACCCTCAAGCAACGGCGCCGGTTCGGGATGCGGTTGATGTCATTGAGGGTGTTCTCCACGAAGTTCTTGCCGAAACCCGACCTGCCCTACCTTTCACACCATCTACGAGCACAATGCCGCCGAAGTCCATTACGAAATAGGATTCGGCGGCCCCCGTTGCTCTTAGAAGCTCAGAGAAATCTCACTTCGGCCAGCGGGAATCCGCATTTCGACTCCGCGTTCCTGATTGGCTGCGGTCGTAGCGTTGATATCGAGCATGGCGAGCGGAATGGTGCGCTCATGGTGATCGACGGTGAGGTACAAAGTATCGTGGGTAAGCAAATATCGCCGGACTTCGAACCGCTCACCGTCGGTCAAGATAAACATTGCTGGCGGCAGCGGTTTGGAGGCGGCTGAATTCCCCATACCTTGCAACTCGATCACCTTCGGACTGGCAGCCGGGATATCCTGTGCCACTGGCCGCGATCTGCCGGGTTGCATAGTCACGCGTTGCGGCGCGAGCAAGGCGCCACTCTCGTCCTCATACGGCTCGTCATACCAGTACGGCTCGTCATCCCAGAGTGGATAAAACACCCCATTATTGTTGCGATCATTGTGAAAGCGGGAATGCGCCGGAGCAATGCCGTTCCGGCCAACGCGATGGCCAAAACCCGAGTCCATCCTTCCTCGGGCGGAACCACCCCCAACCATGCCGCCTCCTCGCTGCGCTTGCGCGGTCCCGGCAAATAGAATGGAGGCGACCAGCAACGTCAGTAATATGGCTGCTCGCTGCATCATTATCATGAACCTCCGACACGATTATCCTCCAACGCGCAAAAACGCACCAGCGGTGGAAGCGGCTGGAGAACATGGCGCAAGGCGACGTCCACACGAACCGGAGAGCGGATATTTTAAGGTTGTTACGTCTCTGCCCTCGCTGACTCTGACGTCGTTGCCGTAGCCGCAAAACAAACCTTGCTCTCGTAAAACACAGGACCAGGGCGCGGGGATCATTCCATCCCTGGCCTCGGGATGACCGCAGTTCTCGCACTCGCAGGTCATCAAGACGCTGCCGTCGGCGTTTTCCGTCGGCTGGCAATTCCTGGGAACATCTAAGTGCGGGTTGATGGTGGCTGGCCCTGGAACCACCCTCCGTTCAGCTTCCGATTTCGAAGCTTGTCGTGTGGAGCATCCTGACGCGACGCCAATGAAGCCGATGGAGCCAATGGTGAACACTACGAGCAGCAACCTTTTCACGATCCACACCTCCCAATTTCATACCCTAAAATAGCTATGGGACTCGCGATACGGCTCTGACTCCTCGGACGCCTTTTCCGCCCTCTGTTTCTCGCTAAAGTCGTCACCTCCCGCTATCTCGTCCTCCGTTCACCCCGCTCGTCTTCCTGCTCTGCCAAGCCTTTCGCGATCTCCTTGAGGCGCGCTTGTCGGAGTGTTCGATTAGATGTCTGATTGGAAGGTTGACAACAAAACGGCGCTCGTTGCCGCTTTAGAGCATTTCTAGTGTTACTATAAGGTCGCTCTGGTGGACTCCGCGAGTGTATGCCGCGAGCCTACGATAATGATTTGCGACGGAAGGTCTTGGCAGCACATGCGGCGGGCAAGGGT
>Ga0182030_10000869_pt1 | contig 59777 bp, 53 predicted proteins | sample 812S3MmetaG_FD_121299 | JGI IMG/M metagenome (GOLD analysis project Ga0182030, IMG submission 121299) | Permafrost microbial communities from Stordalen Mire, Sweden - 812S3M metaG (Illumina Assembly) | ecosystem: Environmental > Terrestrial > Soil > Wetlands > Permafrost | place: Sweden... | reverse complement strand
TTGCCGGTGACCATACTGCGAGGGATCACCCGTTCCCATCCCGAACACGGAAGTTAAGCCTCGCTGGGCCGATGGTACTGCACGGGCGACTGTGTGGGAGATTAGGTGATCGCCGGCAATAATTCTAAACAAAAAAGGCCATGCCACTACGGCTTGGCTTTTTTTGCGTTTGGTGGTTGCGCGTTAAATTGTTCGAGCTCCAGCGGCGCGGACGGCTTCCGGCGCGTCAAACTTCTCAAAATTAGCCTCGAATCTCGCCGCCAATTCCGCGGCCTGGCGGTCGTATGCGTCCTTGTCCGCCCACGCATTGCGCGGATTCAAGACCTCCGCCGGCACGCCGGGGCAGCTAACCGGAATACTGAGCCCGAAGGCCGGTTCAGTCATAAACTCCACAGTGTCGAGATCGCCATTAAGCGCTGCGTGAACCAGCGCCCGCGAGTGCTGGATGCTGATCCGCTTGCCCACGCCGAATCTGCCGCCCGACCAGCCAGTGTTCACCAGCCAACAGCCCGCGCCATGCTGCTTCAGCCGTTTGCCCAGCATCTCCGCATACACCCGCGGAGCCAGCGGCAAAAACGGAGCCCCGAAACACGCTGAAAACTCCGGCACAGGTTCTGAGCCGAGACCAGCCTCGGTGCCGGCAAGCTTCGCGGTGTAGCCGGACAAAAAATGATACATCGCCTGGTCAGGTGTCAGCCGCGCTATCGGCGGCAAGACTCCGAAGGCGTCCGCAGCAAGAAACATCACGTTGCGCGGATGCCCGCCCACCCCAGGAACAATCGCATTCTCGATGAAACTCACAGGATAAGCGACGCGGGTGTTTTCAGTGATTTTTCCGTCGGCATAGTCCGGCTCGCTGGTGGCCGGATCGAGCGCCACATTTTCAAGTACCGCGCCGAAGCGGATCGCATGGTAGATCTGCGGCTCTTTTTCTTTGCTCAGGTCGATGCACTTTGCATAGCACCCACCTTCAAAATTAAAGATGCCGGCCTGGCTCCAGCCGTGTTCGTCGTCGCCGATCAGCCGCCGTGCCGGGTCGGCGGAGAGCGTTGTCTTGCCGGTGCCTGAAAGTCCGAAAAACAGCGCCGTCACGCCATCCGCGCCCACGTTCGCCGAGCAGTGCATGGGCAGCACGTCGCGCTGCGGAATCAGAAAATTCATCACCCCGAATATCGACTTCTTCATCTCCCCCGCATACTTTGTGCCCCCAATCAATATGATCCGGCGCGTGAAATCGGCAAGGATGAAAGCTCCCGAACGCGTTCCATCGCGCGCCGACACCGCTTCGAATTCGGGTGCCACGATGATCGTGAATTCGGGCCTGTGGCCGACCATCTCGCCAAGCTCGGGGCGCACAAACAGCTGTCTCACAAACAAGGCATGCCAGGCATATTCGCTAATCACGCGAATCGGCAGCCGGTAAGCCGGATCTGCCCCGCAGTAGAGATCCTGAACAAAGCGATCGCGCTCGCTCATGTGGTCGGTCACCCTCTCCAACAGCGCCTCAAATCTCTCCGGAGGGATGGCCTGGTTCACGCGTCCCCAATTCACCCTGAAATGCGTGATCGCGTCATCCACAATGAATTTGTCTTTGGGGCTTCGGCCCGTGCGAGCGCCCGTCCAGGCTGCCAGGGCGCCGTTTGAAGCCAGGCGGCCTTCTCCGCGCAGCAATGCGGTTTCAACTAGCTGCGCTACCGGCAGGTTGCAATGCGCGTGCGTTCCAACCGACAAATCGCGCAATGCCTCCACAAGAGAAAAAGAAGCCACGGCGAAGTCTCCTTACGCAATAAACTTGAAAATTGCTAAATTAAGACATTCTTCCACTACACATCCACCGTCAGCCGGTGCCCGCCATCACAGTGACGTGGTTGTCCTTGCTCGTAGGTGGCAAGAAATACGCGCCCGTCGAATCGAGAGGCCTGGAAGAGAATTATGGTTGGCGTGTAGCGTTGAAAGATGCTGCGAAGAAAAACAATGCAAAAGCGGCTTCGAGGTGAGCGAAGAACTCTATCCTCAGGCAAGCACCGGCAGAGTGGGCATCGCGCCCTGATCTTTTGCCTCAGCCACCGCGGCGTCAAGGTGTTCCAGCACCTCGGCCACCGTCATCGTGTAGACTTCGCGTTGCGCGTCGTACCCTTCCTCGATGATTTGTTTCAGGTAGCGGCCGGCAATCTGCGCGGCTAGCTGGTCGGTAATTACTTTCCCGGTACGCTTCTTCTGCTCTACCCATGCCGTGCAAGGCAGGGCAATCCACATCGGCCGCCCGTTCACATCGAAGCGCACATCCACGGCGTCCGCGTGGCGCGTCGCAATGGCCACCATGGTGCCCTTCCAGCGGCAGTGCAAATCCTCTTTGCTCCAGCGCTCGGCAGTGTGAAAATCTTCGTACATGCACTTAGCCTATCGTTCCCGCCCTCCAAGGGCAAGCCGCGCCCCAAAAACGGGTCATGTTGAGATCAGGCCGTGCAAATATCGCTTCACAATCTCCATCTGCGCTCCAGGCCCGGTGGACGCTGCTCTTGGCGCGCTGATAGACTAATAAGGTTGCAGTTGCAGCGCCTGCATCTGTCTGGGTCAGCATTTCGGACCCGCCTGCAAGTCTAAATACGAAGGACAAGAAGAGCCCCGTGGATACTCAAACCCGTCACGCCCTCAAAAAAGACAAATTCGCCCAGGCTGCTGTCAGCAGCGCCAGTTGGGTCAGCGGCCATCGCTCCGGCGTTCTGCGCTGGGTTATCTCTGCCGCTGTGGTTCTCGTTCTGGTTGTTGCGGCCCTGGTTTACTGGAACCTGCGCTCTTCGGCTGCAGACGTCGCGCTGGGCGCGGCCATGGATGTTTATGATTCGCCATTGACTGAACCGGGTACACCGCAGGAAACCGGTTTCTATCCCAATGCCGTTGCCCGCGCCAAGGAAGCCAATCGCCAGTTTGTCGCTGTGGCGCAGCAGTACGGATGGCTCTCCGAAGGAGCCAAAGCTCACTATTTTGCCGGCGTGACCTATGAGGAGCTCGGCCAGAACGGCCCGGCTGAGACGGACTTGAATGCCGCGGCCGGCTCCTGGGACCGCAATCTCTCCAACCTGGCCAAGCTCTCCCTTGCCGGCCTCTATCACCAGACGGGCCGCAACAGTCAGGCCATCGATCTCTACAATGCCATCGCCGCCAAGCCGTCTGAAACCGTCTCTGCCGGCGCTGCTCAGCTGGATCTGGCTGACCTCTATGTCGCGCTCGGAAAGCAGGACCAGGCCCGCGCAATCTGGGCCAGGTTGAAGGACTCTGACAAGCAAGGCGCCGCCGGCTCCATCGCCGCACAAAAGCTCACCGCCAAGCAGTAGGCAACCCGCCGGCTCGCGTATCTTCCGATTCACGCCCCCGGCTGGTCCGCCCAGGTCGAGACAGGCGACCCACTTGGACCGCCTTTGAGCATTTTTCCCGTCGCCTGCGTCTGGTGTCTATGAGCACCAGCCAGGCAATTTACGCAGGTTGGATGGAGATTCCAAACAGCGCCGTGGCCGACCAAGCCCGTATTGAGGCGGAAGAAGCGGCACTTGCGGCACTGGTCAGCCAGTACGCAGGCGCCCTGTACCGCGTTGCCTTTTCCGTTCTCCGCAATCCGGCTGACGCTGAAGATTCCGTGCAGGAGGCTTTCCTGCGCGTCCTGCGCCACCGCGACACCCTGCACGAAGTGCGAGACCACAGGGTCTGGCTCATCCGCATTGTTTGGAATATCGTTCTCGACCGCAAGCGCCGAGCCAAAACTCGCCCCGAAACCGACGATGTCGTAGAACTGGCCCGCATCCTGCCCTCGAAGGGCCTGTCTGCCGAGCAGTTGGCCTCCGCCGCCCAGCATCACGCACATGTCCTGGCCTGTGTTGACCAGCTTCCCACCAAGGAGCGCCAGGTGCTCCAGCTTTCAGCCTTCGAGGAATTATCCAGCGTCGAGATCGCTGCGGTTCTCGGCATCACTGAGTCAAGCGTTCGCTCCCGCCTCTTTCGCGCGCGAAACCTGATGGCAGGCTTGCTCAATCACGCCAGGAGTTTGCGATGAAATCCAACTCTCAATATCCTTTTGCCAATAGCCCCAACCCTCAAGCCGTTGACGAAACGCTGCGGCTGATCGCCAATCTTCCCACTCCCGATGGACTTGAAGATCGTGTCCATGCGGCTCTTCATTCCGCGCCGCGCCGCGGCCGGCTGCTCGCGTGGCCCCAGTCGCTACGCCCGTCCTACGCTTGGATGCGCACAGCAGCTGCCGCCGCCATCGTTTTTATCGTTGCCGGAGGCGGATGGGGCGTCTATTCCCGCGTCCAGAAAGGGCTGCCGGCAAAAACTGTCGCCATGCCCGCCCGTTCTTCCGCTCCCGGAGGGTTTTCCGGCGCCAGCGCCATACGGACTCCGCAGACTCTCAACGCCCCGGCCCTGATTCAACCTGCAAAGACGCATCCCTTGCCGCGTAAAGCATTGAAAAAGGCCGCCTCGCGAACTGGGCCGGCAGCGCTCTCGAATGGGCAGCCTGCGGCTGCCGCCAAATCCGCTCCCCAAGCCACTGCTCCAGTTTCAAAATAATCCCGCATATCCCTTGGACCGCAGGCCTACGCGTCCTTCGTAATCGCCCGGATCAGCATTCCCAGCAGCGCCAACACCACCGCGCCCCAGAACGCCGCCCCGAATCCGCGCACATGAAAGCCGCGCACGATGCTCGACGCCAGCAGGATCATCAGCCCATTGATCACCAGCAGAAAAACTCCCAGCGTGAGAATGCTGAGGGGAAATGTGATGATCTTCAGAATCAGGCCCACCGTCGCATTCAGCAGCCCGATCACCAGGGAAGCAATCATCGCCGGCCACAATCCATCCACGTGAAAGCCCGGCACCAGCCTTGAAACAATCAGCAGCGCAATCGCGCTCAGCAGCCATTGAACCAGCAGTCCCAACATTTGTTTTTCTCCTTCAAGCGTCCCCGGCTTCGGCTCCCGCATCGCCGCGCCAATTTCCTCTACGGTATAACATTGAACCTGTTTTATGGGACTTCGAATCCTCTCCCTCTCGGCCGGTCTCCTCGCCGCCCTGCTTCTGGCTCTGCCGGCGCACGCCCTGCAAGCCGCCAATCGACCCTTGCCCGATATTCGTCAGCTCATGCACGAGGTCGAGGAGCACCAGAAGCAGCTCGAAAAGGTGCGCGAAAACTATACCTATAGTGCGATGCAGACCGTTCAGGACATGAACTCCAGCGGCCGGGTCACAAAAACTGAATCCGAAGAATATGATGCCTTCTTTGTCAACGGGCACGTCATTTATCGCAAGGTGAAAAAAGACGGCCAGCCACTCAGCGCCCACGACGATGAGAAGGAGACGGGGCGCGTCACGAAACTCGTCGAAAAGGCCCAGAAGACGCCACCCGATCAGCCGCTGGAGGGCCAGGCCATCAGCATCAGCCGCCTGCTCGACATCATGGACGTGCACAACCCCCGCCGCCAGGCCTATCGCGGTCGGCCCACCATCCTCTTCAATTTCGTCGGCCGCAAAGATGCCAAAACTGAAGGCCTCGCCGAGGACGCCTCAAAAAAGCTCCAGGGAACCATCTGGATCGATGAGGCCGACTGCCAGGTGGCTCATCTTGAAGTCAGTTTCAGCGACAACTTCCGCGTCGCCGGCGGCCTTTTCGCCACCATCCAGAAAGGCTCCGGCTTCCGCTTTGACCAGGTCCCGGTTGAAGGCGGACTCTGGCTTCCAACCGGCGGTGAAGCCTCCCTGCAGGCCCGCATCCTGATGCTCAAAAACCTCCGCCAGCACATCACCGAGCGGGATTATGACTTCAAGCAATTCCGCGTCGAAACCCAGCAATCGAAAGACGCCAAGGCCGTCCCCGAGAAATCTCACTAGAAGCCAGCGGCGTAATCCCCGTTCTGCCGGCGAAATAGGAATAACGTGCAGCAGGGCCGTACATGCTGCCCATTCCAGGGGCGCGCCGGCGCCATTTCATGGATAGGCAGCGGCGCAATTGACTTGGAATTCTCTCGGTGATGTGGACGAGGCAACGACAGCAACGAATCGCTTGGCCGTTCTTCAGCAAACGCCGGCTTTTCGGGGCAAACGTTCTCATGGTTTCGCAATCTGCCTCAGGAGCGATACAATCCGTGGAGCCTGCGCCCCAACAGAGAGATCCGGGTTTAGCCCTGCGCACGTCTTCCCGGTTCACCTAATCGATGCGCGGAGTCCAGGGGGCTGGTCCCGCGCCCAGGAGCACGACAACATGATCATTCCTCTCACCCCGCTGCGGTGCCTGCGCTATGCCGAGGAACAGTTTCCGCACAATACCGCGGTTGTCTGCGACGATCGGCGGTTTACCTACAGTCAGTTTGCTCAGCGGGCCGGGCGCCTGGGCGGCAGCTTGCGCGCGGTGGGCATCGAGACCGGCGACCGCGTGGCATTCCTGAGTTCAAACTGTCACCGTCTGCTGGAGGCCTATTACGGGGTACTGGAGGCGGGTGCGGTGCTGTTGCCGTTGAATATCCGCCTGGCGCCCAGGGAACTGGCCTACATTCTCAACGACGCGGAGGCCAAGGTCCTTTTCTTTGAAAGCCAGTTCCTCCCGGTCGTGGAAGCGTTTCGCGAGGCGGCGCTTTCCTTGAAGTCCTTCGTTCTGCTCGACGCTCACCCCGGAGCTGACTGGATGGAGCGGCAAAACTACGAGGACCTCCTGGCAGGCGCGGAAGAATATCAGCGCGATGTGATGGAGGTTGACGAGAACTCCGCGGCGGAGATCTTTTACACCAGCGGAACATCGGCCAACCCCAAGGGCGTGATGCTGACCCACCGGAACATCTATCTGCACGCGCTCAATAGCGCGGTCACGTTGAGAATCCCCGGGGACACGGTGAACCTGCACACGATCCCGTTGTTTCACGCCAATGGATGGGGCTGCGCGCATACGGTAACTCTTGCCGGCGGCAAGCATGTCATGATCCATCAATTCATTCCGGCGGAGGTGTTTCGGCTGGTCGAACGGGAGCGAGTGCAGGAATTCTACCTGGTGCCCACCATGGCGGCCGCGCTGGTCAACTCTCCTGATCGGGGCAAGTACGATTTGAGCAGCCTGCGGAGAGTGGTGATTGGCGGCGCCGCTTCCTCGCCCACTCTCGTTCGCGAGGTGGAAGAGAAGCTCGGATGCACCTGCATATCCGGTTACGGCCTGACGGAAACTTCGCCGGTACTCACCTTTTCTTCCATCAAGACAGGCCTGCCGTCGACGGGCAGCGAGCGCCATGCGCGCCAGGCGATGGCGGGGTTTGGCATTCCCGGCGCGGAGGTTCGCGTAGTGGACGCGGACGGAATCGATGTGCCGCGGGACGGAATGACCTCCGGTCATGTCGTGGCGCGCGGCGACGGCATCATGGCGGGTTACTGGCGCCAGCCCGAGGAGACTGATCATGCGTTTCGCGGCGGCTGGTTTCATACCGGGGACCTGGCCACAATCGACGATGACGGCTACTTGCTGATCGTAGACCGCGAAAAAGACATCATTGTCAGCGGTGGGGAAAACATCTCGTCGCTGGAGTTGGAGAGAACGATCACCGCGCATCCATCCGTCTATGAGGTCGCGGTGATCGCGGTGCCTCATGAGAAATGGGGCGAGGTTCCCAAAGCGTGCGTGGTGTTGAAACCGGGCCAGATTGTGAGCGAAACCGAGTTGCTGGAGTTGTGCCGCTCCTGTCTGGCGCGCTATAAATGCCCGCAATACATTGAATTCCTCGAGGGACTGCCCAAGACCGGCACGGGAAAGATATTGAAACGGGAGTTGCGCAAAGATGCGGAGGCGCAGGCCAAAACGACTTGACCGGTGTGAGATCCATTGCAGTCAGAGGCATGAAGCAGACCGATGTGGCTTTGATCTCACTGGTGCTCGATATCGGGTTCTGGTCGGACTGTCGCCAACCGGAGCCCCCCACCCAACAGACCGTCAGCGCCGTCAGACCGCGCACATCCTTTACAGTAAAACCATGTTCGTGCGGCGGCTCCTAATCCAGCGAATCGACCAATCGGGCGCACCCCACCCCTGCCCCATTGCCTGGATCGACAACTTCGCCATGCGCAACTTCACCAATAATGCGGTCTTCGACGACACGCTGCCCGTTGCCGATGGCCTGCTCGAAGCCGGCAACCGCGTCCCCCTCGATCGCCTCCAGCCGGCCATGCAAGATTGGTTCCGCCGCAAAGGCTATCTCAAGCCGGAAGACCGCCTCGAAGTCTCCGAATTCGGCCCCGCAGGCCCTCAATCCGTCGCTTAGGCGGCCGTATCCTGCACCGCGTTGCCTTCGCGCCAAAGCTGAAACTCCGCCTCGCGCCGCGCCTTCAGTCCCGCATTCTCCTGCGTCCCGGCATGATCCCAGCGCAGCAACTGCTCACCCGCGGCGTCATCCTGTCCAGAGTTCAACTCCTTTAAAAGAGTCGACTCGGCCAGCTGCCCCTGGCCCAGGTTGAAGACAAAATCCACCAGCGCGTCAAACTGCCCCTGCGTCAGTTCAACCTTAACCAGCCGCGCTACCGCCTGTTCGGCATCGCCGACGTCGCCAGCCAGCAACTCCATCCCCTGCAACTCACCAATTCCATTCGGAAACGTCTCGGGATGGACCAACCGGTGCCCGTACCCGACGGTCGGAAATCCTTCCACGTCCAGATAAACACGATTGCGAAAACCCTCTGACTTCTTGAGCAGCTTCATGCCTGCCGTGCTCAATTCCATAGCTCCCCCTGCCTGCCAGTTGACCTGGCTTTGAGTTCACGCTAGCAGGACCTTCGAATTAATCTGCAAACTCGGGATTTGTGCCCCCCGTAGCCCGCTAGCCGCTACGCCGCTCAGGCCGCTCAGGCCGCTCAGGCCGCTCAGGCCGCTCAGGCCGCAAATTTCGGGGTAAGCGCCATTGGATGCACCGGAAAGAAGCAAAGATGTTCCTGGGCGCCAAATCTTTCGAGGGAGGTCCAAAATGGGAATTTGCACTGCTTTTGGTGCATTTTGTAACCGCCAGAAGGGCAAGGACTTACCCCGAAAACCCCGAAAATCCAGAGTTTTTCAACAACAAAATCCCCGTGTCTATCTTGCTACTGGTTAGGTAAAACAGTATCGACTTGGTAAAATAGGCAAATGGTTATGAGACGGAAATCACGCAACTTGAACTTGAAATCTCCGCTGGAGTTTTGGCTGTTGGCGGGAGCTTCGTCGGTTGCACTGGCCGCCGTGGTCGTGTCGCTCTCCACGCGGACCGTGCAGGCGGATGTGCGTCTTCCACGACCGGCCCCAGCCACCGCAACCACCCCTTTAATCGTCCCTGTCGCGCCTGCTGCCCCTGTGCGCCCCCTCAAGACCCCTGGTGCGCAGTGGAAGAGCAAGATGCACGGCCTCGCCTCCTGGTACGGTGGCGTCTTCAATGGCCGCAAAACCGCCAGCGGTGAACTCTTCGATATGTACGCCATGACAGCCTGCCATCCGACCCTCCCCTTTGGCTCCCTGGTGCGGGTCGTGAACCGGACCAACAAGCGATCCGTGGTAGTTCGCATCACTGACCGCGGCGACCTGGTGGACGAAGGCCGCGTCATCGACCTCTCTTACGCCGCGGCTCAACAGTTGGCAATGACCGAATCCGGGCTCGCAAAGGTCGATCTCGAGATCCTTTCCCTGGGCCACCTGAACCCCTCAAAGTAACACTCAAATTGCTGACAACAAAGGCCAGCCCAGGGGATGGCCTTCAGATTTCCTGTCTGTCGCTCCTCACTCGTTCTCCGCCCGGGTGTACGGCTTTTGCAGGTATTGACGCGCCTCGTTCACCGCTCCCTGTGTATTGTCGTTGGTTTGCACCGCCAGCCGGTACTCGTTCACAGCTCGGTCCCGCTGGCCGGTCAGGTCAAATATCTTGCCGATCGCAATATGACTCCAGACCTCGGTCCACGCCGGCTCGTCGTCCCCACGAAGCGCATCCCGGAATGCATTCACGCTGGCTTGGTAGTTGCGTTGCGTAAACAGCACCTCGCCGATGCGATAGCTGGCCAGCGAACTCTGCGGGTTGGCCGTTAGCGCCTTCTGGTATTCTCCCAGCGCCCCGATCAGGTCTCCCTGCGCCACCAGTTGCTGACCCTTCAGAATCGCGATCCGCACTTGCAGGTCCGGCGTCGTCTTCAGTACCCAGTCCTGCGGATCGATGCTGATCCGGCGCGGCCGCCCAAAAGTATCCACCACGTATTGCGTGTCCGTTCCCACCACGTCGATCTTCTGGGTTTCCGTCTTGCCGTCGGTCTCGATCCTCAGCTCCACCGGCATCCGGAACAGATCGAGATCCTGGTTGATCTCCCCGATCGTCCTGAATCCCTTGTTGTTGCCTAGACGGTAGACCGAGTATTTGTCCGTAAATTTCGGCGCGCCCGTGCCGTCGATCCATTGTGAAAAGAACGGAAGCAACTCCTGTTGGCTCTGCTCGTCCGCCACCTTCTCAAAGTCCGATGTCCGAATCGAGTTGTCCGTGTACTGGCTCAGTGCCCCTTTAAGTGTAGCCAAAAAGGCCTTGTCGCCAATCTCCCAGCGCAGCATGTGGAAGACCATCGCTCCTTTTTCCAGCGTCATCGACTGGAACTCGGGTGAGAACGGGCTCAGCCGCGACACGCTCGATAGGGGAATCGTGTCGTACGCCAATGCTCCGGCTGCCACATCCCCCAGCGCTGCACGCATCGCGCTCCTCCCGCTCTCGTCTTCCAGGTACATCAGCTCGCCGTAACGCGACAATCCGTTGATGATCCAGGCATCGTTCAGGGTGCGCGGGCTCACCTCGCATCCCCACCACTGATGCGCAAGTGTGTTGGCCAGCAAACGCACTCCCGATTTGTCGCCCACCCTCGAGCCCTGAATTGCCGCCATCTCCGGTGCCCATACTGCCGGCAAGGTGTCGTCTGGAATCTCCACCACGTTCACCCGCTCGGTCTCCGGCTCTCCGAAGTTATCCGTGAAGAAGTCGAACTCCCGCGTCGCGGTCTGTGCCAGTTGGTTGGCCGCAGCCTGGTGCCCCACCGTTAGGTACACCTTCACATTCCCCGCACCTACAGACACAGGGTCCACGTACCGGCCAGCGATCACCGTTCCCGGGAACCCCGGCTTTTTCCAGTTGAAGTCGTATTCGTCTCCCGGCTTCCCGCTGGCCAGCGTCACCTTGTGCCGACCGCCTTCGCTCCCGCTGGCAAACACCCGCATCCCTTGCGGTACCCGGATGTGCATCTCGGCCGTAAACCGGTCGGTCAAATAGCCGCTGGTCGGAAACCAGCGCCCCGGGTACAGAAGATAACTGATTGGCTCCTGGATAGCCGCAAGTTTCAACCCCTCCACCGGGCCGTCTTCGTTGCCCGTGATCGTTCCGTCGTAAACAAAGGTCCAGTGCGTCGTCTGGCCTGCCGTAAACGGTGTCGCGGGGGTCACCCGGATTGACCCGTCCACGGTTCGCTCCCCGTCCAGCAGTTTCCCGCTCTCATCGCTGATCTTCGCAACCTTGAGCGCGGGGTGAAAGCCGAAGTTCACCACATCCAGCTCCGGCGGCGCGGTAAAACTCACCACCGCCGTGGCCGCCAGGTGATGCGTGGCCGGGTCCAGCTCCGCGTCGATCACGTACCCCGTGATGTTCAGCGACGGCCGCTCCCTCTGCGCCAATCCCGGCGCGCCCATCGCCAATCCCATGGCCACAAGGCTAACCACGGCCCGCAAAAATGGCCGGGCGATTCCAACCCGCAAACTCTTCTTTCCTATATCCATTGCAGTCATCATCGCATTACCGCCGTTCTTTAGGCAGGTGTTTTCTCTTTGAGTAACGCCAGTTTTTGTGGGGCTCTTTCAGGCTACGGCCCGCTCACCCATGCAAATCTGTTCCAAGTTCTTCCAGTGTGATGGCAGCCACGCGCTCAATCGCCCACGGACCCTCGCTCCCGCCCCTCGCCGCCCTGGTGGTCAGTGCATTCCGAATCGCGCCCAGTTCCTTCATCATGGACTGGCGAGCTGCCCCATCCGGTAGCAGCTTCTCAAGATGTTGGACGATATTTGACGCCGTGAAGTCATGTTGGATCAACTCCGTAACCACCCGCTTGCCGGCAATCAGGTTAGCCATGGCCACGTGGGGAACCTTCACCATCCGCCTGGCAATAGCGTAAGTCAACGGCGAGACCCGGTACACGGCCACAAACGGATTGCCGATCAGCGCCGCCTCCACCGTCGCCGTGCCGCTGGCTACCACCGAGGCGCGGGCATGAAAGAGCGCTGCGCGCGCATCTTCCACTAGCCGCACCGCCAGCCCGCCTCCGTGATCCTCCGCCAACCGCAAAACCTCCGCCCGCTGCGCCGCATTCAACGTCGGCGCCAGAGGAACAATAAACTCAAATCCTCCTGGCAACTGGGATGTCGACGTCGCACGCGCAACCAACTCCCGCGCCGCCTCCAGCATCTCCGGCAAATGGTCGCGGATCTCCTTCGGCCGGCTGCCCGGAAGCAGGCCAATCCAGGTCTTTGCGGGGTCCAAACCGTTCTCCACCGCAAATTCCTCACGGCTAATCGCCGGCAACGCCAACTCCGCCAGCGGATGTCCCACAAACTCCGCCGGCACGCCCCGCTCCCGGTAAAACTGCTCCTCGAACGGAAAAATCACCAGCATCCGCCGCACATATTTCTGCACCAGCCGGATGCGGTGCTTCTTCCATGCCCACAGCTGCGGGCTCACAAAGTAAATCACCGGCACTCCCAGCCGGTGAAACTCTTTCGCCAGCCTGAAATGGATCTCGGGAAAGTCGATCAGCACAGCCACATCGGGCCTTCGCTCCCGAATAGCGTGCTTCAGCTTGCGGTACTCCCGGTAGATGTGCGGCAGGTGGAGCACCACCTCCGTCAGGCCCATCACCGCCATATCCTCCGAGTGCACCACCCGCTCCAGGCCCGCGGCTTCCATACGCGTCCCGCCCATGCCGAAAAAGTTGGCCGTTCGCCCCTGCGCCGCCAGCCGCAGTCTAAGCGCGCTCACCAGCAGCGCGCCGTAGTGTTCGCCACTCGCCTCGCCCGCCGAGATAAAGATCGTCTGGCCCATGGATGTGCTTGCGCCCCGTGTTCTTACACTCTCGACAATCATAGCGAGTCCACCGTTGAATATAGACTCCTCTCCCACCTGAAAAACCGTTATCCTGACCGCAGCCGAATCCGCGGCAGCATTCCTCCGCCGCTTCAGGACGAGCGCGAAAAGCCCAATGCCCAAGCCGCCGATGCCGACTTGAATGCCGCCTACTTCATGTCTGAAACCGGCAACGCCCCAATGCCACCGCATGGATGCTGGGTCCGGACCAGGTTGCCTGGATCGGCTTGCGCGGCCAGAGCTGCGGCAACGGCGTGGCTTGCCGCATTCAGTTCACCCGCCGGCGCACCCGCATCCTCCGCGGCCATCCCATCGAGCCGCCGCGGCCACGGGGACAGTAGTACGCTGAAGCCATGATGGAATACAAGGGTTACACTGCCGGCCCTATCGACTTCGATCCGGAGGACAACACCTTTTCCGGAACCGTCACCGGGGTCAGAGATGTGATTCACTTCGAGGGAACAACGGCCCGAGAGCTCGCGCGGGCCGTCCGTGAAAGCATCGACAGCTATCTGCAACTGTGCGCCGAGACCGGACAGAAGCCCGACCGTCCCTTCAACGGCAAAATCCTCGTGCGCACCGAACCGGAGCTCCACCGTAAAGCCGCTTTGCGCGCAGCCGTCGAGGGCGTAAGCCTGAGCCGTTGGATTTCCCGCCAGATCGAAAGCGCACCGTGAACGGCTCCGCCAGCGCCCCTCTGCACTTTCGAATCCGAGATATCGGGGACCGTGTGTAGCCGATCCTAAACGGCAACGCTGGCGTCTCCGCGGACATGTCCCTGCGCCTATCAGACGCCCTCGGAACCAGCCCGACGCTTTGGATCGATCTTCAAACTTCTCAGAACCGAAAATGGCCGGACAGATATTGGTGAGGGCCTACACTCCCCGTCTCGCCCGCACCGCCGCCGCCAACTCCGCCAGCAACCCATGTGTCTCCGCCCAGTCGATGCAGCCGTCAGTAATGCTCTGTCCATAGACCAGCGTCTGGCCGGCAATCAGCTGCTGCGCTCCCGCCACCAGGTTGCTCTCGATCATCGCCCCAATAATCCGCTTGTCGCCGCCCGCAATCTGCCCGGCCACATCCCTGCACACTACTCCCTGCCGCCGGTAATCCTTGCCGCTGTTGGCATGGCTGAAGTCGACCATGATGCGCGGCGCTGTTCCCGCTTTTTCCGTCTTCGCCGCCGTCTCCGCCACGCACTCCGCAGTGTAATTCACCGTCTTCGTGCCCCCGCGCAGGATGATGTGGCAATCCGGATTCCCGCGCGTGACGAAGATGGCCGACTGCCCGTGTTTGGTGTGGCCTAGAAAAGTGTGCGAGTAGGCCGCGGACAGCACCGCGTCGATGGCCACCTGTACGTCCCCCGAGGTCGCGTTCTTGAATCCCACCGGGCAGGAAACGCCGGAGACCAGTTGCCGGTGAACCTGGCTCTCGGTGGTGCGCGCCCCGATCGCTCCCCAACTTACCAGCCCGGCAATGTACTGCGGAGAGATCATGTCCAGAAACTCGGTTCCCGTCGGCACCCCCATCTCCGCCAGGTCCAGCAGCAGGTGCCGCGCCAACCGCAACCCGTCGTTGATCTTGTACGACTGGTCGAGATGGGGATCGTTGATCAATCCCTTCCAGCCGATGGTCGTTCGCGGCTTCTCGAAGTAAACCCGCATCACGATGCGCAGATCGGCTGAGAGCTCGCGGATCGCCCCCTTGAGCAGGCCTGCGTACTCGCGCGCCGCCTTGGTGTCGTGAATCGAGCAAGGACCGGCCAGCACCAGCAGCCGGTCATCGCGCCCGCTGAGAATGTCGACGATCTCGCGCCGCGCATCGTAGATGGTGGCCGAGGCGGCCTCGCTCACCGGCCGCTCTTCCTCAAGAAACACCGGCGGAAGAACAACCTTCGTCCATTGAATGCGAATGTCTTCAGTTGGATGAAACATGGCTCTTTTCTGGCGCGGTGCTGCATCGTAGCCTCCGCGCATGGGGCTCTCAACGAACAGCTCAGACCAGTGCATTCAGGCCTGGGACTTCAAGAAGCGCCTGTCTAAAATCTATCAGCCCGCGACCCGGCCAAGCGCGTTTGCCGCTCGGCCCGCGGATCTCCTGGTCTCGTAGGGTGTCGCTCCGCTTCAGCGCACCTCTACGGCCGTAACCACTGCGCCGGCTGCCAATACCCCGATGATGCCCACCAACAGCCAATGAACATGATGCTCAGGTTCCGAACCCGCGCCGATATACTCCTTGCCCTTCTCCACTCTGGCAACCTCGCTGTACGCGTGCGTCTCCATTGCGTTGTTCTCGGCGTTCCTGATCGTGAATGTGGTTTCAGAAATCGCTCCCAGCGCTCCATACCTATCCGGATCGGCGCGAAGTACTACGCGCACGTAGGTCCCCGGCTGGTATTTCGCGAGCTTCCTGTGAATCTTCCGGGAGTGCTTATCCAGGTTGGCTGTGGATTGAGCCTGGCAGACTGGCACGGCTGCGATCAATGTCCAGGCCAGCATCAGGCGAACAACAGACTTGCTTCTGAAAATATCTAGCATGGGGCCCTCCGTAAAAATAAACAGGAACATCAATGCTGGTTTGCTCGGCCGAGGCGCTCGATTCAGGCTGCGGCCGGTTCTAACAATACCATTAGATGAGGATCGATGCCGGACCTCGATCCGAATGGAGACTTCTAAAGGTCACTGCCCGCGCAACCGGGCCCATCCAATCAATCGGTTGCGCCGAGGCATCAAGGCAAAGAGGGAGTATCATGATTTTTCAGCAGGAAACTGAAACTCCCTGATCGGGGCGAAACTGTGAGAACGTCTTTCCGGGTCGTAGCTCTTCTTTCTTGCCTGTCTCCTCTTGCCTTCACGCAGCAGAACCCACCGGCCTCAACCGCCGCGCCCTCTCAAGCGCCCCCGTCGTCCGGGTCGGGCGCCGTCATCACCCAGCGGCCGGCATACAACGCGCCGGTCACGTCGTCCGGCAAGGGCTCTATTCAGCTCAATGTCACGGTGACCGATAAATCGGGCAGGGTTGTTTCCGGGCTCGACCAGTCAGCTTTCACGCTCCTCGACAACAACCAACCCGCGAAAATTCTGTCATTTCACGCCTACAACGGAGCCGTGCAACCTCCGCCCGTGCCCGTCCAGGTCATTATTCTCTTCGACCTGGTCGACACCCCCTTCGACAACGTTTCTTACGCCCGCCAACAGGTAGACAAATTTCTGCGCCAGAATGGAGGCCATCTCGCCCAGCCCGTTTCAATCTATTGGCTAACCGATCAGGGCGTCGACGTACAGGCCGAACCGGTCCTTGACGGAAATGGCCTGGCCGACCACCTTGAGGCCACCAGCGGAAGGCTGCGCATGATAAACCGTAACGCTGGCGCCTGGGGCGCGATCGAGCGCTATCAGTTCTCGGTCAAGATGCTCACCGCCATTGCCGGCAATGAGGCCGACAAGCCCGGCAGAAAACTACTCATCTGGGCTGGGCCCGGCTGGCCGCAACTCGACGATCCTGGCTTGAACTATTCCGACAAGGGGCAGCAATCCCTGTTTCACCAGATCGTCGACTTGTCCACGCTGCTTCGCAAGGCGCACATCGACCTCTACAGCGTCTCGCAAGGGGTGTCCGGGATCGGTACATTCATCTACCAGTCGTACTTGAAAGAGGTGAAAAAGCCCGGACAGACCAGTCCGCCCGACATCACCCTGAAGGTGCTCGCCGTCCAGAGCGGCGGACTTGTGCTCCCTCCTTCCAACGATCTCGCAGGGGCGATCGACACCTGCGTCCAGGACGCCGGCGCTTACTATACGATCTCCTTTGACCCTCCCCCTGCGGACGGTCCCAATGAATATCACGAGTTGAAAGTGCGCATCGCCACGCCGGGCCTGACCGCGCGCACCAATACCGGCTACTACAACCAACCGCTTGCCAAGTAGTGAGTCAGCTCTCTTCAACAGCCCTGTTAGCGCCGCTCGCCCCGCCTTGACAGTGTCCAGCCGCACTCTCTAAAATTAATTAAGGTAACTTGTGTTTGTTTCTTGCAAACAACAGAAACAGAAACAGTTAGATTACTCGACGCCCACTCCGGAATCCATGGCACACCACCCTTGCCGCCGGAAGCGGCGACACTTGGGAGAGCAGGGAAGATGCCCGATGTGCGCCTCAGCCCACGTGAACGGCTGGTGCTTACCGCAATCATCGACTTGTACATCGCTACCGGCGAGCCGGTCGCCTCGCAGGCGCTTGCGCGCTTCTTTGCCAATCGCGAGGGCCTGAGTTCCGCCACCTTGCGCAACGTCATGGCCACCCTTGGTGAGGTTGGCCTGCTCGAGCAGGCGCATACCTCAGCCGGCCGCATTCCCACCGCCGCAGCGTTCCGATGCTACGTCGAGCAGATCACCCAATCCAGCCGCATGGCCTCCTCCACGAAGCCGGGCAACTCCATGCCCCAATCCGCCTCCAACCTCAACTCCACGCCCCTCAGCGAAGCGCGCCGCGGACAGATCGAAGAGAGTTTTTCCGGGGTCTCCAGCTCGCATGAGTACCTCGAGCGCACATCGCACGTTCTGGCGCTCATCTCCAGCGGGCTGGGTGTGGCGCTGGCCTGCTCAACTACGGGTCAGGTGCTTGAGCATATTCACTTTTCCCGCCTTACCGCGGGCCGGATTCTGGCCGTGCTCGTCACCCAGGCCGGCGCCGTGCAGGACCGCGTGCTGATCCTCGATCGCGAAATGTCCCATATAGAACTCGAAACCGCCGCACGCTTCCTCAACGAAAACTTCCGCGGCTGGCCCATCGAGCGCATTCGCGCCGAAGTAGCCCGCCGCGTTGAGATTGAGCGCGAAGCATATCGCCAGTTACTCTCCTCCGTCGAGGAACTCTGCAGCAAAGGCGCCTTGGCCGGCAATGAATCCGCCCCCGCTATCTTCGTGGACGGTATCGCCAACCTCATCAGTGCCGAATCCGACCACGAGCGCCTCCGCCAGATGATGGTTGCCCTCGAAGCCAAACAGCGCCTCATTGAACTGCTGAACGCTTATGTCGACGGCCACCAACAGGAAGTTCGCGTGGTAGTCGGCCTCGACGAGGCCTCCCCTGCCATGCAGGATCTGGTTTTGATCGGCGCTCCGGCCCGGCTGGGTGGCGCCAGCCTGGGAACTGTCGCCGTAATCGCACCCACCCGCATCCAATATCAGGAGATGATTCAGGCGGTGAGTTATATTGCCCGGCTTTCCGAGCGCATCCTTGAAGTTCCCGCGGATTAGGCACTGTGCCTCGACGAAAGCGCCGTAAACCCCGTGACAAAGTCCCTGGAAACAGGCGTTGTTGATTTGAAGGAGAATAGCCTACAGGTATGTCGAAACCTAACCCCAAATTGAACGTGGTGGAACGCCTCGAGATCCCATCAGCCGGCACGGTGGATGAGGCCGTGGGCGACGCGTCTCAGGCAACAGCCGCTTTGCTCCAGAACCCGGCCGATTCTGCCGAGCCCGCCGTCCCCTCGGAGTTGGACCAATTGAAGGCCGAACGCGACCAGTTGCTCGATCGCGTAGCTCGTTTGCAGGCGGAGTTTGAAAATGCCCGCAAACGCGCCGATCGCGAACGAACCGAGTTTCGCGACTATGCCGCCGGCGTCGTCGTCGAACAGTTTCTCCCCGTCCTTGATAACTTCCAGTTGGCCCTCAAGTCCACCGCCTCCGAACACCAGTTGCGCTCCGGTGTTGAGCTCATCGTCAAGCAGATGGAAGAGATCCTCCGCCAGATGCAGGTCACTCCCGTTCCCGCGATCGGCGAACCGTTCGATCCCCACGTCCACGAAGCTATCGGTGCCATTGACCGCGACGATCTGCCCGACCAGCACGTGGCTGAGGAGGTTCGACGCGGTTACAAATTCCGCGAGCGCCTGCTGCGCCCCGCGCTGGTGCGCGTCGCCCACAATCCCAAACAAACCAGCGATTAACCCGCCCTTTGCAGGCAGATGGTTCAAATACCAAATCAAATGAGTTCTAATACAAGAGTGGCTAAAGCAGATTATTACGATGTTCTCGGCGTCCCGCGCGAGGCCACGGACCAGGAGCTGAAAAGCGCCTATCGCAAGCAGGCGCTCAAGTATCATCCTGACCGCAACCCCGGCGATCATACCGCTGAGGACAAGTTCAAGCAGGCCAGTGAGGCCTACCAGGTGCTCAGCGACCCTGACAAACGCGCCGTATTCGATCGCTACGGCCATGCCGGCCTGGGCGCGCAGGGCTTCCAGGGAAATCCCTTTGCCGGCGGCGTGGACATCGGCGATATCTTCGGCGACCTGTTCGGCGAAATGTTCAGTATGGGCGGCGCATCCCAGCGGACTTCTCGCCAGAATCGCGGCGATGACCTGCGCTTCGACCTGGCCATCGACTTTGAAGACGCGGTCTTCGGCATTCAGAAGGAAGTAAGAATTCGCCGCCTTGAAACCTGCGCTGCCTGCCAGGGTCGCGGAAGCGCCTCAGGCCGTGGTCCTACCCTCTGCAGCCAATGCCAGGGCCGCGGGCAGATCCGCTACCAGCAGGGCTTCTTCTCTGTGGCTCGCACCTGCGGCGCATGCAACGGCGCCGGCTCGGTCATCTCCGATCCCTGCCCCGCATGCCGTGGCGAAGGCCGCGCCGCCACTGAAATCAAGCTCAACGTAAAAGTCCCTCCCGGCGTCGAAGACGGTACGCGTATCCGCTACTCCGGCGAAGGCGATGCCGGACGTGCCGGCGGACCTAAAGGCGATCTCTACGTAGTCCTCTCCATACGGTCGCACGATTTCTTCGAGCGCCACGGCCACGACCTCTACTGCGTCATTCCCATCAGCTTCCCGCAGGCCGCGCTCGGCGCAGAGTTCGAAATGCCCGGAATCGACGGCCCGGTCACCGTGAAGATCCCCGAGGGAACCCAGAGCGGACGCGAGTTGCGCATGCGCGGGCGCGGCGTTCCCTTCTTGAATGAAAGAGGCAAAGGCGACCTGGTCGTCAAGGTGTTGGTCCAAATCCCCAGAAAGCTGAGCCGCGCACAGCGCGAACTGGTCACCAAGCTCTCTGAAACCCTCGCCGTGGACAATCAGCCCGCCTCGCCCGGCCTGCTCGAGAAAATGAAGGACCTCTTCAGTTAGGGATTTGCGGAGTTCAGATGCGGAAGGGATTTGGTGGAGCTGAGCGGGATCGAACCGCTGGCCTCCTCGTTGCGAACGAGGCGCTCTCCCAGCTGAGCTACAGCCCCACGACTCTTCTATCTTACCAGCAGGCCGCAAATCCCGAAAGGCTCGCCGCGGCTGCGCGATCCTGGCCGATGAACCAAAGCGAGAAGCTCTACAACTGGTTCATGTTCGCCAGGAACTCCGCGTTGTTGCGCACCTTCTCCAACCGGCTGATCAGCAACTCCATCGCTTCCACTGGCGACAGCGGGTTCAGCACCTTGCGCAAAATCCAGATCCGCTGCAAGTCCTCCTTGGGAATCAGCAGTTCTTCCTTGCGCGTTCCTGAGCGCTGGATGTCGATCGCCGGGAAGACGCGCTTGTCCACCAGCTTGCGGTCCAGGATAATTTCCATGTTGCCCGTGCCCTTGAACTCTTCAAAGATCACTTCATCCATGCGCGACCCGGTATCCACCAGCGCCGTGGCGATGATTGTCAGCGATCCGCCCTCTTCAATGTTGCGGGCCGCGCCGAAGAACCGCTTCGGCCGCTGCAGCGCATTCGAGTCCACGCCGCCTGAGAGCACCTTGCCCGACGGCGGCACGATCGTGTTGTATGCCCGCGCCAGGCGCGTAATAGAATCCAGAAGAATCACCACGTCGCGCTTGTGCTCCACCAGCCGCTTGGCCTTCTCGATCACCATCTCCGCCACCTGTACGTGGCGCGCCGCTGGCTCGTCAAATGTGGAACTGATCACCTCGCCCTTCACTGAGCGCTGCATGTCGGTCACTTCTTCAGGCCGCTCGTCGATCAGCAGCACAATGAGCACGATCTCGGGGTGGTTGGTCGAGATGGAGTTGGCCAGCGACTGCAAGAGCATGGTCTTGCCGGTGCGCGGCGGGGCGACGATCAGGCCGCGCTGGCCCTTGCCAACGGGGGTCAGCAGGTCCATCACCCGGCCGCTGGTGGCTTCCCGCACTGTCTCGAGCTTGATCCGTTCCTGCGGATAAAGCGGCGTCAGGTTATCAAATAGAATCTTGTTCCGCGTCTCTTCGGGCGACTCGAAGTTGATGGCCTCGATCTTCACCAGAGCAAAGTACTTTTCGCCTTCGTGCGGCGGCCGCACGTTGCCGCTGATCGAGTCGCCGGTCTTCAGATCGAACTTGCGTATCTGCGACGGCGATACGTAGATGTCGTCCGGCCCGGGCAGATAGTTGTAGTCCGGCGAGCGCAGAAATCCATAGCCGTCGGGCAAAATCTCCAGCACGCCTTCGGCAAATATGTGGCCTTCTTTTTCGCTCTGCGCCTGAAGAATCTTGAAGATCAGATCTTGCTTGCGCAGGCCGCTGGTGCCAGGAATCTCCAGGGTGCGCGCGATGCGGCTCAGTTCGGTAATGTTTTTTTCTTTGAGTTCTGCGATGGTCATTGTTCACCTGTTACGCGGGCGGGATGTTGGTGCGGGGATGCGGGAGGGGAATCTGCTCCAGGCGGGTAGTCAGCAATCCAGCCGGCTCATGCCGGTCTTGAAGCTTTACCCAAGCTCATCTGGAGTGTCGAAACGCCGGGAAAGAATTGCCGTCGTTCGATTGTAACTGCCTTGATTTCGTTGTCTGGCTCAACTTTGTGCGCTGACCGGCGCGTTACGCTGCGCGGCGCCGTTCAAACGGTTGCGTTGCCTGTGCTTCTACGGGCGCCGCTGTCCCTGGATTCGCGGTCTGAAAACGGCACAGAACTTCATTCGTCGTGTCCTGCAGCCGTGTGTTCGGCTTGTGAAGCTTACGGGTTGCCTTGCTTGCCAGTTGACAGAGTTGGTAGCGATTGGACACATGAGAGAGTGCCCCAAATACTAAATCAGAACGCATTTTTCAATCTCCTTCTATGAATTGCCTGCCCGGTCGGAACTCACTTGGCGCCGCCGGTGCAGCTGGGAGGCCCTGTGATAAACCGCCTCTCCAGATTTCACTTCATACCTTAGACGCAAATTCTGCGCCAGAAGTTCAAAAAAGTCAGTACACAATTGCTCATAGTTACACAATTTGAAACAGACCTGTCCCGAATGGGTTTTTACTTCGCCTGTGCGGGAATCCACTAGTCCCGTAGTCCCATTTCCAGTGGATTTGCAAAACGCACCGGCACATCTACTTCTGAGCCTTCTCCCAAATTGGGATGCGGGATACTGACTGAATGGCGCGCAAACTCGCACAGCGCAGCCTGCCCTATATGGATGGCTTTTTCAAATGTATACCGGACCGGGGGCGAGGTCAACAGTTTTTTCCGCCATTTCTGGCCCGGAACTCCATCCCGCATCCCATCCCTTGAATGAAATTAAATGCATTATTTACTGTAATATAATCCGCAAATCGTAAGAAAAAACGGTCCTGAATCCACCAGCGGCTGCTTCCCCTGGGGGTGCATCGTGCAGTTCGGCCCCGCGAGTCATCCCTCCCGGTTCTCCAAACCCGGCGCCTGAGACAGTCTGAGAGGTTTCGCCCCCTCGCCTGCGTCCTCAGGCCCAATAACTGCGGTCCAGGGTCCTGTATTGGATCGCTTCCGCCAGGTGGGCCACCGCCAGGTTCTCGGCGCCTCCTAGGTCGGCAATCGTCCGCGCCACCTTCAGAATCCGGTCGTGAGCCCGCGCCGTCAATCCCTGCTGCTGCATCGCCCGCTCCAGCAGCTTTTCGGCGTCCGCGCTCAACTCGCAGTACGCCCGCACCTGCCGCGTCGTCATCTGCGCGTTGGAGTAGATTTTCTCTCCGAACTTCCTGAACCTCTGCCGCTGCCGCTCGCGCGCCCCCATCACCCGGTCGCGAATCTGCGCCGACCCTTCCGCCGCCGCTCCTCCCCGCAACTCCTTGTATTGAACCGCAGGCACCTCTATATGGATGTCGATGCGGTCCAGCAACGGACCCGAGATCTTGGCCACGTAGCGCTGAATCATTGGCGGCGTGCACATGCACTCGCGCGACTTGTCGTTGAAATATCCGCAGGGACATGGATTCATCGCCGCCGCCAGCATGAACCGTGCCGGAAAGCTCAGCGACATCGACGCCCGCGCGATCGTCACCGTGTGATCCTCGAGCGGCTGGCGCAATACCTCCAGCACGTTGCGCGGAAACTCCGGCAGTTCATCCAGAAACAAAAGCCCATTGTGCGCCAGCGAAACTTCGCCCGGACGCGGAATGATTCCGCCTCCAATCAACCCTGCATCGGAGATAGTGTGGTGCGGCGAGCGAAACGGCCGCTGCGTCACCAGTCCCGCCCCTGCGTCCAGCACTCCGGCCACGGAGTGAATCTTGGTGGTCTCCAACGCTTCATCAAAAGTCAGCGGCGCCAGGATCGAGGGCAGCCGCTTGGCCAGCATCGTCTTGCCCGAGCCGGGCGGCCCGATCATCAGAATGTTGTGGCTCCCCGCCGCCGCCACTTCCAGCGCCCGCTTGGCCGTCTGCTGACCGCGCACATCCGAGAAGTCCACGCTGAAATGCTGCAGCTCGCCAAGCAGTTTCTCGGTGGCCACTCGCACTGGTTCGCGCTGGATCACGCCCACCACTGAACTGTTCAGCAACTCCAGCACGTCCGCGAGCGACGACACCGGATATACGTTCACGCCCTCCACCACCGCCGCTTCTTGAGCGTTGGCCGCCGGCAATATCAGATTGGGAATGTCCTTCGCGCGTGCCAGGATGGCGATCGGCAACATACCCGGAATCGGACGCACACTGCCATCGAGTCCCAGTTCGCCCACCAGGAGAAAACGGCTCAGATCGCCGACGCGCAATGCTCCATACGCGCCCAGAATTCCAACCGCGATGGGTAAATCGAATCCCGAGCCTTCCTTCTTCAGATCCGCGGGCGCCAGGTTGATCGTGATGTGCGTGGGCGGAATCAGGTAGCCCGTATTCTTGATCGCTGCCCGAACCCGATCGCGGCTCTCGCGCACCGCCGCATCCGGCAAGCCGACCGTATGAAAGTGATCCTGCTCGCTGACCACGCCGCTGTAGTCCACCTCCACATCGATGAGGTTGGCGTCGATTCCGTAAACAGCAGCGCTGAGAGCCTTGAATAGCATGCTTGGGAGGTCGCTGCGAGTGTAACAGAAGGCAGTCAGATGGTCCGTGATCAACAGCCACCAGCCCCTAACCCCTTACCCCTCATCCCGGATCTCTGGCCACTGACCACTGACCACTGACCACTGACCTCCGTTCCAAGCTACAATCGTATCCGTGACCGCGAGTCTCTTCGACCTCTACAAAATCGGAGTCGGACCCTCAAGCTCGCATACCATGGGTCCCATGCGCGCCTCCTGCTGCTTCGCGCGGGAGTTGGGACCCCGCGGAATGCTGGATCGTGTTGCCCGCGTGCAGGCCGATTTGTACGGCTCACTGGCGCTTACTGGTCTTGGTCACGGCACCGATCGTGCCGTCCTTCTCGGTCTTGCCGGAAACGAACCGTCCGCAATCGATCCCGCCGCTATCGATTCCACCGTCGCCGCCATCCGCTCCGCGCACCGCATCCTTCTGGCTGCAACGCATGGCATTCCCTTCGACGAATCCAGCGACCTCCTCTTCCATCGCGACCAGATGTTTCCTCCCGGCGCGCATACCCGTCACCCGAACGGACTCCGGCTCACGGCATTCGACGCCGCGGGCACAGCCATCGATGAGCGCACATTCTTTTCAATAGGCGGCGGTTTCATCTCCGAGGACGAGGCAATCGGCGTTGATGCCGTTCCGTCCTCCGCCGGTGACCATGCGCCCTCCATTCCCTTTCCGTTTCACAGCGCCGCGGAACTCCTTGCCACAGCCGAGGCCCATCAACTCTCCATCAGTAGCCTCATGCTCGAGAATGAACGCTCGCTCGCCGCGGGACACGACCCTGAGCAGACCGTGCGGGACAGCATCGAGCGCATTTGGCAAACCATGAAGGGCTGCGTCGAGCGCGGCATCGCCACGGAGGGTATTTTGCCTGGCGGGCTCAATGTCAGGCGTCGCGCCCACCGCCTGGCAGTGCGCCTGCGCGAGAAAGAAGCTTCCGGCGAACGCGGTGATCCGCTCGCCCCGCTCGACTGGCTCACCGCTTACGCCATGGCAGTCAATGAAGAGAATGCGGCCGGCGGTCGCGTCGTCACCGCGCCCACCAACGGCGCTGCCGGCGTGATTCCCGCCGTGGCGCTTTACTATGAGCGCTTCATTCCCGATGCCGATCACGAAGGCATTCTGCGCTTCTTCCTCGCCTCCGCGGCCATCGGCATTCTTTATAAGGAGAATGCGTCCATCAGCGGCGCGGAGGTGGGCTGCCAGGGAGAAGTGGGCGTGGCTTGCTCCATGGCGGCCGGTGGGCTCATCGCCGCTCTGGGCGGCACCAATGCGCAGATTGAACACGCCGCGGAAATCGGCATGGAACACAATCTCGGCATGACCTGCGATCCCATCGGTGGCCTCGTCCAGATTCCTTGCATCGAGCGCAACGCCATGGGCGCCGCCAAGGCCGTGCATGCCGCGCGCATCGCGCTCAGCGAGTCGGGAGAACATAAAGTCTCGCTCGATCAGGTCATCCGCACCATGTATCTCACCGGCCTCGATATGCAATCGCGCTACAAGGAAACCAGCCTCGCAGGCCTCGCATTGAATGTGATTGAGTGCTGAAGATGATGCGCAGAAGAGTGTCGCGCATTCCGTTTTGTCCCGCACAAATCACTTCCGCAATCTTCTTGAAACAGCGATTGGAACCCCGCCCGAATCCGATTTGCGCTTCGCTTCCATTCCATGCCCGAAAAAATTGTTGACGATTTTTCCACTCTTACTACGTTTTTTTCTTGACATCGATGCGGCGCGATTCTATACATTGCTTCAACTGCAATATAACAATTGCAGAATCGATGCAACCCATCGAAAAGGGAGAATAGGCAAATGGCAACTAAGAAAGCAGCCAAGAAGGCACCCGCGAAGAAGGCCGCAAAGAAAGCCGTAAAGAAGGCCGCAAAGAAGAAGTAGCGGAACGACCAACCAAAAAGGCAACACTCTAGGGGGACGCTCAAAGCGTCCCCCTCAGTGTTTGTGCTGAAGGATTAGACTCTAAGGAAGACACGTGAGGAATGCGAAATGACCCGCCGCCGCTGGATTGCCGAGCATTGGGACGAGGCTACCGCCACCCTTGTTGGAGCGCAGGCTGAGCACATGGCCCGCGTTCTGCGCGCCCAGAAGGGCATGGAAGCCGATGTCGTCGCAGGCGGCCATGTCTTTCATGCCGAGGTTGCGGCCATTACCCTTGACGGCGATCAAAGCGAAGTCCGCTTTAACCTGGTCGCCGAGTTTGAGGCCGATCCCGCGCTGCCCATAACCCTGGTCGTATCCATTTACAAGTTCGATCACATGGAATGGGCCATTGAGAAAGCCACCGAGCTGGGCGTCGCCGCCGTGGCTCCGGTCATTGCCCGGCGAACCGAGAAGCATCTGGCCGTGGCCGCGGACAAGCGCGTCGATCGCTGGCGTCGCATCGCGCACGAGGCATCCAAACAGGCCCGCCGCTCCGATGTGCCCTTGATTCACGATCCGGTTTCGCTGGCTGCCCGGGTGCGTGCCGCTTCTCAAGCCACGCGCATCGTGCTGGCCGAGCAGGAGCGCACCACCACGCTCCGCAACGCCCTCGACGAAGCGCAGGCCGCTGCCCAGTCGGAGATGCCCGCGCTCGAAATCGCCATCGGCCCCGAAGGCGGGTGGGCGCCCTCTGAAGAAGCTCTCTTCGACGCCAATGGCTGGCGCGCCGTGTCCCTCGGCCCCCGCATTCTCCGCGCTGAAACCGCTGCCATCGCCGCGCTCGCAGTCATCGCGTCCTTTTTGGAGTAGCCGGATTCGAACGGGAGCCGCGCGCCCCACATCTAGTCTCTGAGATCTACGATTCACTCCGCGCTACAGCGAAACCCCTCGCTTCCATGGAATGAAATCCACCTGGCCCCGCTGCTCCGCCTTGGTCAATCGTTCTCCATTCGCTACTTCGATGGAGAGCTCCAGCAGCTTCTCCGCAGCATCGGCAATCGTCATTTCGCCGCTCACAATGCCGCCGGCGTCGAAGTCGATGATGTCGCCCATCCGTTCGGCCAGTCTTGAGTTGGTCGAGATCTTTACCACCGGCGCCACCGGATTGCCCGTGGGCGTGCCCAGCCCGGTGGTGAACAGCACGAGCGTCGAGCCTGCTCCCACCTGCGCAGTCACGCTCTCTACGTCGTTGCCCGGCGTGCACTGCAGGGTTAGTCCCGGCGTGGTGTCGTACTCCGGATAGTCGATCACCCCGTTCACCGCAGAGACGCCGCCTTTGCGCGCCGCGCCCGCTGACTTGATCGCGTCCGTAATCAACCCGTCGCGGATGTTGCCCGGCGATGGATTGAAGGCAAAGTCCGATTCAACCGCCCGCGCTCGCGCCGCGTAAGCCTGCATCAGGCCAGAAAAACGCTCCGCCAGCTCATCCGTCGCGCAGCGGTTGATCAGCTCCTGCTCCACGCCGTGCAGCTCGGGAAATTCAGAGAGCATGGTCTTGCCGCCCACGCCCACCAGCAGGTCGGAGACGTAGCCCACCGTCGGATTTGCCGAGATCCCGCTGAACCCATCCGAACCTCCGCACTGCAGTCCCACGGTCAGTGCTGCCAGCGGCGCGGGTGCGCGCTGCGCACGGTTTGCCTCTTCCAGCGCGGCAAATGTCTGCTCCAGCGCCTGCTCCATCAATGTCGTCTCGTGTCCTGACTTCTGTTGATCGAAGATCAGCACCGGCTTGCGCAACTCCGGGTCGCGGCCCCGCAATTCTTCCATCAGGATGCTCGCCTGCGCATTCTGGCAGCCCAGGCTGAGTACCGTTGCCCCGGCCACGTTGGGATGGTGAATGTACCCGGCCAGCAAACCGCACAGCGCCCGCGCATCCTGCCGCGTCCCTCCGCAGCCCAGTTGGTGCGTAAGGAATCGCACACCGTCGAGATTAGGAAATACGCGGCCCTCCTGAACTGGGTGCCCCACCTTTGAGGCTGGGTGCCCCATCCTTGCGGCGTCTTTTGCCGCAAGGGTGGGATTCGACGCATCCGTCTCTGCGCCCTCCCTCTGCCGCTCAATCAGCCTGCGCACCTGCCGGCGATAGCTCGAGTTGGTACGCCCGTACCCCAGTTCCTCTTCGAGCGCCTCCCGCATCTGCTCCACGTTGCGGTTCTCGCAGAACACCAGCGGCACCACGATCCAGAAATTGCGCGTGCCCACCTGGCCATCGGCGCGGTGGTAGCCCATGAAAGTGCGCCCCGCCCACGCTGATGCATCGGGTGTCTTGATTGCCGTCGGTCGCCGCGCCGCGGAGTAGTCACCTGCGCGATGCCGTATATTGCGTGTGGTCAGCAGTCCCCCGCACTGAATGCGTTCAACTGCCTCTCCAACCACCATTCCGTACATGAAGATCAAATCGCCCGGCTCCAGGTCGGCCACCGCCATCTTCTGCTTGGCGGGAATTGTCTCACGAGCCGTGCACCAGGCCGCGTCGTTGATTCGTGCCACCGCGCCCGGCTCCAGCGTTGCCAGCGCCACCACTACATTATCCCGTGTGTCCAGTTGCAGAATTGTCTCCGCCATCGCTATCCTTCCCTGTCCATATAAATGAAATGCTCCCGGTCCACCGGCAAGAATACAACCGGACAATGTGCCGGAACAGCAGTCCGCCTCATCCGCGCAGCGCTATAGATGCGCGTAGTGCAGCAGCAATCCTGCCAGTGCGCCTCCGGCCAGGTCGCCAATCAGGGGAATCGGCGCGTAGCGCCAGTTGGAGCCGCCCTTGCCGGGAATCGGAAGCAGCGCGTGAACCAGGCGCGGACCCAGATCGCGCGCCGGGTTGATTGCGTATCCGGTGGTCCCGCCCAGCGAAAGCCCAATCCCCCACACCAGGCTGCCCACCAGCCACGGTCCCATGCCCGCTGCCGGGCCGTTCATCGCCACCCCGTGCGAAAAAATCGATCCCGCAACCACCACCAGCACCGCCGTGCCGATCATCTCGCTTGCAATGTTCAAGAGCGGGCTGCGCACCGCCGCGTTGGTGCAGAACACGCCCAGCTTGTCCACAGGTCCGGGTGTCAGCTTCCAGTGCGGCGCATAGTGCAGCGCCATCAGCGACGCCCCGCACATCGCGCCCAGCATCTGCGCTGACCAGTAAACGAGCACCTGCGAATAGTTCCCGCTGTTCACCGCCGCGGCCAACGTAATGGCCGGATTCAGATGCGCGCCCGCGCTGCCAAACGCCTGCGCAACCATCACCCCGCACAGCACGCCCAGCGCCCATCCCGTCGTGATCACCATCCAACCCGAATCTGCCGCATAGCTCTTGCGCAGCGTCACCCCGGCATTTACGCCGGTGCCCAGCAGCACCAAAACCAGCGTGCCCATAAACTCGCCAAACCAAACAGAGTGCATTCCGTCTTCCTCAACCAGCGTGATGACCGCTCAATTCATCCTCTGCATCCGAATCCGCTTAGAACCATGTCTTCTTCTTGTACTCCCGGTAAGCGTCGCCGAATTCTGCCTCCAGCACCTGCGACTCTTTCCGGCTCCGGATCACCTGCAAGGGAATCAGTACGGCGAAGAAAATCAAAAACCATGGCTTCCCGGCCCAGATGATGATGCCCGCGATCATCATTCCACCAAAAAAATAAATAGGGTTGCGTATGCGGGAGTAAAGGCCGGTAGTCACCAACTTCGTCGCCTTGGCCTGCACGCTGAACGACCGGCCCAGTTGAATGCGGGCCAGCGCAAACAGTAGAAAGGCCGGGACTGCAATCGCCATTCCCATAATCCTTGGAAGTGTCCATGGAAAATCCAGAGCGCGCGCTCCAAAGAATACGGCCACGACAGTGACTGCGGCGAGCGTTACGAAGTTGAGTTTCATCAAAACCTCCACAGCACCTGGCCCCGGCGTCATGCTCTGCGCTCAAGCCTGCGCATGTCGTTGCCGCGTCCCGCAACGGTCTCGCAATTGCTGAATTTGCCGGACCCAAGCATTCTCCACTGTTCACCCCGCCTCCGCCAAGAGCGTTTCTTGCGCCTCACCGTTGCCTTGCGTTTCCGTCGTGGCTCTAGAATAGAAATAAGCGAGTCTGGGCGGAATGGTGCAGCAGTGGCGCGCGCTATATTCGTAGGATTATCGACCATCGACATCGTTTACGGCGTGGACGAGTTTCCCGCGGCGAACTCAAAAATTGTGGCCCAAAATCAGGATGTGTTCGTCGGCGGCCCGGCCGCCAATGCCTGCATCGCCTTCGCTCATCTCGGTGGCGATGCAGCACTGGTAACCGCTCTTGGACGCCATCCGCTGGCCAGCGTGGTCTGCGAGGAATTGCGAAAATATTCCATCCAGCTCATCGATTTGAATCCCGGTTTCGATGGCCTGCCCACTCTCTCGTCCGTATTCGTCGACAGCGCCGGCAACCGCAATGTCATCTCAACCAATGCAAATCGGGTAACCATCCCCGACGCCGAGGTTGACCCAAAACTCTTTGAGCAGGCTCGAATCGTCCTGGTCGATGGTCATTACATGCAGGCATGCCAGGCCTGCGCAGCGGCGGCGCGGACTCGTGAAATCTCGGTCGTGTTCGACGGGGGAAGCTGGAAAGATGGGACCGAAGAGCTTCTCAAGAATGTCCAAACGGCTATTTGCTCTGCTGATTTTTTGCCTCCCGGCTGCGCGACCGGAGAACCGGTGTTCGATTTCCTGAAAAGCTGCGGTGTGACCAACATCGCGATCACCCACGGAGCAGACCCCATACAATTCGTCTCCGGGCTTTCTTCCGGGACACTGAGGGTTCCCGATGTCGAGGTCGTAGACACCATGGGCGCCGGCGACATTCTCCATGGGGCCTTTTGCTATTTTGTTTCCATCGGGCGCGGATTCGTTGAGTCCTTGGCTGATGCGGCGAACATCGCCTCGGAATCCTGCCGGTCCCGCGGCACCAGAGAATGGATGAAAGCCCAGCCGGCCCTCAACCTTTCCCCGGATCCTTCGCAATGAGATTCTCGCTTTGCTCGCGTTATGGTTTCAGCGCCGCCGTCACATCCGCTTCCGGGATCCTCTGCTCATAGCGCGGCCAATGGCTCAGCAATTCGCTTACCACTGCGTGACCCACCTTGTATGCGCTCTCCAGCGAGGGCAGGTAAGCGCCATAAGCGCCGATACGCTGCTTAGCCAGGCTCTCCGCAGCGCTCAACCCTTGCGGCTGGCGGTCGTAGTTGCTCACCGTGCGCAACACCAGGATGCGGTTCCGGTCCACGCGCCCCGCCTGAGCCAGAAACTTGAGCGACTGCAGCGTCCCCGTATCTTCCATCGCCGTAGTCGCGAACTGCCCCTTGCCGCCCGTAAAATACGCCACCCAATTTGAGGCCCACGCATCCATCAGTTTCCCGTGCCAATAGGTCGACGACGATATTTCGTCACCCAGCGTTACCAGCGGCGGCTCCTGCGACGCGGCCCCGTCAAAGTGGCTGCGAATCTCTTTCAGTTTGTCCGAGTCTTCGAGCTCGATCCCCCGCGTCAGGTTGAACGCCCACTCCGTCAGCCCGGCATTCAGCGCATACACTTGCCCATCCAGCGGCTCCGCCGGAGTCTCAAACGGTAGCTTCTTCCTCAGCGGCAGATAACCTGTGCTCCAATCTCCTGGGATCTCTCGCGCATCGATCTCGTAGCCCAGGTCTCCATCCACCACCCATCGCGCCCACACCGCCGAACCCAGCGAGACCCTGTCCGGACAGCCGCCCGCAATGCCCGCAATCAGCCAGTACGCGTGGCTGAAGTCGAATCGGGGGTCCATCCCCACGGCCATAATCGTCGCTGCCGCATGCGCCGTCCCCTGCCCGGTCAGCACCGCCATCTCGCCCTCGTCATTCATCCGCACCGCATGGTAGCCGCTCGGCAGCGGATAAACACGATCCAGGTGGTCGCGCTCCACCCAGTACTGCAGTTCGCCCGGCGCATCTCCGCTGTCGGCCCCCACCTCGAACATGGTCACCACCACCACCCTCACCGCAATTGGCCGTGGCTTCGCCTCAGCCGGCGTCGTCACCGTCGCCAGCAAGAGCAGGGAAGAGAAACATCGCGCGGGCCCCATCATTGATAGCGATAGTAACTGATGCCAGCGAACCAAAGTCGCTCTGCTTCCTGGCAACTCTCGAGTTCCTGTATCCCTGGTCCTTGCCTCCCTGACCCCTCGCTCAGGCGATATCATGGGATGAAATCAGGAGGTCTGCGTGTGCAAATTGCAAAAGCAAGAATCATCGGCGTGGCCATCGCATTGGCCGCTATAACCCCCGCGGTCGCGCAGCAGCCTCAAACCCATCACTGGGCCATCGTGCTCCACGGCGGCGCGGGAGACATCAAGCGCGCCGAGCTCGGTGCGTCCGGCGATGCGGCCTATCGCGCCTCGCTCGCCAAGGCCCTCCAGGCGGGCGCACAGGTACTCGATCGCGGCGGCTCGTCAATGGATGCCGTCGAGGCCGCAATCAAAGTTCTTGAAGACGATCCGCTCTTCAATGCCGCCCGTGGTGCAGTCTTCGCCGCCGACGGCACCAGCGAAATGGACGCCGCTATCATGGACGGCGCAACTCTGAGGGCCGGCGCGGTGGCTGACGTAACCCGCACCCGCTACCCCATCAGTCTGGCCCGCGCCGTCATGGAAAAAACCTCTTACGTTCTCATGGTCGGTCCGGGCGCCGACGCCTTTTCCGTGCAGGCCGGCCTTCAGCAGGAGGAGCCAGGCTACTTCTTTACCGAAAGCCGCTGGCTGTCGCTGGAAAAGCAGCTTAAGAAAGAAGGCCGCCCCATTCCGCCGCGTCCCGCCGGTGCTCCGCCTCCTGGCGCTGCTGTTCCCGTCGCCCAGGTTGAGGAACCCGCTGACACGCACCGCTACGGCACCGTCGGCGTTGTCGCACTCGACCGCCAGGGCAATGTTGCCGCCGGTACATCCACCGGCGGTTTGCAGGGCAAGATGCCGGGCCGCGTCGGCGATTCGCCCCTCATCGGCGCTGGCACCTACGCATCCAATCAATCCTGCGCCGTCTCCGGAACCGGCGTCGGCGAGTATTTCATCCGCCTCACCGTGGCTCGCGAGGTCTGCAACCTGGTTTACTTCAAGGGCATGCCCCTCCAGCAGGCAGCCGACCAGGTAATTCACAAAGAAGTGGCCGGCCTCAACGGCGACGGCGGCGTTATCGCCATCGCTCCCGACGGACAACTGGCGTGGAGCTTCAATACTCCCGGCATGTTCCGCGCCCGCCAGACCGAAGGCGGCAAAATCGAAATCGGGATCTACAACGACGAGCCCTAAGCGGCTATCGAAAGGCCGAAGACTCCAAGGGACGACACGATGCCGACAGTCTTTCTAGAACGTGGTTTCAGGTTCTTCTTTTACTCAAACGAAGGATCGCCCCGTGAGCCGTTACATATCCACGTCGAAAAAGACAACTTGGAAGCGAAATTCTGGCTGATTCCAGAAGTTCGGGTGGCCTACAATGATGGTTAAAATGCTCGTACGCTCCGCGAATTAACGGGGATTGTCGAAGCGAATCGAGGCCGGATCGAGAGGGCATGGCATGAATTCTTCGGTTAGCGCAATGCGAGTCCGGTTCGATCAGGACAGCATTTGGGTGGATTTAAGTGATGGCCGTACGATCGGTGTTCCGCTGGCGTGGTTCCCGCGCCTGTTGCGTGGCACTGTGGCACAGCGCGAGCAGGTGACGTTGAGCAGTCGAGGCCTGCATTGGGACGCACTCGATGAGGACATTTCAATTGCCGGCCTTCTGGAAGGGCTCGGCGACCAGAGCGCCGGCAGCAAGACGTTCGCAGCCTGAAATGCGTCCGCGTGTACGCAATCCGGAACCCCATGCGCTAGGCGTCGCGCACGCCATTAACCGCTCCTCAGTTAATGCGTAGGTTGCTGCAACTGCAATCGCCACGGCTGCCATCCCGCGCCGCTGTAGAATACTTTCCATGGAGACAATTCAGTTCAACCTGCCCCAGGACCGCATTCCGCGTGTCTGGTACAACATCCTTCCCGATCTTCCTGCGCCGCTCGCGCCCACGCTCCATCCCGGCACCCTTCAGCCCATCGGCCCCGATGACCTGGCCCCGCTCTTTCCCATGAGCCTGATCCTGCAGGAAGTCAGCACCGAGCGCGAAATCGAGATTCCCGAAGAGGTGCGCCAGATTTACGCGCAGTGGCGTCCCTCGCCGCTCATTCGCGCCCGCCGTCTCGAAAAGGCCCTCGATACGCCGGCCCACATTTACTACAAATATGAAGGCCAGAGTCCCGCCGGCTCGCATAAGCTCAACACCGCGGTCGCGCAGGCTTATTACAACAAGAAGGACGGCACAAAAAGGCTGGCCACCGAGACCGGCGCCGGCCAGTGGGGCTCCGCGCTGGCCATGGCCTGCGCATTCTTCGATCTGGAATGCAAGGTCTACATGGTGCGCGTCAGCTACGACCAGAAACCCTATCGACGCGCGCTCATGGAAGTCTTCGGCGCATCGGTCACCGCCAGTCCCAGCAACGAAACTGCCTCGGGCCGCGCCATTCTCGCCCAGCATCCTGACTCCAATGGCTCGCTGGGCATCGCCATCTCTGAGGCGGTTGAAGTGGCCGCCGCCGATTCGCAGACCAAATACGCGCTGGGCAGCGTTCTCAACCATGTGCTCCTGCACCAGACCGTGATCGGCCAGGAAGCGATCGAGCAGATGGCTCTCGCTGGCGAAGATCCTGATGTGATCATCGGCTGCACCGGAGGCGGTTCGAACTTCGCCGGCCTCGTTCTGCCCTATCTCGGTCGCAAACTCAAGGGGCAGAGCCACGCCCGCGTTATCGCCGTCGAGCCCGCCGCTTGCCCCAGCCTCACCAAGGGCCGATTCACTTATGACTTTGGAGATACCGGCCATCTCACCCCGCTCGTAAAGATGCACACCCTCGGCAGCACTTTCATTCCGCCCGGCATTCACGCCGGCGGCCTGCGCTACCACGGTATGGCGCCACTGGTCTCCCACGTCATCGACCTCGGATTGGCTGAGGCCGTCACCGTCCAGCAGTTGGAAGCCTTTGCCGCCGGCATTCAGTTTGCGCGCTCTGAAGGCATCGTGCCCGCGCCTGAATCCAACCACGCTGTTGCTGAAGCCATCCGCCAGGCCCTCGCCGCCAAAGAGGAAGGGAAGCAGCGCACTATTCTCTTCAACCTCAGTGGCCACGGCCATTTCGACATGCAGTCCTACATCGCCTATCAGGCCGGCAAACTGGAGAACTACGACTATCCCGAAGAGGAGATTGCGATGGCGCTTGCTGGTCTGCCCGTCGTCGATTAACCCGCCTCCCAACTCCGCGCGAGCAAGTAAAAAAGGCCATCCCAACCGGGATGGCCTTTTCTGCGATCAGCAACGTTACGGCTGTAATGAAGCGCCCCCTGAACCACCATTCCTCGCCTGCGCCTTCTCCTCCAGCACCTTGTGCGCGTTGTCTTCCAGCGCTTGGGCTTCGGGCAGGAATGTCAGCGCCTTCTGAATCGACGGATCCCAGTCCGCCTTGATCCGAAGTCCCTGCAACTGGCCGGATTCGATGGTGATAATCGCTTGCTTGATCATCACTTTTAGCCAGTCCGACACACCGTTAACATCCGTGTCGGTGTACTCGATGCTCTGGCTGGTCAAAAACTTCTTGAAGTCGGCCAGCACCAGGTCGTCTACCTGGAAGTTCTTGTCCGCTGCGTGATCGGCCACGTACGCCGGCGCGAAGTGGAAAAACACATCCTTGTACAAAAGCTCATCCTGGAAGTGGTTGCTCTTCGGGAAGTCGATCTTCTCGTCTGGCGTGATGCCGCCCCCACCGTAAACCGTGCGTCCCGAGTCCGTCAGCTTCACCTCGCGGTTGCTCGAATCGGCCGGCAGCGCCCCGGCGTGGTTGTAATAGTCGTACAGCGACACTCCCTCGTAGTTCCTCTGGATCAGACGGCCCGAAGGCGTGTAGTAGTGATAGGTCGTCAGCGCCAGTCCGGAGTTTTCCGCCAGGTTGTAGACCGTCTGCACCAGTCCCTTGCCAAAGGTCGTTTCGCCCACAATCAGCGCGCGATCATGGTCCTGCAGCGCACCCGAAACAATCTCCGCCGCCGACGCAGTATCGCGGTTCACCAGTACTACGATCGGGAACGTCTTGCCGCTGTTGCCGTGCGTGGCCGTGTAGTTCTGGTCCGGATATGCGCGTCCCCGTTGCGAAACAATGGCCTGGCCCTTGACCAGCAGGTGGTCGCACACGTCCACAGCCTGGCTCAGCAGCCCGCCCGGATTGCCGCGCAGGTCCAGCACCAGGCCCTTCAGATTGTCGAAGCCGCTGATGGCATCCGTCATCTCCTCGCCTGTGGTCTCCTGGAACTGCGTCAGGTGGATGTACCCGATTCCTGGGCGTATCTCGTACTTCAGGTCGATCGACGGATGCGGAATCTCGTCGCGGACCAGGTCGAAGACCAGCGGCTTGGCCTGGCCCACGCGTATCGTCGTCACCTGCACGTGCGTGCCCTTGGGCCCTTTCAGCGCCTTGGCCACTTGGTCTGAGGTCCACCCGTCCGTGCTCTTGCCGTCCACAGCCGAAATCACGTCGCCGGGATGGATGCCGGCGCGAAACGAAGGCGTATCCTCGTACGGCGTCACTACGAAAACCTTGCTGTTTTGCTCCTGGATCACCATGCCCACGCCGTAGTAGTGGCCGCGCTGTTCTTCACGTAACCTCGCGTATGCCTTCGGATCGTAGAAATGCGAATGTGGATCCAGCACCTGCAACATGCCCGGAATGGCGCCGTCGTAAATAGCCGCATCGGCCCGGTCGCCGTTAATCGGCTCGGCATAGTTCTGCTCCACCAGCGCGTAAACATTGGTGAACGATTTCAGGCTGTCGCGAAGCTGGCTCTCATCCTCTGAGGACTGTGCGCCCACCCTGCGCTGCAGCAGGCTGCCCACTACCGCGCAGACGGCGAAAAAGAGAACTACGGTGAACAGTGCGCGGCGCGCGCGGGGAGTCATATGCAGAACGAACCTCCGGACGGATAGCCGTTGGCCTCTCATAGCGGTTGCCCAACTGCCCCATACCGGAATCCGTTCCCGACCACGAATTTCCGTTCGATAAAAATTGACCTTGCCCGGTTTCGGCAAGGCCATGGGTAGTTGGCAAAACCGCTCTACTGAGCCCCGCAGAGCCGTCTTCCGTTAAAGTATAGCACCGTTGTGTTTGACTCAGCCGGAGGCCATTCGGGTAGCCACAAGGCCGGTTGGCGCGCTTTCTCGGCTCCCGCAATCCCCGCTTTCCCGCCCCGGCAGGCCCCAATTCCATGACCTTTTACCTCCGGAATCGCGCTTCTGCTGCCCAGGGATTTACAATGACGTCTATGCATCAGGTGGCGCTCGACCGGCCGCTTGGCGCGTGCTGACCCTATGACTCTGAGACTCCTTCGTATTTCCGCGGCTTTCGTGTTCGGCACGGCGCTGCTCGCTACTGCCCTCCTGGCGCAGAACCAGCCCAGCCTACCGGCCAGCCCCTACGGCGGCAACACCGTGGAAGATATCATCGCCCGCGTCAACGACCAGATCATTACCCAGTCGGATTACGACCGCGCCATGAGTCAGATGGACGAGGAGGCCCGCCAGCATGGCGATACCATGCAGCAGATCTCCGCGGCCCATAAAGATCTCCTGCGCAGCCTAATCGACCAGCAACTGTGGCTCTCCAAGGGCAAGGAACTCGGCATTACCGGCGACACCGAACTCGTTAAGCGTCTCGACGAAATCCGCAAGCAATACAACCTCGAAACTCTCGACGACCTCGAAAAGGCCGCCCGCGAACAGGGCGTCTCTTATGAGGACTTCAAGGCCAACATCCGCAACGGCATCATCACCGAGCAGGTGATGCGCAATGAGGTTGGCGCGCGCATTCAGTTCACCCCCACCGAAGCCCAGCGCTACTACCAGCAGCATAAGCAGGTCTACACGCAGCAGGAAGCCGAGCGGCTGAGTGAGATTCTCATCTCCTCCGGGGCCGACGATCCCGCCAAACTGGCCGCGGCCAAGGCCAAAGCCGACGATATCGAGGCCCGTCTGCACTCCGGCGGCGACTTCGCCCAGTTGGCGCGCAGCTTCAGCGACGGCCCCACCGCCAGTGAAGGCGGCGATCTGGGCCAGTACAAGCGCGGTCAGCTCCCGCAATTGCTCGAAGACAAGACTTTTCCGCTCGCTACCGGCCAGTACACTGAGACCATCCTCACCCGCCAGGGATACATCATCCTCAAGGTTGCGCAACACGTCGCCGGCGGGCCTGCCCCTTATAAAGATGTGGAAGAGCAGGTGGAAGAAGCACTCTACAGAAGCCGCATGGAGCCGGCCATTCGCGACTATCTCACCAAAATGCGCGAAGACGCCTTTATCGACATCAAGGCAGGCTATGAAGACAGCGGTGCCAGCCCCAACGAGACCAAGCCGATCTACAGCGCCTACGTCCCGCCGTCGCCCAAGAAGAAGGCCAAGGTCGAACGCACCCGCTTCAGGGAAAGCACGCACACCTTCCGGCAAAAGTCGCCCCAATCCGCGCCGCCTCCCGATCAGGCCGCGGCTCCTGAAACAAAAAAGGGCAAAAGAGCCACTCAAGCTGCGGAGAAGCCCGGAAAAAAGGAAAAGATTCGCTTTGGCCAGGCCCCGCGTGAGACCCTGCCCACCGCCGCCGCAAATTCCACAACAGAGAATGCCGGCGCGCTGCCCGAGACAGCTGACAACTCCCAGGAGCCGGCCAATCCGCTGGTGCCCACTAAGCCGGCCCAGAAGTCGCGCTTCAGTGAGCACGCCAAGGATGCGAAAAAGACTAAATCAGGCAAGTCGGGCTCCGACGCGCTGGCGACTGCGCCCCCTGACGCTGCCGAAGTCGCTGACCGCGAAACCCAGTCCGCGCCTCTCGGACTGAACGGCGATACTGCCCACAAAAAGAAAAAGAGGTCTGACACCACCGCTGAAAAAACCCGCCTCGCGCAACAGAAAAAGAAGCCGGCCGATTCCACTCCGCAACCCACGCCCCAGCCCATACCTACAAATCCGGTGCCCGGAGCGCCCGCACCTGCTCCGCAGCAATAGTTCAACAAATTCAGCCTGCCCGTCGCGCCTTGGGTCTCGTCCTGGATCCCGCTTGCCGCTGCGCAATTTCAATCGGCTCCACGCCGTTCTGAGTATGCTTCCGTGATAAATTGCCGTCAGGAGCCGCTTTGTTAGTCAAGAAGGCTGTAATTACCGCCGCCGCGCGGTCTCAGCGTGAATTACCTCTCCAGACCCTCATTGATGCCGAAGGCAACAGGAAATCGCTGCTTTGCATCCTGATCGAGCAATCCCTTGCCGCCGGGGCTGAGGAGATTGCTATTGTCGTCTGGCCCGGCGATGAATCCTCTTATGCCCAGGCTGCCGGGGTGCACGCTTCCTCGGTCCGGTTTATTCCCCAGCCGGAACCACGTGGATACGGTCACGCCATCCATTGCGCCCGCTCATTTACCAATGGTGACCCATTTCTGCACATGGTCGGCGACCACCTCTATATCAGCACTGTTTCCACGTCTTCCGCGCAGCGAATTGTTCAACTGGCCCAGAACGAGCGCTGCTCGGTCAGCGGCGTCCAACCCACCCGCGAGAGCCTGCTGTTGCGCTTCGGCGCTGTCGGCGGTCGCCGCGTCTCCCCGCACGGCGGCCTGTATCGCGTCGATACTGTCATCGAAAAACCCACGCCCACTGAAGCCGAGCAGCGCCTCCTTATCCCCGGCCTTCGCACCGGACATTATCTCTGTTTCTTCGGCATCCATGTGTTGACCCCCTTGGTGATGGATATTCTCCACCGCATGTTGGCCGATTCCAACGCCCCCGTAACCCTGGTGGACGCGCTCGCCGAAGTCGCCCGCCAGGAACAGTACCTTGCTGTCGAGGACCAAGGTCGGCGCTACGATCTCGGCGCACCCTATGGCCTGCTCATCGCCCAGCTCGCGCTGGCCCTGAATGGCCCGGACCGCGGCGAGGTGCTGTCCCAGTTGATTGAGCTCCTGGCCGACCGCGAATTGGCCGGAATCGGTGGAGGCTCGTCCACGTGAGCCGTTTTGTCGCCGTCATCACCGGCAGCGGAGACCAGCGTGATTTGTCGCTGGACGCCTTGTGCCACGGTCTCTCCATTGACGAGATTCTCGCCGAATGTCAGGCCCTCGACTCCTTCCGCCGCGGATCGGATAATCTCTACCACCGCGTCCGCGCGCTCTTCTTCCTCTATGCCATCCATCGCTTTCACATTCCCATCCTCCCGGGAACCTCCGCGCCCGCCCCCATCCCCTTCGCCGGTTTTCAAGACCTGCTCGACCGCCGCTTCGAGGAAGCCATTGAGGTCTTTCTGGCCGCCCAGGCTGAGCACGGAGCCGGCGCCGCCATCTCCAGTGCCCTTGCCGCCAGCTACAGGGCGCTCGGCTTCCAGACCCTGGCTGACCAGGTACGCCGCAGCGTGCGCGGCGTGCGCGGCAACCAATGGATGTTCCGCGCCGGTCACACTGCCGACTATCCGCTCCGCCTCAGCCCCGAACTTCTCGCCGGCGATCCCGCTTTCCCCATCCTTCGTGAAGCTACTCCCGTTCGCATGGACCTCACCCATTGCGGTTGGAGCGATATTTTCTTTCTTGGTATGGACTTCCCTGAGGGCGCCCGCGCCCTCAACGTTTCCATTGATCTCGCGGTCCGCGCCTCCAGCCAGTGCATTTCCCAGCCCCGGCCCCCCGTCGAGGCCTGGTTCCGCGTCATTGATCAGCCCGTCATCCGCTTGACCAGCGTCGACCTGCGCGCTTCCACTGACGTTTCTTCCATCGCCGAGGTCTTCGACTTTCCCCGCGACTACCTTGGCCTCCTCAAGGCCGGCCTGATTGCCGGCGGCATTGTGCCTCCGGGGATCGAAGGCGCAGCCCAACCTCTCGCCGATCTGCTCCAGCGCCTCACCGGAATTCCCGGACACGGCATCGAACTCGTCAGCAGCGTAAACGATATCCCGAAAGGTTCCCGGCTGGCCGTCTCCACCAGCCTCCTGGCCTGCATCATCGCCGTTTGCATGCGCGCAACCGGCCAGATCCAGTCCCTCACCGGAGGCATGCAGGAGAATGATCGCCGGCTGGTCGCCGCCCGCGCCATCCTCGGGGAATGGCTGGGCGGAAGCGGTGGCGGCTGGCAGGATTCCGGCGGCGTCTGGCCCGGCATCAAGCTCATTCACGGCGTTTGCGCCACGGAGAACGATCCCGAGTTCGGCATCAGCCGCGGACGTTTGCTTCCCGATCACAAAATCTTCACCGAAGCTGAAATCTCCCCTGAAGCTCGTCGGAAACTCCAGCAGAGCCTGGTGCTGGTTCACGGCGGCATGGCCCAGGATGTCGGCCCCATTCTCGAAATGGTCACTGAGAAATACCTGCTGCGGAGTGAAACCGAATGGCTCGGCCGCCGCCAGGCATCCGCCATCCTCGATGAGATTGTCGGCCACCTTCGGTGCGGAGACATCCGTGCCCTCGGCGGTTGCCTGCAACGGAACTTCGACGGCCCTTTGCAGACCATCATTCCTTGGGCCGCCAACCTCTACACCAACACCCTCATCGACCGCGTCCGCAAAGAATTCGGCGCCGATTTCTGGGGCTTCTGGATGCTCGGCGGCATGAGCGGCGGCGGCATGGGCTTCCTCTTCAGTCCACAATGCAAGCCCCAGGCCCAGATCCGCATGCAGGCCATCATGAGTGAAACCAGAAGCCACATGGAGCACAGCGTGCCGTTTGCCATGGAACCGGTGGTATACGACTTCACCATTGACGAGTTGGGAACCCAGGCCGCGCTCTATTCCGGTGTCCATGCCCTGATGCCTCCCGCCTACTACACCCAACACGTCCCTCCGCTCATTCGCGCCGGAATTCCCCGGCTCTCTCCCCTGCGCCGCGCTGAACTGGAGCGCTTCACCGCGGCCTGCCGCTCCAGTGCTGAGTACGCGGGTATGATCCAAACCCTGTTTGACCACATGCTCCCCGCCGCCCAGGATGCCGAACAGGACCAGGCCCAATCCCTCCACACTCTCCTCGATAACTACGGCTTCGATCGACTGCAGCACGAACAGATCCGTCAGGATCTCCGTTCCGGTCGCATTGGCCTGGCGCAGAACCGCCTCCCCGCCACCAGCCTCGTTGAAGATGCCGCGGCGGATCGCCTCGATGATCGTCACCGCGCCTCCGGCCTCGCTGCCCTTGCCGCGGGCCGCGTCGCTGTCGTCTCTCTGGCAGGAGGCGTGGGCACGCGCTGGACCCGTGGCGCCGGAGTCGTCAAAGCCCTGAGTCCTTTCTCCAGGCTGGGCGGCCAGTATCGTAACTTCATTGAAGTCCACCTCGCCAAAAGCCTTCGCGTCAGCCGGGAATGCGGCGTTCCGATTCCTCACGTCATTACCACCAGCTACCTCACCCACGATGCCATCGCCGCCCACTTGGCCGAGGTCGGCAACTATGGCTATCCCGGCCCGCTCCTGCTCTCCACCGGATGCACCATCGGCCTGCGCATGGTCCCCATGGTGCGCGATCTCCGCTTTGCCTGGGAGGAAGTGCCGCAGCAGATGCTGGACGCGCAGGCGCAGAAGGTGCGCGAAGGCCTCCATGCCGCGCTCATTCAATGGGCGCAAAGCGTCGGCGAAGGATCCGACTACACCGCCAATGTCCCCATGCAATGCCTTCATCCCGTGGGCCACTGGTACGAGGTTGCCAACCTGCTGCGAAACGGCGTCCTCCAATCCCTGATCCGGATGCGGCCGCAACTGAACTACCTCATGGTGCACAATATCGATACCGTCGCCGCCGATGCTGATCCCGCGCTTCTCGGCTTTCACATCCATAGTGGCGCCGCGCTCACCACTGAAGTCATCGCCCGCCACCTCGAAGATCGCGGCGGCGGTCTCGCGCGCGTCGATGGCCGGGTCCGCTTGATCGAAGGCCTGGCGCTGCCCAGCGAAGAAATGGAAAGCCGCCTCCGCTACTACAACAGCGCGACTTGCTGGATCGATATCGACCGCCTGCTCGCGCTCTTTGGCCTCACTCGCGATGCGCTTTCCGACACCGTGCGCGTCGACGCCGCGGTTCGCGTTGTGGCCGCGCGCATGCCCTCCTACATCACTCTCAAAGATGTAAAAAAACGCTGGGGTAAAGGTCAGGAAGATATCTTCCCCGTAGCACAGTTTGAAAAACTCTGGGGTGATATGACCGCCCTGCCGGAGCTGGATTGCCGCTTCCTCGAAGTCCCTCGCGTCCGCGGCCTGCAATTAAAGGAACCCGCCCAGCTCGACGCCTGGCTGCGCGACGGCAGCGCTGCGTACACTGAGTCTCTATGCGCCTGGCGCGAGACCGCAAGTTGATCGTCGCCCCACTGCCCCCGGGCTTCGCACCCTCAGCTCGCGGCAATGGCGTATCCTTGGGAATGCCACTGTTTCTCTTTATAGGGAATCCATATGAAAGACATTTATATTGCCGATCTGGCCGCCTTCGACGAAGGAAAGCCCTTCAACGGGTTTTTCCTTGTCCTGCTTAAGCAGCAGCGCACCACCAAGAACAACAAACCCTACCTGAACCTCATTCTCGGCGACAAGACCGGCCAGCTCGAGGGCCGCGTCTGGGAACTCGGCGACCCGCGCATCGCCAAAGACTTCGACAAAGGCGACATCGTCAAAGTGCGCGGCAGCGCCTCCCGCTTCGACGACCGCCTGCAGATGAAGATCGATCAGCTCCGCGTGGCCACGCCGCTCGAGGTCGACAAATCCGATCTCCTGCCTTCCACCACCTGCGACGTATCTGTGCTCTGGAACCAGCTTCTCGCCGGCGTGGAGAGTCTCACCAACTCCGATCTCAAGCGCCTGCTCACCACCCTGCTCGACGATCCGGTCCTCGCCGAGGCCTACCGCGAAGCCCCCGCTGCCCGCCAGCTTCACCATGCCTGGCTGGGCGGTTTGCTGGAGCATGTGGTCAGCCTGCTCGCGCTCGCCGACCGCGTCGCCGCGCACTATCCGCTCCTCGACCGCGACCTGCTCATCACCGGCGTCATCCTCCACGACATCGGAAAGATTCGCGAGCTGAGCTGGGCCATCGGCTTCGACTACACCATCGAAGGCATCCTGCTCGGACACATTCAGATGGGCATCGACCTGGTTGAAAAGACCATCGCTGCGCTGCCCGATTTCCCGCCCCGCCTGCGCACTCTCGTTCTGCACATGATTCTCTCCCACCACGGCAAGCTCGAATTCGGCTCACCCAAGCTCCCCATGATTCCCGAAGCCATCGTCCTCAACTTCGTAGACGACCTCGACGCCAAGATGCAAGCCGTCGCCAGCGAATTCGAAAAATCTATCCGCGAAGGCAAAGGCCCCGACGACCTCACCGGCAAAGTCTGGTCCCTCGACAACCGCCAGCTCCTGAACACCAAACGCTGGCTCGGAGAAGCCTGAAAGCAATGTGCAGGAAACAGGGGTTAACGAACAAGCTAGCCTCAGAGGTGGGTGTCCAGGTCTCGCTTTGTCAATTTTTGGGATATGGTCTACAGATTGCGCTCTGCGCCGGAAATTCTGCGCCGATACTCCTCCGGCGTCTCAATGACAAACACCGTCTGACCGGCCAACACCAGCAGCTCTTCATCTCCGGTTACCAGAAGATCGCCTTTACCGCTCTGGGCGAGGTCGAGGAATTGCTGGCCTTTGGGATCTCGGCAGAGTACCGGACATCTCTCCAGGGGATTTACATTTTCGCAATGGGGAAAGTAGTCGCTCTGCAACTCCAGCGAGAGTTCCGCGGAGAGCCCAAGTTTGGGATAGGCAAGAACGCGAATCAATTCCTTAGCAGATTCGCGCGAGACAAGAGGTACGCAGCCGCCCTGCCGCCAGTGCGAACGCAGCCAGGCGAGACGGCTAGTGGTAAATACAAGGGCGGATAGAAAGGTATTGGTGTCGAAGACGACGCGCGGAATTGGTTGTGCTGTCACTCGGTCCTCCGCGCCCAGGCAATAGCATCTCTCACATCCTGTTCGGTGATCCCGAGTTGCGCCAGATGTTCCCTCACCTCATCTGCGCGGCTATGCTGAAGAGGCTTGAGCGTGATGAGGTTCCCGTCCGTGCTGACTTCGAAGTACTCCACCCCGGCGAAGCGCGTAGCTACGGCCTTGGGCAGGGTCAGCTGATTCTTGACTGTCAATTTAGCCAGCATGATTCCCTCAATTAAGGAAACAAGGAAATCTTACTACATTCCAACCTCATTCCACAAACCACCCCCACTGCTCCTCAGTCAGCGGCACCACCGATAACCGCCCAATCACCACCAGCGGCGAACCGGCAAACAGCTTCTCTGCCTTGATGGCCGCCAGCGTCTTCGGCCTTTTCAGCCGCTTGCCCACCTTCGCCCGCACCACGGGCACCTTGGGATCGCTCGCGTCCACGCTCACCACCGTTCCAGTTCCCACCGCGGTCCGCTCTTCGCCGGTGTGGTAGAAAATCCACTTCGTCCCCGCCTTCATCTCCCGCAGGTGCTTGACCGCCATAGGATTCGTGACTCCATCCCACACCGTCACCTCGTCGCGCAAAAAATCGTCGAAGGAGTACACATCAGGCTCAGTTTTGAAAAGAAAGTAGCTCATGCGCTCCATGGTAGGGCAGGGAACAGAGATTAGGGAACAGGGATTAGGGGAACAGGGAACGGCAACCCGCAGCCAATACCCATACCCCAGACCAGTGTTCTCGCGTTGAACAGCCGAATTCTTTCTCCTGATCCCCGTTCCCTGATTCCTGACCCCTGATCCCTGACCACTGAGCACTGTTCCATTACAATCAATTCAACATGATCCGTTTCTCCACCGCAGGCGAATCCCACGGCGAGGCGCTTATCGCCCTCATCTCCGGCTTGCCTGCCGGCGTTCCCGTCGATCTCGATTTCATCAATCGCGACCTCTGGCGCCGTCAGCAGGGCTATGGCCGCGGCGGCCGCATGAAGATCGAAACCGACAAGGCTCACATCCTCTCCGGCGTACGCCACGGCAAGACCATCGGCACTCCCATTGCCGTCGAGCTCGTCAACCGCGACTGGAAGAATTGGGAAGAAAAACTCCCTGTCGAGACCGGCGATCCCGCCCGGCACCAACCTGTTACATCGCCGCGTCCCGGCCACGCCGATCTGGCCGGCGCTCTGAAATACAACTTCCCTGACGCTCGCTACGTCCTCGAACGGGCCTCGGCTCGCGAATCCGCCGCCCGCGTAGCCGCCGGCGCTTTTGCCAAGCTCTTCCTGCGTACTCTCGGCATCAACGTTGCCAGCCACGTCATCCGCGTCGGCCGGGCCGAACTTGACCGCCCCGCTGCATGGGAGGAGATTGCCGCCCTCGCCGCAAAAGACGAAGTGGTCCTCGCCTGCGTTGACCCGGCCGCCGAAGCCCGTATGAAAGAAGAAGTGGAAGAGGCCGCGCGCACCGGCGACACTGTCAACGGCGTTTTTGAGGTGGTAGCCCACAACGTGCCCGCCGGCTTGGGCACCTACGCCAACTGGGACGAGCGGCTCGATGGCCTGCTCGCCTGGGCCGTCATGAGCCTGCAGGCCGTCAAAGCCGTCGAAATCGGCCGCGGAGTCACCGCCGCTGAGTCTTTCGGCTCCAAGGTGCACGACCCCATCCACTATGCTCCCGAGGCCGGCGTCCGTCCCACCCGCTTCACCCGTCCAAGCAATAATGCCGGCGGCATCGAAGGCGGCGTCTCCAATGGCGAGGATATCGTCGTTCGAGGTTACCTCAAGCCCATCTCCACCCTCCGCCGTCCCCTCCAATCCGTGCGTTTCGATACCCGTGAAGCCACCAGCGCAAGTTATGAGCGCAGCGACATTTGCGTGGTGCCTGCCGCCGGCGTCGCTGCTGAGGCCATGGTCGCCATCACCATCGCCGCCCAGACCCAGCAGAAGTTTGGCGCTGACTCCCTCCTCGAGTTGAAACGGAATTTTGATTCTTACATCGAACAGATACGGAGCTTTTAGAAACCAGCGATGAAGTTGAAGATTGTCAAATTCCCCGAACCCGTACTCTCTCAGCCCGGCGAACCCGTCACTGAATTCAATGACGAGCTGCGCAGGTTGGTCGCCGACATGTTCGACACCACCTACGCCTCGCAGGGAATCGGCCTCGCCGCGCCGCAGGTGGGTGTCTCCAGGCGCGTCACCGTAGTCGATGTCAGCATGGGCAAAGATCCCGATGACCGGCTGGTCCTCATCAATCCCGAGATCATCTCTAGCGAAGGCAAGCTCTACGCCGAAGAAGGCTGCCTCAGCTTTCCTGATATTCGCGAGAAAGTGGTCCGCGCCGCCAAGGTTCGCATTCGCGCTCAGGACGAACACGGCAAGTGGTTCGAGATGGACGGCGAAGATCTCCTTGCCCGCGCCTTTCAGCACGAGATCGACCACCTCGATGGCGTACTGTTCATCTTCCGCATGAGCGCCCTCAAGAAAAACCTGAGCCTGCGCAAGATCCGCAAGATGCAGAGCGAAGGCACGTGGTAATCCGCCCATGACGAGCGCGGCAGAACCCTTGAGACTCGTCTTCTGCGGCACTCCCCGCTTCGCCGTGCCCACTCTCGATGCGCTACTCGACGCCGGCCACAAAATTGACCTGGTCGTCTCCCAGCCCGATCGCCCCGTAGGCCGCGAGCGCCAACTCACTGCTCCCGCCGTGAAACAAGCTGCACTGGCCGCCGGCCTTCCTGTTACCCAGCCTGAAAAAATCCGTGGCAACGCCGAGTTCCGCTCCCAGCTTGAAGCCATCGCGCCGGGCGCTATCGTCGTCGTCGCCTACGGCCGCATCATTCCTCCATGGATGCTGGCTCTGCCCCGGCTCGGGTGCATCAACCTGCACGCGTCTTTGCTTCCCAAATACCGTGGCGCGGCTCCCATTCAGTGGGCCGTGGCCATGGGCGATGCGTTCACCGGAAACACCACCATGCTCCTTGAAGAAGGCCTCGACACCGGCCCCATCCTCCTCCAACAGACCCACGAAATCCGTCCAGACGACACCGCGACGGAGTTGTTTCAAATCCTCGCCCGCGCCGGCGCACCGCTCATGGTCCAAACCCTCGCCGCCCTGGCCAACGGAACCATCCAGCCTCAACCGCAGAACCACTCCTTCGCCACCTTCGCACCGCTGCTCGACCGCGAAGACGGACGCATGGATTTCGCTGCTCGCACCGCCTCAGAGCTCTACAACCGCTGGCGCGGTTTTCAGCCCTGGCCCGGCGCATTCACCGTTCTTGATGGCAAGAAACTCATCGTCCATCGCATGGCCGTTGCCTCCGAACCTGCTTCTGCTCAATCGGTCCTCGCCGAACCCGGAAGCACCTGCGTCGAAAACCATCGCCTCTTCGCTGCCTGCGCAGCCAATACCTGGCTCGAACTCGTCGAAATCCAGATCGAAGGCAAAAAACGCCTCGCCGCCCCCGAGTTCCTGCGCGGCGTACCGCTCGCGCCCGGCGCGCGCTTAGGTTGAGTCGAGTGTCCACCATATCTCCAGCCCGCCGAGCAGCGTTTCAGATTCTCCTGGCTGTCGAGCGCGGACCATCCCACTCCGGCGATCTGCTCCGCGGCCACTCCGTAAACGCTCTCTCGCCCGCCGACCGCAATCTCGTCACAACTCTCGTCCTCGGCGTCCTCCGCTGGCAGATTCGCCTCGACCACCAATTTCGACCGCTCCTCAAGCGTCCCAATGCCAAACTCGATCCCGAAATCCTTATAGCTCTCCGTCTCGGCGCCTTTCAGCTTCTCTTGCTCGACCGCATTCCCGCCCACGCCGCCATCGGCGAGAGCGTTGAGCTGGCCATTCAAGCCGGCCATCGCTTCGCCTCCCGCATGGTCAACGCCGTCCTCCGCAAGCTCTCGGGCGCTCCGCCCGTTCACTTCCTTGAGGAGCCTTCGGCCGAACTCGCACTCGCCGAATCCCATCCCGCCTGGATCGTCGAGCGCTGGGTCAACTTTTACGGCCTTGAGACGGCCCGCGTCATCTGCCGCCACGGCCAGACCGAGGCCGGCTTGTCCCTGCGCATCGAAAATCCCGAAGTAGAAGCCGAACTCGCCCAGGCCGCCATCCAACTCACCTCTGGCAAATTGCTCACCTGCGCTCGAACCGTCCTCTCCGGCGATATCACGGCCACGCCGGCTTTTCTTGAAGACCGAGTGCGCATTCAGGATGAAGGCTCGCAGCTGGTCGCTGAGATCGCCTCTCACCTCGCCGAAAATCTCGTCCAGGAAGTGAAAAGCATCATCGATACCTGCGCGGCGCCGGGCGGAAAGACTCTCATCCTTGCCGCGCGCAATCCTTACGCCCGTATCGTTGCCTGCGAGTCCAGCCCGCCGCGTCTCGAACAGCTTCGCAGCCGCCTCGCTGCACACTCCGCCCGCGTTGAGTGCCGTCTCGCCGATGCCACCATGCTCGAAGAAGTCTCCGCCTTCGATCTGGCTCTGGCCGATGTCCCGTGCAGTGGCACCGGCACCCTGGGCCGAAACCCGGAAATTCGCCATCGCCTGTACGCTGATGACCTCGCCCGGCACTCCGAACGTCAACGCGCCATCCTCCGCGCCGCCATCCGCGCAGTCCGCCCCGGCGGCTGCGTCGTTTACTCCACCTGTTCATTGGAGCCGGAAGAAAATGAGCAGGTCGTCGCCGCAGTGCTGGCGGAGACACCCAACGACCGCCTGCTTTCGCTTGAATCCGGCATCGAATCCCTGCGCAGTGAAGGCATTCTCACTCCCTCCGGTGCGGAGCACCTTCAAAACTGCCTCACACCCAAGGGCGCACTCCGCCTGCTTCCAGGCGTTCTTCATACCGACGGCTTCTTCATCGCATTGATCGAGAAAATCGCCTGACATCTCGCGATGTAAACTCAGACCAGGATCGGAGTTACATTCCTATGCGCATTGCCCGGGTACTTTTTCTGGCTGCCGCCTCCGTTGTCTTTTTTCCTGGCTTTTTCGCACAAACTGCGGTGCCTGTCGCTCCCGCATCGCTGAGTTCTCACCAACTTCAGGCAATCGACACCTTCGTCGCGCAGGAGATGGCTCGCGAACGGATACCCGGCCTGGCCGTCGGCGTTTACAGCCGGGGCCGCGTTCTGCTGGCGAAGGGTTACGGTCAGGCGAACGTCGAGCTCTCGGTCCCGGTCAAGCCTGAGACCCTCTTTCAGTCCGGCTCTGTCGGCAAGCAGTTCGTCTCTGCCGCTATCATGATGCTGGTCGAAGAGGGCAAGCTCTCGCTCGATGACAGCATCACGAAGTATTTCACCAACGCACCGGCCGCCTGGAAGCCGATTCTGATCAAGAACCTGCTCTCCCACACTTCGGGCCTTTCGGAATATGAAAGCGGTGATCGCACAGGCCCCAAAGGAGACTTCTATCTGCGCCTCGATTTCACCGAGGACGAGCTCGTCACAAAAATCGAAGCTCTGCCCATCGAGTGGGCGCCCGGCGAGAAATGGGGCTACCGCAACACCAACTACCTCCTGCTCGGCGTCCTGATTCACAAGATCACAGGCAAGCCGTACGCCCAGTTCCTCGACGAACGGATATTCAAGCCCCTCGGTATGACCTCCACGCGCCTTATCAGCGACCGCGATATCATTCCAAATCGTTCTGCTGGCTACGAAATAGACGGCGAACAACTCAAGAATCAAGCATGGGTCTCACCAACCTTCAACTCCACAGCCGATGGAACTTTGTATTTCAACGTCCTCGACCTCGCCAAGTGGGATGAGGCGCTCTACGGAACGCAGATCCTCAAGCAATCAAGCCTCGACCGCATTTGGACCGTATACTTGCTCAACGATGGGAAACCAAACCCCGCCGGATATGGATTCGGCTGGTTCATCGGTCAACAGAATGGCCATAAGCTGATCCAACACGGAGGAGCCTGGCAGGGGTTCACCTGCAACATCTCCCGCTACCCGGACGATAACCTCACCGTCGCCGTCCTCACCAACCTTGGCTCTGGGCGCGCGAACCCAACCAACTTTGCCCACGTAATCGCCGGTCTGGCGGATGCTCCGCTGCTCCCGGCCAAGCTCGATCCCGTCGCTGACACGCAGCCCGCCATTGCTGCCAAACTGGCAAAGACGCTGGACCAGATTCTAGCCGGCGAAGACATTCGCCCGGGAACGACCGCGGACCTCGCTGCGCTAATTACCCCAGACACAGTGAAGTGGATCCAGCGGAGACTTTCAACGCTCTGGCCTGGCGGAAAGCTCACCCTCGTGAAGCGCACGCCATTGCCCGATGCGCCGGGTCAATTCATGTCCATCTTCCGTCTCAGTAAGGGTTCCGACGCCCTCTTGCTCCCATTCGGCCTTGCGCCCGACGGAAAAATATCCCACCTCGGATTTTCGCCTGACAGAGAATACGAGTGATTTACACGATTGCGCTGAGTTTCTCAGTTCCCGATTTTGCGGCCTGTGAAACAACAAGTGCCGGCTATCCGGAGCTGACGTGCTGACTCGCCGGTTCGCTGCCACGTCCTCAGTCTGACTCCGCCCCCAGCTTCAGTTCCGCGTAATCCCGCCCCAGCATCCCGCAAAGCGCCTCCACCACCAGCTCATGGTCCGCGCGCTGCGGTAATCCCGAGACGGTCACGCTGCCCACCACGCCCGCTGCCTCCACGTGCAGCGGAAACCCTCCACCATCCGCCGCGTAATCCGCCACCGGCAGTCCGTATCGTTCGTGCAGCGTCACGTTCTTCATCTTCAGGTTCAATCCAAATCCATACGAGCTGCGATGGAATCGCGCCACCACGTTGCTCTTCTTTCGCACCCATTCCGGATTGTCCGGCGTTGTGCCTTCAAGAGCCGCGTAAAACAGCGGCTGCCCGAATCGCCGCACATCAATGACCAGGCTCAGCCCACGCTCCTCCGCCATCGCCTTCAGGCGCGTGCCCAGTTCCCACGCCAACCGCGCATCCAGCCGCGGCAGCCGCAACTCGCGCTCCTGCAAACCAATCCGCTCCAAGTCCTCGCTAAACCCCATAAACCCTCTCTCTGCCCGCTGACAACTAACCACTGACCACTGACCACTACTTCCTATTCCCTGTCTGTCTCACTTCGCCACCGTCAGTGTCACCATCGTGCTCTGATCCACGCGCGATCCGGCAACCGGCGATTGCACCAGCACCGAGTCCGGCTTCACCGGCAGCCTGGGCTGCGCGTCTCCGCTGCCCACCCGCAGCACGCCCACATTCACATATTTCGGCGGAGCGGTCTTGACGCCCACCTTGACTAACGCATCTTCCGCGCTCGCCGCCGTCCAACCGGTCATGTCCGGCATCACGTACCCATCGGCCGCCTCATCGTCCGGCGCCGCTACCAGCAGGTTGATGCTGGGCTGCTCGAGATCCTGCGAGTGACCCGGCGGATCCTGCGCCAGCACTATACCCTGCGGCACCTTTCCATCCGGCAGTCGCGCCGTCGTGCCCACTTCCAACCCCGCGCGCCGCAACTCGAGCGCCGCCAACCGCTCTTCTGAGCCTACCGTGTCCGGCACGTCCACCTTCTGTGGCCCCAGGCTCTCTGACACGCGCACCCGCCACTCCCGCCGCACCACCGTTCCCGCCGCCGGCGACTGCGTTAGAATGTGTCCCGCCGCCACATCGCCCGAATAATAACGATTGTCCACGTCCAGGTTCAATCCCAGCCCGGCAGTCTCGCCGCGTGCGTCGGCCACCGTCATGCCCTTCAGCGCCGGCACCTGCACCTCCGCCCCGTGAATGGCGAAGTGCATCGTGGTGATCGCCGCCAGCAGCGCCACGGCCACCAGCAGCATCAGCAGCGACGCTACTTGGAAAAAGTTCTTGATCGATCGGCTCGTCATCGCTGCGCTTCACTCCCGGCAAACACCATCCCGCCCTACCGCGTATTATCCGTCAACGGCTCCGGATGAATCGTCACCCGGTACACCTCCGGACACTCCAGCTTGAAGCGGTCTTCAAGCGCCGTGATCGCCTCGTGCACCCGATGCATCGGCAGCTCGTCAGGCAATGTGCAGTGGCAGGTAACAGAAATGTGCTCGCGGGTGTGGACCACGGCAATAGCGTGAACGTCAACGATATTCGGGATGTTGGCTGCCGCCGCGCGCAATGCCAATTCCATCCTGCGGTCTTCCACCGCCGCTTCCTGCGGCTGCTCGATCGTTGCCGGCTCGCTCTCAATATGCGTGAGCACCGCGTCAATCTCGGGAATATCGCGCAGAATCTCCGCCTCCAGCCCGGTCACAAACCCGTGCGCGTCCCGCAGCGTCTTGTTCTCTTCAATCTCCACGTGCAGCTCCACCCGCAGCCGTCCGCGATGCGACTGGATGCTCAGTTCATGCACTGACACGTTGTTGCGCGCCGCCACCGCCCGCACCCGGTCAAAGATGCTCTCCGCCCTGGTCTGCCGCGGCACCGTGTGGATCACCACGTCGGCCGTCGGCAGCACGCGGTGCACGGCTTCGGTAGCCGCCTGCACCAGTTCCCCCGTGTGCTCGAACGTCGATCGCCGCGGCAGTGCCAGCGTCAGGTCGGCAAAGTAACCCGCCCCGGCTCGACGCACCCGCGCCTGCTCCACCGCCAGCACGCCTTGCACCCTCTGCACCTCGCGCACCAGCCGCCGCCGCGTCTCGGCCGGAATGCCATCCATCAGCGCGCCCACCGCTTCCTGTCCCAGCCGCACCGTCATCCGGAAAATCATCATCGAAACCACCAGCGCAGCAAGCGGGTCCGCGTACCGCAGCCAGCCGATTCCAATTCGCTCTCCCGTCCACGTGGCTAACAGCCCGGCCAGAACCGCCAGCGTGGCCCAGATGTCTGAAGCAAAATGGAAGGCGTCCGTTGCCAGCGCCGGCGAACCGGTTCTCATGGCCACCGCCCGCAGTTCCCGCGATCGCCACGAATCCACGCCGACCGAAGTCACCAGCACCAGCACCGGCCAAAGCGAGTGGTGCAGTTCCACCGCGTGGTAGAAAATCCGCTCCACGGCTTCCCAGATAATCCACGCGCAGGAAACGGCCATCAGCCCCGCCTCGCCAAATGCCGACAGGTTCTCGACCTTGCCGTGACCGTAGGTGTGGTCTTCGTCGGCCGGCTTGTCGCTCACCCGCACGGAAAAGAACGTGAGCGTCGCGCCCACCAGGTCCAGCCCCGAGTGCGCCGCGTCTGAAAGTACCCCCAGAGATCCCGACAACAACCCGGCTGCCAGTTTCAACAGAGTCATCGCCGTCGCCGCGATCATCGAATGCAGCGCTACCCGCCGCTTTGCCGCCGATGCTCCGGCCATGTCCAAAGCCGGCGCACCAGTATCGGGTTCGTTGGATGGCGGCGCGCTGGAGGCAGGTTGATTCATTGCCAGTCTAGATTACAGGCGCTCGCTTGGCCGTGTACAACCCGGCAATCCCAAACGTATACGGCTGCCAGGAGCATTCCGCGTAGCCCGTTCTCCGCATCAGTTCCAGCATCTCCGTCGGCGGCGGAAAATTGCCGACTGAGATCGGCAGATAGTTGTACGGTCCGTTCTTGCCGCAGATCACGCGGCCAATCGCCGGCAGCACGCGCCGGAAATACACCGCATACGCCTTGCCGATCAGCCCGCCCGGCTCGCTGAACTCCAGGATCCCCAACTGGCCGCCCGGCTTCAGCACCCGCTGAAACTCCCGCAACCCCGCCTCGTAGTTAGCCAGATTCCTGAATCCGAATGCCGTTACAATCAGGTCGAGCGACTCCGCCTTGAGCGGCAAATGCAGAGCGTCGGCTTCGAGCACCGTCACGCCATGACGTTCAAACTTGCGCGCCCCGCGATCCAGCATTCCCCGCGCAAAATCCGCCGCCAGTACCGGCCGCGCTCCCCGTGGCCGCCGCCGCATCAGCGCCATCGTCATGTCGCCCGTGCCGCAGCAGATGTCCAGAATCGCCGCTTCGGGTCGCGCCAGCACATCCCTGAATCGCCGCGCCGTCCTGCGCCACCACAGCCGGTCCACATTGGCTGAGAGCACATGATTTAGCAGATCATACCGCGGCGCAATCGCGTCGAACATCTGCCGCACAGCCCGCGCCGCGCTCGCCTCGTCCGCCGTCCCCGTCGGTTTAGCCCCCATTGCCTGCATCGTTCAACCTACCTCGGCTCACTGATAAAACTGGGCAGAATTTAAAAATGCCCGCTTCCCTATCCTAAAATGTCCAGGGAGGTATGAAGGCAGAGAGCATTGGCCAGTCGGCAAATAATGGCTTATTTGGACATCGAAGCCGAAGAAAAACGATTGAATAATAGAGCGGCACTTCTTTGTTCCTTCGCTCTCTTGCGCCCGCCGCCAAATCCTCGTCGCCTCTTTAGAGTCAAATTGCTGCGAATTCCTCGACAGGAGAGCGTGTCAGTTTCAGGCTCTGAGACATTCGCTTTGAAGTTCGAGCGAGCCCTGAAGATACAGGCGAGCGCAGCCCGCGATCTTCACGAGATCGCCCGCGATTGTGCTCTGCATGGTTCCACCGCGCGCGCTGAGTTGTTGCGCACGCAACTTACCCCTGCCCAGTCTTCCCGCCCAGTAGGGAGCCAGCGTGCAATGTATCGAGCCTGTTGCGGGGTCCTCATTGATGCCGACTGACGGAGCAAATAATCGGCACACGTAATCCACTTCACCCTCGCCGGGAGCGGTAACGATCGTTCCGCCGATCCCGATATCAATTCTTGCAAGGTCGGCAAAATTGGGCTGCAATGCTCGCACTTGAGCAGCTTGATCCACCACCACGAGGTAATCGCGGGATTTCATCACCAGCGCCGTCTTCAAACCCAGGGCTGGTAAGAGGCCGGCTGGCGTCTCGCAGGTTTGGGGCGGCCTGGCGGGAAAGTCCATTTCAAAGCCGTCCTGCTCCTGAGCGACGGGGCCCCGAGCCACGCTCAACACGCCGCTGCGGGTGTGAAAGCGAACTGGCCACACGTCGTGCTTCCGCAGCGCGAGCACATAGGCGGATGCCAGGGTTGCGTGCCCGCATAGGTCGTCCTCAACTTCGGGTGTAAACCACCGCAAGTCGAACTCACCATCGGCGCGAGGGACAACAAATGCAGTCTCGCTGTGTCTGTTCTCAGCCGCGATTTTCTGCATCGTGCTATCCGCGGGAAAAGCGGAAAGGATGCAAACCCCCGCCGGGTTACCTCGAAAGATCTCGCCCGTAAATGCATCAACGTGGTAATACGGAATTGCCAAGTCGTGATCCTCTGCAAGGCAACAATATACCCGGCGCACCGCAGCTCATGCCGGGCGATGAACCGCGCATTAGTGTGGCTTGAACGTCTTGCCTGTTTCGATCAGCGTTTTGAGCCGGGAGAGGGTGCGTGGCCAGCCATCCGCACAGGAATCGTAGCCGCTATCGTCCTCCGCCCACTGGTCATGCGTGACGGACACCTTGGTAGCCTCACTCTCCGGCGTCAGTTCTATCGTGACGCGAGAGATATTGTTGGAAGAGCCGAGGGCAAATGTGTATTGCAACAGCTTTGGCGGCTCAGATTGGAGCACCTCGCCGCGAACATATGGAACGCGCTTGCCATCGGCTCCAATGCCGGACCAGTTCATCGAACCGCCGGGCTTCAGATCAACTTCGAGTTCGGCCCCTCCAAAGATGATGCGGTTGGATTCCGGAGAGACGAAGCCCTCCCAGACTCTATCTGGAGGTGTGGCGAAGTAGAAGACGAAGTGCAATGGAGTTCGTTCGGCCATCTGATCTCCTTTGCCGTTTATGCTAACCCGCAAGAAAAGACTCCAATGTATTGACCATTGTACAAAACTGAGCGGGTATTAGGTATTCCGAGCGCTGCAGTTCCAGTACGAAAAAATTGGTGAGTCAAGTCACTTGCTGCCGGCAACTCTATAGATATTTCGTACCGATGCACGGCAAGTACTGATTTCATCTTCCCGTGGGGAAAAGCTGTCGTGTGTATTCGACTGCTCCGGCTCTCGGCTTTGAGACCCGGGCAACCACAATCCGCCGCCCGCCTGGACTAACTGTTCACTGTCCGCTATCCCAACTGCAACCGCGTCCCCTGCTCCTCGTCCTTGCAGTTCAACTCCTCCGGAGGAATAATCACCGCCGCGGCAACTTTGTGGTCTGCTCGGCTGCTCGCAGCCTCTTAACATCAAGCAGATCCTGATCACGTCCGCTTGCCAGCTTGTTGCGGATCAGATCTTCTCTCGATATGACCAGCGCCGGAGTATCCTCGTCGATAAACCCCTCCAAGCGGTGCTCCCAGGCGCTGTCAAAATCCAGTCCTGAAACCTGCTGCAGTATGTCAATGCGTTCCGGCGACTGGCCCATTTGAAAGATCGTTCCGTCCATGAAATCGTCCGGTGTCATTCCAGCTATCGGAGCGCCGAAGTCAGCGAGCGCCTGAAATACAGCCTTTGCGTTATCCGGGTCTGTGCGAATCCAGAGGTCGATATCCTTCGTTGTGCGCGGTTCCAGGTGCACACCGAAGGCGTAGCCTCCGATAACCAGATATTTAACTTTGTGGGCGCTGAATGCGCGCAGGACGTCCTGAAAGTCCTTGTTCATCATGGGCTGGCACTCCTTTGAAGGCGGCTGCGAATGCATATGCGTCCTGGCTCAATTCCGAGATGGCAATCAAGCGCGCGCCGATCGACTGGCTTTGCCAATATCGATACGACTCAGCCTGTTGCTCATCAAGATCGGTCACTCGGCGAAGTGTCTTGTCCATGCATGTGCTCCCTACTGCAGCAGCGTCCCCTGCTCGTCGTCCTTCAGCTCCTCCGGCGGAATAATCACCGCCGCGGCCACCTTGTCCTCCGGCTCCAGGTTCAACAGCCTCACGCCCTGCGTGGCCCGACCCGCCGCCCGAATCGTTTTCGTGTCGATGCGGATGATCTTGCCGAACTGGCTGATCACCATCAGCTCCGACGTGTCGTCCACCAGTTGAATTGTGTTCACGCGCCCAATGCGCGGAGTCACATTCATGTTCCTTACGCCCTTGCCGCCGCGGGTCTGCAAGCGGTACTCTTCCACGTTGGTGCGCTTGCCAAAACCATTCTCGGTGACTGAGAGAATCCGGTAGGCGCCCTCTTCGTGCTCCTTGGGCGTAACCGCCGCCCCCACCACAAAGTCGTTCTTGGCCAGGTCGATGCCGCGCACGCCGTAAGCCGGCCGGCCCATCGAACGCACATCGCTCTCGTCGAATCGAATCGCCTGCCCCAGATGCGTGGCCAGAAATATGATCTGGCTCCCGTCGGTGATGCGCGCCTTTACCAGCTCATCGTCCTTGTCGATCCCGATGGCAATAATCCCTCGCGCCATCACGTTCGAGAAGTCCTTCAGCGGCGTCTTCTTCACCGTGCCCTTCTGCGTGGCAAAGAAAATGTACTTGCCTTCCTCTTCCAGATCCCGCACCGGCAAAATCGCGCGCACGTTTTCTCCCGGCTGCAAATCCAGCAGGCTCTGCATGCTCTTGCCCTTGCCCGCCGCGCTCACATCCGGAATCTCGTACACCTTCAGCCAGTACACGCGCCCGGTGTTCGTAAAGCAAAGCAGAAACGAGTGCGTCGAGTTCACAATCAGCTGCGCCACAAAATCCTCTTCGCGCGTCTTCATGCCCGTGCGCCCCGTGCCCCCGCGCCGCTGCTGCCTGTAAATCGAAATCGGCGTCCGCTTCAGGTAGCCCTGGTGGCTCACCGTTACCGCAACCTGCTCGTCCGCAATCAGATCCTCAAGCTGCAGCTCCGCGCTCTCGTCCACAATCTCCGTGCGCCGCGCATCGCCGTATTTGTCGCGAACCTCTTCAAGCTCCTTCACGATTACCCCGCGCAGCTTGGCTTCGCTGGCCAAAATCGACTCGAATTCCGCAATCTTCTCGCGAATCTCTTTCAACTCCTTCAGGATTTCGTCGACGGAAAGCTGGGTCAGCCGGTAGAGTTGCAGTTCGAGAATGGCGTCGACCTGCCTCAGCGTCAGCCCGCGCTCCTCGTGCGCCAGCCGCTCCCGGTCTAGCGTGATCACAATCTCAGTGCCTTTACCCCACGCGTACAGGTTCTCCCGCGCCTCGGCCCGCGATCCTGACGCCCGGATGATCCGAATCACCGTGTCCAGATTGTCGAGCGCAATTTTGTAGCCCTCTAAAATGTGCTCCCGCTCGCGTGCCTTGCGCAGCAGGTAGACCGTCCGCCGCTGCACCACATCTATACGATGATCGATGAACACGCGAATCGCCGCGTCCATCGGCAGTTCCCGCGGCTGACCGTTCACCACCGCCAGAAAAATCATTGAGAAGCTCTCTTGCATCTGCGTATGCTTGTAGAGCTGATTCAACACGATCTCAGGCTGCGCGCCACGCTTCAGCTCGATCACGATTCGCATCCCGTCGCGGTCGCTCTCGTCGCGCACGTCGC